>JADMIO011575585.1_pt1 | contig 60939 bp, 55 predicted proteins | sample 8958161 | NCBI WGS metagenome assembly JADMIO01 (sample SAMN16585339, study PRJNA669376) | soil metagenome | isolation source: Crop rotation soil | place: USA: Cullars Rotation, Alabama | collected 2011
GGCTGCCCCCTGATCGGTTTGAACTGGTTGCTCCGAGCCTCGAGGCTGCCCCCTGCTCGGTTTGAACCGCTTGCTCCGAGCCTCGAGGCTGCCCCCTGATCGGTTTGAACTGGTTGCTCCGAGCCTCGAGGCTGCCCCCTGATCGGTTTGACCCTGCCAAGCTGCGCCGCGCGGTTGCGCCCTGTCGGGTTGAACCAGTGGCTCCGAGCCGCTAGGGTGCGCGAGGCCGAATGGAACCGAGACAGCCGAGCCGCCATGGCATTTCGGAGGCGCCCTTCGCCGCGAATCCGCTCCAAGCGGCAGCGCAAACGTGCACCGCAGGGCGTGAGGGATGTCCTCGCTCTCTTTTGCACCCACCTCCGCGTCCCATCAATCAGGTGTTCCGATAATGAAGCAAAGCGTGATTCGCATCGCCTACGTTCTCGCTGTGGCGGCGCCGCTCGCGATGGGGTGGCTCGTCGTCTCCGGGCAGATCTGGAGCCTGATGAGATTGAAGTTGCCGCCCAGTTTTCAAGTGTTCGTGACGATAATCACCGTCATGAGCGGAGTCCTTGTCGCTGCCATGGGCGCGGTCTTTCTCTACCTCGCGTACCGGCCCCGGTGGTGGGGCAAGATCATCTGCCTCTTTCCAGCGGTAAGCTGGCTTGGATTCTCCGTAATGAGCGGAGCCATGGGACCCCCCAACCCGGTGCGCTGGGTTCCTGCCGCCGCCGGCGCGCTGTTGCTCTTGGTGGCGAGCGTGCACCACCTCACCGACCGGAGCTTGGGGCCGTTCGGGCCGGCCAAAGGCAGCGGCACCGGCGGCAAGGTCTCGTGATCTGCGATACGCGGGGAGGGTAACCGGACGGACGTAACGCGGCGAGGAGGCTCCGTCCGACGGCCTCGCGGCGGGCTCCGGACCGGGCGCGCTCGGGTTGCGTCCCGCCCCGCACGCCGGTAGATCGGGGCATGGTCTTCGCCGACCCGAAGAGCGACAACCGCTTCCCGCCGCTCTTCGCGACCACCCGGACATCCTGCGCTTTCCGAGCCGCTCTCGGGTTCGAGCGCACCGCGACCAGGTGCCACAGATTCCGGCCGCCGCGACGTGCTGGTCCCGTCGAGCAAGCTCGCCCCGCCAGGCGCGACCGCTCCCTTCCGGATCGAGGACTACGCATGGTCCAAGGAACGCTCGCGCCTTCTCATCTTCACCACCGGCACGCCCACGAGCTTCACAGATGATTGACCACGTGACCATGCGGCAGCTATTGTCGAATGACGCGCCGAGAGCCGCGGCCGCGCTTCGTGCTACATTGGATAGCCTTCCCAGCCATGGCCGGGACGCCTGGCTGGACCGGGTATTCGATGTCGATTCGCTGGCGGCTGACGGGCGCGAGCTGCCGCGTGGTTGTGTGCCGTACATTCCGTGCCCCGTGGATCTGCTGCTGCAGATGGTGGACGATGCCCAGATCGAAAATCGGGACGTCTTCGTGGATATCGGCTCCGGTGTCGGGCGCGCAGCGGCTCTGATTCACTGTCTCACGGCGGCAGGGGCGATCGGGATCGAGATACAGCCGGACCTCGTCGAGAGCTCACGAGCGCTCGCCAGAGATTTGAACAGGTCCCGCATCGCTACTATCAAGGGGGACGCGGTGGATCTGGTGACCTACATCCAGGTTGGAACCGTCTTCTTCTTGTACTGCCCGTTCAGCGGAGAGCGCTTCGACCGCGTCCTCGATGAGCTTCAGGGGATCGCGATGATACGACCGATCCGCATCTGCTGTGTCGACCTCCCGGTTATCAGTCGACCGTGGCTCGAGCTGATTTCACCCGAGAACGGCGAGCTGCTGATCTACCGTAGCATCGCCCATGCTGGCAGATGAGGAGTCATGACTGCGCCTTCCGAAGAGCTACTTCCCGGCACCCGCAGAGCCCTCTTGCACCGCCTCGCCACGGGCCAATCCGAAGGTCGCGCCCCCTCGATGGTCGGCGCCGTGGTGCGGGAGGGCGGCGCGGTGTGGACGCATGCCCGCGGCCTGGTGGACGGGCAGCCGCCGAGCGCCGACACCCAGTATCGCATCGGCTCGCTGACGAAGACGTTTGTGGCGGTGCTGGTGATGCGGCTGCGCGACGAGGGCGGCCGGACCTCGGCGATCCGCTGGAGAAGCACCTGGCGGGCACCGCCGCCGGCCGGCTGACGATCGCCGAGTTGCTGGCGCACACCTCGGGGCTGGCCGCCGAGACGCCCGGGCCGTGGTGGGAGCGCACGCCGGGCGAGCTGCGGCCGGCATTGCCCGATATCCTCGGTAAGGAGCCGATGCGGCACCCACAGGGGCGGCGTTTTCATTATTCCAACCCGGGCTTCGCGTTGCTCGGCGGGCTCGTCGAGCGGCTGCGCGGCGAGCCGTGGGGCGAGGCGCTGCGGCGAGAGGTGCTGCTGCCGCTGGGGATGTCGCGCACGACGCTGCGACCCGGCGCTGCTTGCGCTGACGGGCCTCTGGTACTGGGGGCCGAGCGCGTTCGCGCTGCGGTTGCGCGAGGGGCACGTCCTGGAGCTCTCGCCGCTCTCGGGCAAGGGCCGCAGCGCGCGCTTCCGGCCGCAGGCCGACGGCACCTGGAGCGGGCTCGACGGCTACTACGCGGGCGAGGTGCTGCGCGCGGTGCCGGGCATGGGGGCGCGGTGAGCCACCTGGACGTGGGCTCGTTCGTGTTCACCCGGGAGCCCTACGACGCCTCCGCCGCGGTGCCCGGCGGTGTTGACGCCGACGGCTGGCGAGCAAAGAGCAGGTCATGAGAGCGCTCCTCCGCCGGGAGGCTTCCCTATCACGTCCACGCCCTTGATCGACAGCGCCGCCGTCGTGAACCGGCGCGCTGAGACTGTCGCGACCGCTCGCCGATGAGCTATGCTGCGCAGCGCAGACGACCTGCCGAGGTCACAATGGCCCGCCCCACCTTCGCCGACCCCAAGACCGACTTCGCGTTCAAGCGGATCTTCGGCTCCGAGGAGCACAAGGATGTCCTCGTCGCCTTCCTCAACGATATGCTCGACCTCGACGAGCCTCATCGCATCGTCACCGTCGAGCTGCTCCCTCCAGAGCAGCGTCCAGCCGTCGCCGAGCTGAAGCTGTCGATCGTCGATGTCAAGTGCACCGATGCGCGCGGCGTCACCTACGTCGTCGAAATGCAGGTGCTCCAGGTCGAGGGGTTCGAGAAGCGGGTGATCTACAACGTCGCCAAGGCATACGTGAGCCAGATCTCCCGCGGCGAGCTCTACCCCGATCTCAACGATGTCGTCGGCATCACCATTTGCGACTTCGAGCTGTGGCCGGATAACGGTGACCGCAATATTGCCATGCTCAGCCGCTGGCGGATGACGGAGCAGCAGACCGGCGCCAAGGAGCTCGGGCACATCCGGCTGGTGTTCCTCGAGCTGCCCAAATATGACGCGACTCGGCCGCCGCAGACAGTGGTCGAGAAATGGGCCTACTTCTTCCGCGAAGCTGACAACTTGACCGTGGTGCCGGAGGAGCTTTCGCAGCACCCGTTCGTCGATGCGCTGGAAGCGGCGCGCACGGCGGGCTTCACGGCCGCGGAGTGGGAAGCGTACATCCTGGCGGGCATCGCCATCCAGAACGAGCGCGGCGCGCTCGCGGTCGCCGAAAAACGCGGACGGGAGGACGGATTACGCGCCGGCATCGAGGCGCTTTGCGGCGTGCTCGGTATCGAGCTCACCGGCGAGCGGAGACGCCAGCTCCTGAGCCTCGATGCCACCAGGCTGACAGCGTTGCTCGCGCACCTTCAGGGAAAGAAGGCCTGGACGTAACACGGGCCAAAGACCATAGACGGGAGGCCGGCGCTTTGTTGCAATCCATCGAGGCGGCCGCGCCGCGCCGGCCCCCTGCGATCACCCCGGCTTCACGAACCGGCCGATGAACAGCAAGCTGCCTGTCTTGGTGTCGCGGATCATGAACAGGAACGGGTGATCCGCGGTGAAGTCCTTGGGCGGCCCGCTCGGCGCCGCGGCCCCCGCCGTCGCCATCACCGCGGTCGCCGCCGCGGCCTCGGTCCCGTCCTCGTCCACCGCGCAGAACGTCTTCTGAACGACGCCGCCGATGAACAGCTCCTTGGTGCCGTCCATGCCGGAGAAATCAGCCTTCTTGGCGTCGAACGCGTCGCTCATGCCGAGCTCGCCCAGGGTCCTGGAGAGCTCGAACGTCGACTCGATCTTGAGCTTGGGCAGCCGGACATTGACCCTCTCCTGCGCGAGCTTGCCTGTCCATTGCTGGAGCGCCGCCGGCGACAGCGCCGCTTCGAGCTTGGCGAGGCCGTCCTTGGCCTTCGGCAAGAGGATGTCCATCGCCACCGGCGCGCCGTGATAGGCCATCTCCAGGACCTGGGCGTCCGCCGTCTCGGCGTATTTGAAGTGGTCGGTCTTGGCCATCATCGCCACTTTTGCCTTGCTCTGCGGGGTGGTGAAAAAGTCCGCGTCCTGGGTCCGGCCCTTGTCGAACCTGTCCTCCCAGTCTGCCTTGAAGTAGAGCGCATTGACGAGCACCAGCCGGGTGTCGACCGTGACCGCGTTCGGGGGCAAGAGGTCCTTGATACGCTTCTCGGTGTTGTCCTCCACCCATTGATTGATCTGCTTGCGGCTGGGCTCGGCCGCTGTTTTGAAATCCATCTGCTGGAGCGGCGCGCCGTACTTGTCGGCCAGCAGCGTCAGGTACGCCGGCAGGAACGGGCGGCCCTTCTGCCCGAACAGGCGGTTGGCGACGCGGAGCTGGAGCGGGTGCAGCGGCTGTTCGGGCGACGACGGCGCCTTGGCGTTCGCCCACGATTGCCACTGTCCGGCGATGGCGCCGAAGGCGTCGTGCGTCTTCGGGTCGTCGGGGAACGATAGCACCTTGGCCATCTGCTCGGCGGTGGCGCCCTTGGCCCCGGCGTACGTCATGGCCAGGGCGATGCGCGCGCTCGCCGGCGAGAGCAGGACGTTCTGGTCGCCCTTGACCTTGGCGTACAGGGCGAGCGCGAAGTCTGCGTCGCCCTTGGCGGCGGCGGACATCTGCGCGTCGCTCGCCGTGGCCTTGGGGGCCGGCGAATCGGCGGCCTGCGTGGGGGCGGGCGCTGTGCTCGGCGCCGCGGCCGTGGTCTGCCCGGCGCTCGAGCTCGCGACGGTCGTCTGCGTGTGCTCGGGCTGGGCGGGCGTGTTCGAGCTGCAACCGAGCGACGCGCCGAGCGCGAGGACGAGCGGCAGGATGCATTTGAAGATGCGGCTCTTTCGCATGACAGCGAACCTAGCACGCGGGCCCGCTCGCCCGATCCGGCGCCGCTCCGCGCCGCGGCCTCTTGCATCCCCGCGGCGCCCCCCGTAAGCCGCGCCGCTGTGGCGAAACCCAAGTCATCTTTCTCCCTCCTCGTCGGCGACATCGGCGGGACCAACACGCGCCTCCGCATCACCGACGCGAACGGCCGCCGCAGCTTCGCCGAGCAGGTGTTCCCGAGCCGCGAGTTCGCGAGCTTCGAGGACATCGCGCGGCCGTTCCTCGCCAACGCGGACGCGCCGCACCCGAAGGTCGCCGCGATCGGGATCGCCGGCCCGGTGAGCGGCGGCACCGCGCGGGTCACCAACCTGCCCTGGACGCTCGACCAGCGGGCGCTGGCCAAACACCTGAAGATCGAGCGCTTCGTGCTCAAGAACGATCTGGTGGTGGTGGCCCGCGGCTGCCTCGCGGTGCGCGGCGCCGAGCTGCTGACGCTCACCGACAAAGCCCCCGCGCCCAAGGGGAAGAACTGCGCGGTGGTCGCGGCCGGGACCGGCCTCGGCGAGGCCCGGCTGCTGTGGCACGACCAGGCTCACATCGTCTTCGGCTCCGAGGGCGGGCACGCGGCCTTCGCGCCGCAGTCGGCGCTCGAGATCGAGCTGTGGCACTTCCTCAAGGGGCGCTTCCCCGAGCATGTGAGCTACGAGCGGGTGCTGTCAGGCGACGGGCTCGGGGCGCTGTACGACTTTTTTTCGCGCGGCGGGCGCGAGTCGGCCAGCGTCAGGAAGCGCCTGCTGGAGGGCGATCGCAACGCCGCGATCTGCGAGCTCGGGATCACCCAGGCGCACAAGCCCGCCGCCCGCGCCGTCGATCTGTTCGCGTCGCTGTACGGCGCCGAGGCCGCCAACGTGGCGCTGCGCGAGCTGGCGCTCGGCGGCGTCTTCCTGACGGGCAACATCGCCCGCAGCATCGTGCCGGCGCGCAAGGCGATCTTCCTCGAGGCGTTCGTCAGGAAGGGGCGCTTCGCGGCGATGATGCGCGAGATCCCGGTGGCCGTGGTAAGCGATCCGTTCGTGGGCGTGCGCGGCGCTTTCGCGTTCGCCAGGGAGATGCTGCAAGGCGGCGATTGACAGAGAGGTCGGGCCGGGAGAAGGCCGGCGGCAGCGGCAGCGACAGCGGCGGGGCCGACGGCCACAGGAGACAGCATGGAAGCGAAGAACCATTACGATCTGGTCGTGCTGGGAGCAGGGAACGCCGGGCAGGCGGCCGCGGGCGTCGTCCGTGAGGCGGGCTGCAGCGTCCTCGTGGTGGAGGAGCGCGACGTCGGCGGCACCTGCCCGCTGCGCGGCTGCGTGCCCAAGAAGGTGCTGGTCGCCGCGGCGGAGTCGCTCGACGTGATCGCGCGCGCTGTCGATCAGGGCATCACCACCGGGCCGGTCGCGGTCGATTGGTCGCGCGTGATCGATCGCAAGGAGGCGATCCTGGCCGGCACCAGCGAGGGCATGGAGCGCGACCTCGAGCGGCGCGGGATCGAGCTCGCCCGCGGCCACGCCCGCTTCATCGGGCCGCACCGCGTGGCCATCGGCGAGCGGCAGGTGAGCGCGGGCGACGTGCTGGTGGCGACCGGGTCGGTGCCGCGCGCGCTGGCGCTCCCCGGGGCCGAGCACCTGACCAGCAGCGACACCCTGCTCGAGCTGCGCGCCGCGCCGAAATCGCTGGTGTTCGTGGGCGCCGGGGTGATCGCGCTCGAGCTCGGCCACGTCTTCGCGCGCCTCGGCACCGCCGTGACCTTGCTCGAGGTCGCGCCGCGGGCGCTGGGGCCGTTCGACGAGGAGGCGGTCGAGCACCTCATCGAAGCGACCCGCGCGATCGGCATCGAGGTCCTCACCGGCGTGACGATCCACGCCGTCGAGCCGCGCGCCGAGGGCCTCGCGGTCCGCTTCGAGCACGGCGGGGCGCAGCGCGAGGTGGTGGCCGAGCGCGTGGCCCACGGCGCCGGCCGCGTCGCCAACCTCGCCGGGCTCGAGCTCGAGGCCGCGGACGTTCGCACCGAGCGCGGCGGCATCGTCACCGATCGGCCGTTCCGCAGCGCCTCGAACCCGTCGGTGTGGGTCGCCGGCGACGCGGTCCGGGACACCCCGCAGCTCTCGCCGGTGGCCACCGCGGAAGGGCAGCTCGCCGGCCGCGCCATCCTCGGCGACGACGTCCAGCTCGATTACACCTCGATCCCGAGCTGCGTGTTCTCGGTGCCGGCGCTGGCGATGGTCGGCCGCAGCGAGCGGGCGCTGCGCGAGGCGGGGCTGCCTTTCGAGGTCAAACGCAACGAGATGACCGGGTGGAAGACGGGGCGCAGCTACGTGGAGCGGCACGCCTGGGCGAAGGTGCTGGTCGGAGACGGCGGCCGCATCCTGGGCGCGCACCTGCTCGGCCACGGCGCCGCCGAGACCGTCAACGTGTTCGGCCTGGCGATGCGGCACGGGCTGAACGCGGCGGACCTGAAGAGCTTCGTCTGGGCTTATCCGACCTTCAGCAATGATATCAAATACCTTATCTAGTAATCATCGAACGGCGCCGGGCGGAGGAGCTCCAGCAAGCCCCAGCGGGGGCCCAGTCCGCGCAACGTGGGCCCCCTTTGGGGCTTTATATACCGCTCTAGCGGGCGCTGAACTTCAATCGGAACGCATTGGCATAGCGGTCGAGCGGCGGCGGTGAGGCTTCCTCGGCCCTGCTCATCACCAGCTCGGTGGCCCACGCCCGCTCGCCCGTGCCACACCCGTCCTCGATCTCGCGGCCGGAGCGGCCCTCGCACAGCCCGGCCAGGGTCAGCTGCTCGGCCGCGGCGAGGTGCTTGGCGTAATAGCCGATGATCGCCGCGCGCTCCTCGACGTTCGGGAGCGGGAAATAGATCGAGCGGGTGAAGCGGCTGAGCAGCGCCGGATCGAGATCCATCTTGCGGTTGGTCGCGCCGATGATCACCGTGCCGCTGGTGTCGACGAGCCCCTGCATCTGGCGCAGCAGCACCGAGAGCAGACGCCGCGTGTATTCAGGCATGTCGCCCTTGTCGCGCGAGCCGGCGAAGGCGTCGATCTCGTCGAGGAACACGATGCTCTTGCCGAGGGTCCCGGCCAGATCGAACAGGGTGTCGAGCCGCTTCTCGGAGTCGCCGACCCATTTGCTCATGATCGACTCGAGCGGCACATAGACCAGCGGCAGGTTGCTCGCGCTCGCCATCACCCGCGCCATCGTCGTCTTTCCGGTGCCGGGCGGGCCCTCGAACAGCACCGCGCGCGGCACGCTCGAGCCGGGGCGGGTGCGCGCCAGGTTGGTCACCGCGGTGAACAGCTCGGGGTGCAGGAGCGGCATCACGACGGTCTCGCGCACCTCGCGTTTGAGGCTGTCGTAGCCGGCGATCCGGTCCTCGCCGAAATCGGGGCTGGCGTGGAACAGGACGGCGCCGAGCTGCGCCAGCGCCTCCTCCGGCCCGGCGGCGGCGACCGCCTCGCGCACGCCGAGCTTCTTCACGATCTCGAGCAGGGCGTTGACCTCCTCCTGCAAGAGGAAGCCGTCCCGCTCGAAGATGACGGCGCCGGTGCCCTTGCGCGGGTCCCACTTGAACTCGATGTTGAGCGGGGCGGGCAGCTCCTCCTTCTTCTCGACCGAGCGCCGGCGGGCGTAATCGTAGAAGAGGTCGGCCTCGAAGCTGGCCGAGTTATAGATGTAGCGGACCTTGCGCAGCTCCTTGAAATAAGGCCCCACGATCGCCAGGAGGGTGAAGAAATCGGGCGCCCCGAGCTGCTTGAAGGCGACCTCCGCGCGGGTCTTGCCGCGGCGCAGATCGACGGCCGGCAGGGCGGCATTGCGTCCGGCCTCGGGCACCGCGCCGAGGATGGCGGCGGCGCCTGCCTCGAGCTGGGCGCGGGCCTGATCGAAGGAGAGAGAGGCTACCGTGGGCTCCGTCATGCGACGATGGTATCCGAGCTCCGGTAACATGGCTTCGATGCAATCGATGTTCGCACAGGCCGCGCAGCGGCTGGGCCTCACCTACGGTACGCACCCCGGCCTGCTCGCCTTGCCGTTCGTGCACGGCGAGCTCGAAGGGCAGAGCGTTCGCTGCTCGTGGGGCGATCGGGCGACGAAGGTCGAGGCCCTGCTCGAGCCCGGGCTCGACCTCGGGCTCGACATCCAGGGGCGCAATCTGGTCCTGGTGCCGACCTTTGGCCGCAGGATCGTCCTGGGGGACTCCAACTGGGACGACGAGGTCAGCGCCACGGCGGACGAGCCGGATCGGGCAGCGCTGCTGTTCGCGGGGGAGGCGCGCGGCGCGGTGCTCCGGCTCAACGCGATGAGCTGGGGCTTCGAGATCGCGGACGATCACGTGGCGGCGTTCTCGCAGCAGTACGACGTGGACGGGCTGGTGCACACGTTTTCGCAGGTGGCGCGGGTGGCGTCGCGGATCGCAGAGGCGCGCAAGTCGCTGCCTGCCGCCGGCTTGCTGTCGCAGCACGCCGCGGCGTTCCGCGAGATCGCTCGCAAGCACCGGCTCGCGGTGGAGGAGACGCCGCTGCACCTGTGGGGGCGGATCAGGGAGGTGGGGATTTTAGCGTGGTTTGTGCGGACAGGGAAGGACGCTTTCGATCTGGCGGTGCGGGCGTCGCCGGCGGAGGCGGGGCTCGGCGCCGGGCTGCTGGTGCGCAGGGAGACAGCCATGGATCGAGTGCGGACGTTCTTCGGCGGGCAGGATCTGCGGACCGGAGATGCGGTGTTCGATCCGGCGTTTCTGGTGCAAGCGGCGGAGGCGGAGCGGGCGATCGCGGCGCTGGACGGTGACGTGCGGGCGCTGCTGCTGGAGCTGCGGGGGCCGTTCGACAGGATGAGGCTGGAGGACGCGGGGCTGACGCTGAGGGGGCCTGCGGCGAAGGTGGCAGCGAGCGCGCTCGAGGGGATCGCGGAGTCGGCGTGTACGGTGGTGGAGAGCGTGGCGCGGGCCAACGCGGCGGTGCAGAAGGGGCCTTATCGGTGAGGCCTGGCGCCACGAACGTGGCGCGCCGGGCCGTACCGGAGCCTTGCCGATCCGCAAAGCTCGGATGGCCCTTGCCGAAGCGCCCGCCTCCGTGCGACCTTTGGCTGGATGTGCATCGCGCGGGCGAGGAGGAGAGGTTGGGACAAGGATGCTTCACGTCCTGAAAGGCTTATCGGTCCAGCGGGCTGATCACGCCCCGCCGCACCGCGATCCGGCGCCGCTCGAGGTCCACGTCCTTGACGCGAAAGGACACGCACTCCATGAGGCGCGGCCCGCTTCCGTTCGGCAGAGATGAGGCGCGCCTCATCTCGCGATGTCATTTCGTCGCCCTCTGCATTCGGTGTCTCCAACGGGTATCGCCCTGAGGGCCCTCTCGAGGCTAGCTCGTCGCCCTCCAGCATCCGACGCTCCTCGCTCTCCGCCTGCTCCAGTCCGTGAAGCTTCGTCGCCCTACGACCGACTTGCTAGATTCATATATAATTACCGAATGTTACGAAATCTCAGGAACGATTTTACAAGGATGCCGTTTTGGTTATCCTTGACGCATGCGATCATCTCGTGGCCCACCCTGCTGGTACACCGTTAACCTCTCACGTTGTCGCCAAGCCGTCCGACTGTGCGAAAGTTTGGGCTTCGCGTCGCCGAACTGCGCGCCCGCCGCAGAATTTCTCAAGAAGATCTGGCCCGCTTCCTTGGTGTCAGTCAACCGAATGTATCGAAGTTGGAGCGTCGAACCGACATGTCTGTTCAAACACTTCGAGCACTAATTGAGGCAATTGGCGGCCGCCTCGAAATTAACGCGCGATTCGGCGACGAGGTCATTCGCGTAAGTCAATTTGACAACGTCACGTCTAGCATGGCTCGCGGTTAGTAGGCGGAATAGTGCTGTAGGCTTATTCTCTCGGTCGATGTTGTCGATCGCATTGTGCCGTTGCGTCCACAGGACCTGCCGAACTCAGAATTGGTACTGAGGGTCGGGCTGCGCCCGCCCGCAGCACAATTCAACGTTACACCGCAACGCCCACGCGTCGTCCGGGGCCCGCCGGCCGCCGGCCGCCGACGTTCGCGGCCTCAGGACGCCTTTGCAGGGCGCGCCGTCGAGCGCTTTTGCCGCTTCTCTTCCATGGGGGGATCACCGAACGCGATGACCAGCGGCAATTTAAGCGCTTGTGCCAATCGAAAAAGCATCTTGAGCGTGATCCCTGCGTCCTCTTGGTCGAGGATCCGATGGACTTGGTTGCGGCTCGTTCGCATCTGCGATGCAAGCACCGTCGTGCTGAGGCCAAGCTCCCTCATTCGCCGCTCGGCCTGGATCGCAAGGATCTTTTTGGCCGCCCGTGCTTTGATTTCCTCGAGCTCCCCAAGCTCCTCGAACAACGAGTCCAGTGTGGAACCTTCGTGCTTGTTCACGCTCGCTTCTCCCAGGCGGCCTTGCGTTCACGCGCGACCTCCAAGTCCGCCTTTCTCGTTCGCTGTGAGTCCTTCTTGAAGCCATGGAAGCAACACCATCGTACCCCGGTCGATGATGAACACGACGCGGTACTCGATTTTGTCGTGCGTGCTCCGAGCCTCACGCAGTCCGTCACCCAGGCTGTCGACCAGCGGTTTGCCGATCGGCCAAGTGCCCTGCACCGTCCGAAGATCCGTACCAATTGTCTTGCGCGCCTCCGCTGGGACCTCGTCTCGCAGCCAGTCCCGCACCGGCTGGTTGCCCGCGTCTGTCTGGAAAAAGACGCAACGGAGAACCATTCCCTCCACGTTTGTGGGCGTCGCTTTCGACCGAATCGGCACGGTCAAGCCTGTACCATTTTTAGGACGACGCCGCAAGTCTGCGATGCTCAAGCGGCGCGCTGCAATCCGCGCCGGCCACGTCGTGCACGTGGCCCCAGGCTCGAACGGCGAAGCGCACGGGCGGGATGCTCGGGTCGCATCCGCCGTTGGGTCGTCTCCGCGCAGTCGAAGCGCCGGCCGTCCTCTACTCGCAGCGGAACCCCGCATAGATCTTGTCGTCGTCCCCGACATCGCCGTCGGTGTTCAATCCGAACATCGTCACCGTCGTCCCGTTGAGCACCGTCGGCGCGCAGGTATCGTCCGTCCCCACGTCATTGGTGCAGAAGCCATTGCGCACTCTGCCCCACTTCTCCGGCGGGTTGATGCAGCCGTCGCAGCTGTCCCGCCAGCCGAAATAGAACGCACAGCTGGCGTCGAAATACTCGGCCACCACCTTCGACGGGCTGGCGCACGAGAGCGTTCCATCGGCCGCCACCGCCGTGATGAGCTGCCCCGGCGGACAGGCGTCCTTCGCCATCATCGCCTGTTCCGCGGGGGCCTCACAGTGGACCCCGAAATACAGCTTGTCATCGCCGTTCACGTCGCCGCCGGTCGCGAGCCCGAACACCTGCACCGCTTTCCCGCCCAGGAGCGGCTTCGTACACGTGCCCGAGCTCCCTGTCCCGACCTCGCAATCCAGCGGCGACACCCTGCCCCACCGCGATGGCGCGCTCGTGCAGTTATCGCACTCGTCCCGCCACCCGAAATACAGACTGCACCTCGCCCGCACATCCTCGATGATCGACGCCGCGGCCGGCGCGCACGTCGTGCTCCCGTCGGCGCTCAGCCCGGTCGCCAGGCTGCCCATCTCGCACGGCCCGGCCACAGCGGCGCCCGCCACAGCGGGGCAATCCAGCCCGAGGTGAAGCTTGTCGTCGTCGTTCACGTCCCCGTCGAAATTCAGACCGAACAGGTTGACCACCACGCCGTCCAGCATCGGCGCGATGCAGGTGTCGTTGGCCCCCACTCCGTTCATGCACGAGGCCGGCGAGGTGCGGCCCCACTTGCTCGGATCCAGGGTGCACTCCGAGCACTTGTCGCGCCAGCCGAGATACAGCGAGCAACCTTTGTTGATGGCGTCGCGGGCCAGCGGCGACAGCGGGACGCACACGAGCTTGCCGTCGAGATCCACGCCCGTCGCGAACTCACCGGGTGCGCATGCGCTGGCCACGACCCCCGCGCCGTTGCCCGCCGCGCCGCCGCTCGCGCTCGCCGTCCCCGCTGCCCCCGAGACGCCGCCGTGCGGGCCGGCCGCGCTCGCGCCGCTGGCGCCGCCATAGCCGCTCGCGCCGCCGCTGCCCGCCGCGTCACCGCCGCCGCTCGCTGCCCCCCCGCTGTCGAAGGTCGTGCCTTGCGCGCAGGCAGCGAGCCCGCAGCCCAGCATCAGGAACAGCGCGCCTCGCGCCGGAAACGCAGCACCGACCGCGCGGATCGAAGATGAAGCAAACATGCGGCGATCTTACGCCGCCCGCGTCGCTCCGCGGCTGATGAAAACGCCGGCGAGCCGCAGCTCGCCCCGACTCCCTGCGTCAGGCGATGAACAGCATCGCGTAAAGCGCCGCCCCTGTCGTCGAGGTCAGGCAGAGTCCCACGAACGCCGCTTTGCCCCGGAAGACGTGCCGCCGCGTGAACCGCCCCGGCAAAGATCCGCGAAACTTCTTCCACGAGAGCCACGCGATCGTGCCCCAGGCCCCGAAGGTGGCGACCGCGACGGCGATGTGAAAGAGCAGAAAGCCGCGCACGAACGCGGCGCTCTGCCGCAACGACAGGCGCTCAGGCTGGCGAGATGGTCGGATGGCGAGGCGACGTCAGGCCGCCTCGGCGTGCCGCACCTCAGCGGCGCGCTGTGGTGGCACCGCCGTGGCGAGGATCGGTGTGTGCTCGAGGAAGCTCCACGCCCGTCTGTCGGGGAGGCGCAGCGCCTGCTCGAGCCTCTCGATCTCGGGGAGGACGAGCATCGGACGCGAGCCGTCCCGCTCGCTCGCGTCGGCGGGCCGGCGCGAGGCCCCGGCCATGAAACCCGCGATCATGGCCCCGACAGCGCAGTAGAGCGCCAGTGTCGCGCCGATCAGGGGACCTCCGATCAGCAGGCCAATCACCGCGCCGGCGACCGCCGCCGACAGGCCCCAGACGGCGCCGAGCCAGCGCCCTGCCGGCCAGTCCGCCCGAGGCACTTCGATGGGCCGCGCCGGCAGCCATCGGCCGGTCAGCGGCGGACGTCCTGTCCGGCGCTCCTCCGGGAGCCTGTCGTCGGCCGCGAAGGTCGGCCGGGCGCGGAGCTGCTCCGGGGTCCAGTCGACGCGCAGGACCGCGTCGTGGAGCGAGCGGCTGTCCTCGGGATAGACCACCTCCACGTCCTCGATCGGGACCAGCACGCGCCGGCGCGGGCCGCCGTCCGCGCCGGCGCGGACCACGAACGACACCAGCTCTCCGCGGTCGTCGTCGATGACCGCGCCCTCGGTGGCGCCCCATGGCTCGTGGCGCGAGATGTCCTGTGTCGTCCTCTCCACCGGCATGTCCAGGAGCGAGAGCTCGTACGGGAGCTCGCTGTCCTGCTTCCGGATCAACGTGCGATAATGCTTCAGCATACGACTCTCCGGTGCTCTGCCGCGGTGAAGCGGGTCAGTCGCTCGGGACGAAGCGCAGGAGCGAGCGGCCGAGATCGCCCGTCTGCCTCTGCTCCGGCAAGATCTGGACTTCGAGCATGGCCGCCGTCCTGTCGTCGATCGGGAACGACCGCTCCAGGTAGAGCGCCGCGGTGTGGTCCTCGAACTGCTCGAGCGCCGCCAGCGCCGCGCGCTCGCCCAGGAGGTCGGCCCCGGTCTGGACCGCCAGCGCGAACGCCCCCCACACGCCCGAGCTCTTCGCCGGCTCGGACCCCGCCTTCAGCAAGAACTCCCGCAGGACCAGCGCGCGCTGCTCGTGGCTCGCGCGGATCTGCCGCAGGACGTTGGTCAGCTCGCCCCGGCCGATCTTCTGCACGGCGAGATCGTATGTTTCGACCGCCGACAGCTCTGTCCGCAAACAGCGGTTCAGCCAGTCCACGACATGGTCAGGGAGCCGGGCGGAGCGCTCCGGCTCTTCGGGCAAGCCTCCCGCGGCGATCGCCGCCTGCTCGCCCAGAGAACGGGAATCGTATGCGCTTTGCATGGCAGTACCCTTTGTTCCTTTCGAGCGATTGACCACCAGGCAGGCGCCCCCCGCCCGCCGGCAACATTTGGTCTCGAATCAGGGGGAGCCGCCGGTCAGGGAGCACACATCGGGTTTGATGTAACCTACCACGCGCGGGTCTTGCCGCCAGCCGCCGCTGGAAAACGAGCCGCCGCCTTGCGGTTTGGTGTAATGTTCGCGGTCCTTGGCCCTGATGCGCGCCCGCGATCCTCACAACGAACCGTTGTCGGAAAGGCCCGGCGCTGAGCCCGCCGATGATCGGCAGCTCGCGCGCGCGCGCGTCGGCCGGACCATCCAGAAGAAGTGGCGCCTCGACGGGCTGATGGGCACCGGCGGCATGGCCGCAGTCTACGCCGCCACGCACCGCAACGGCTCGCGAGCCGCGCTCAAGATCATGCACCGCGAGCTGTCCGCGGATCCGGTGCTGAGGCAGCGCTTCCTGCGCGAGGGCTACGTCTCGAACAAGGTCGATCACCCGGGCCGGGTCGCGATCATCGACGACGACGTCACCGAGAACGACGAGCCATTCCTGGTGATGGAGCTGCTGGAGGGCGAGACCGTCCAGCAGATCTGGAAGCGCAAGAATCGCAAGCTCGACGTGAACGAGGCGCTGTGGATCGCCGGCGAGGTGCTGGGCGCCCTCTCGGCGTTCCACGCTCAGGGCATCCTGCACCGCGATCTCAAGCCCGCGAACGTGTTTTTGACCAAGGAGAGACAGGTCAAGATCATCGACTACGGCGTGGCCCGGCTGCAAAATTCCGGCAGCGTGCAGACGATGGCCGGCACCGCGCTGGGGACGCCGTCGTTCATGGCCCCGGAGCAGGCGCAGGGCACCGCCGACGTCGACGGGCGCGCCGACGTGTTCTCGATCGGCGCCATGCTCTACGCGCTGCTCTCGGGGCAACGCTTGCACCAGGGCCGCACCGACAACGAGGCCTTCATCCTGGCGGCGACCTCGCCCGCGCCGTCGCTCGCGCGCGCGGCGCCGCACCTGCCGGTGGACGTGATCGCGCTCGTCGACAAGGCGCTGGCGTGGGACAAGCGTAACCGCTTCGAGACCCCGGAGGCGATGCGCCACCAGGTGGCGGCGCTGCTGGACAAGCACGGCGGCCCGCCCGCGCCGTCGTCGTCGCTGCAGCGGCCCGGACGGACGACGCGGGCGCCGGAGCCGAACACGATCGCGACCACGACTCCGGTCGAGGTGGAGAAGGCGGCGGCGAACGATCCGGCCGTGCTGCGCCTCGTGGAGGTGTTCCGCCGCCTCGATCGGGTGCTGCCCGCGATGCACCATTACGGCAAGCTCCACCCCGAGTCCGAGACCAAGGTCCAGGCCACGCACCAGGCCGTGCTCGAGGCCCTGCGCGCCGACCCGGAGAGCGCGTTCGTGACCCTGGCGCCGTACGCGTTCGAGCACCGAGGGCAGACCATCTGGGAGCCTGTCGGGCTGTTCGACGCGGTGCCTTATCACCTGTTCGCGGCCGGGGTGCGGCGCATAACCTTCGAGACCGGCATCACCGCGGACGAGCTGCGCAGCCTGTGCGAGGTGCTGCTGCTCGATCCGAACCGCGATCTGTTGCCCGAGGACGACATGGCGGCGGCGCTCTGGGAGCGCCAGCTCGGCCACATCAAGTGCGAGGTGATCGCGATCTTCGCCGAGGGCGACGCGGTCGATCGCGAGGCCTTCTTCGTCGAGTCGGACGAGCTGGAGGAGGCGGCGCGCCGCGCCGCGGAGGAGCGCGCGAACAACGCCGAGGCGATGGCCATGGCGGTCGCCTCGGACATGAGCGCGGTCCGCGACGCGCGCCAGGCGGCGAGCGCGTTCGCCCTGGATCCGGCGGCCAAGGCGGCGCTCGGGGCGCAGCTCGGGCAGAGCTACGAGCGCTGGACGGAGCGCTACGTCGACGCGCTCGCCGACGCCGTGCTGCGCGCCCGCGCCGAGGGCAGACTCGGGCTCTGCGCCGATCCGCTGGCCGAGTCGACCCGCGATCTGCTGCTGGGACGCCGCCCCGAGACGGCCCTGTCGATGTGGGAGACGCTGCTGCGAGCGCTCGACGTGCGAGCCCCCAACGACGCTTCGCTCGGCCCGGATCTGACCCGAACGATGTTCGGGCCCGAGGCCCTGCGCCTGCTCCTGAAGGAGGTCTCGCGCCGGCCGGGCGAAGGCCCGCCGAGCAGCGCGCCGCCGTCGTCGGGCGGGACGCCCTCGAGCGGATTGCCGGCGCAGCCGAGCGGTCTGTCAGGTCCGGCCAGCGTACGATCCTCGTCGGTGAGCATGCTCCCGCCGCCCTCGAGCATGTCCTCCGCAGCGCTCGCCGCGGGCGGCCACGGCTCGCCCGGCTATTCGCCCTCCGGCGGCCCGTCGTCCAGCTTCACGCCGGCCTCGTCCAGCTTTCAGCCTCCGGCCTCGCGCGGTCCGATGGGCGCCGAGCTGCTCCGCGTCGCGGAGCTGATCCCGAACGTGCTCGACAGCCTCGACGGCGCCTGCGTCGAGGTCGCCGTCGCGGCGCTCGTCGAGGTCGCGCACGACGGCGTGCGCCGCGCCCTCTACGCCTACATCGAGCGGGCGATGGCCGGCCACGAGGAGCGCGTCGCCGAGCTCATGTGGGCCTTCGATCCGGAGACCGCCCGGCCGATCCTGCGGGCCCTGGCCGGGTCGCGCCGCGAGGAGGCGACGAGCGCGCTGGGCCGGCTCAAGGTGGCGAAGAGCCCCGCCCTGCGCTGCGAGGCGGTGGCGCACGCGGCGCGGAGCCCCGACGAGCTGCGCGACGAGCTGATGAAGCTCGCCGAAGATCCGAGCCCCGAGATGCGGAGCGCGGCGCTGCGGGCGCTGGCCGCGCACAAAGTGCGAGCGGCCGGCCCGCTCCTGATCAAGCGAGCGTCGGATCCGAGCTTCCAGGGCGTGCCCGCGGCCGAGCAGCGCGAGATCCTCGACGCGCTGTTCGCGCTGCACCCGGTGCGGGCCGAGGCGCTGGCCATCGACCTCGTGCAAAAGCACGGCCTCATGTCGGACGAGGCGCTCGACGTGACCCGCACCGCGTGCGCCGATCTGCTCGGCCGCGAGGCTCGCTCCGAGGAGGCGCTGGCGGCGGTGCTCGAGGCCGGCAAGCGAAGGTGGTGGAACGGGCAGGGGCTGCGCGACGCCGCCTCGCGCGCGGCCGAGCGCATCGCGGTGCGGCTCGGCAAGCGGGTCTCGCCGCAGGGAGAGCCGGTATGAGCTCTCCCGCGCAGCGCGCCACCTGGACCGGGATCGGCCCGAGCGACAGGTCGAACGACATCCCGCCGCCGCCCGCGTCGCGCAGCGGGCTCGACCTGCTCTCGCAGAACGAGGGCGATCTGCCGCGGCGGCGCGAGGCCCGCGACGCCGGCGCCGAGGTCGTCGCCTCGCTGTTCCGCCTGGTGAAGCTGTCGACGATGCACGCCGCCGACAACCAGGCGGTGGTGCAGCGGGTCGAGGAGATGGTCGAGGCCATCCGCACCTACAGCGCTCGCACCTCGCGCAACGTCTCGATCCTGTTCCTCGACGACGGCGTCTTCGTGGGCGGCCAGCTCTTGCAGGGCAACCGCGCCTCGTACGAGTGCGCGCGCGAGCTCGGGTCGATCCTCGGCCGGGTCGGGGTCAGCGAGGTCGGCATCTCGCGCGAGGCGCGCGCCGCGGACTTCCACGCGCTGGCCAACCTCCTGGGCGAGACCCTGCGCGCGCCGCGCGGCACGCGCGCGCCGGAGCGGCCCAGCCCGCGCCTGCGCCTTCGCGCCGCGAGCGCCCTGGCGCTGCGCCGCGAAGGCCCCACCGATCGGCTCGATCCGGCGGCGAACGCGGCGAACGCCTACGCCTCCGCCTGCGTCGTCATGCGCCGGCTCTACGAGGCGCTCGGCAAGGGGCAGGCGGCGCTGCCCCACCGCGTGAAGCGGGTCGCGCTGCGGCTCGTGGACCTCTCGGCGGGCGAGCTGCCGGCGTTCCTGGGCGTGACCGACGCCAAGCGCGGCGCCCACGACGACGCCCAGCGCGTGGTCAACGCCACCATCCTGACGCTGGCGATGGCCCGCCAGATCACCGGCGAGCCCGTCCTCCTCTCGCGGATCGCGATGGCCTCCCTGCTCTCGGACATCGGCCGCTTCCACATGGCCGGGGCGTTCCCCGGCTCGGGGCGCATCGTGCCGCAGCTCGGCGCCGATCAGGAGCGCGAGGTGCCGGCCGCCACGGCGATGCTCCTCACGGCCATGGGGCGGGTCAACGAGCCGACCGTGATCCGCACGGTGCTCGCCTACGAGGCCTGCGCGATCGCGCGCAAGGACGCCTTCGGCTCGCCCTACGAAGGGGCGCGCAGCGCCACCCTCCAGGCCTTCATGATGGCGATCGCCCGGGCCTACGTCGACGGTATCGCCGGCTCTCTGGGGGCGCCTGCGCGCACCGCCGACGAGACCATCGGCCACCTCATCGAGCGCTGGCCCGACGGGCTCGGGCGGACGGCGCTGCGCCTGCTCATCGGCGCGCTCGGGCTGTTTCCGGCGGGGACGCTGGTCGAGCTCTCGACCGGCGAGGTCGCCGCCGTGGTCGCCACGCCCGCGGATCCGTCGCGCTACTCGCGGCCGCGGGTGCGCGTGGTCCTCGACATGGCGGGCCATCCGGTCGATCCGTTCGAGATCGATCTGGCCAATCCGGAGCCGGGCACGATGGCGCGGCACATCCGCAAGGTGGTCACCGACGCGACGGACGTGGCCGCGGTGTCGGTGCGAGCGTCGCATCAGACGCCGGCGCCGCGCACGCCGCGCCCCTCGCCCGCGACGATGCCGCCGCCGGCAAGGCCCGGAGCGGGACTGGGAGCGGTGCGCCTCAGCAAGCCCGCCGCGTCGCGCCCGCGGCCGGCGCCGATCAGCGCGCCGCCGACCCGGATGGAGCGCGTCCCGGTGGCGCTCGATTTCGACGACGACATCGAGCTGCCCGGGTTCAAGCCGGCGCCCGCGTCGGCCGCGCCGGAGACGCTCGGGTCCGCGGGCGTCGAGCTGTCGCTCGAGGAAGACCGCGAGGCGCTGCTGCCCGACGCCGGGCTGCGCGACGACGACCCGACCGAATACCATCAGTGGACAGGGATTGAATCGGTCGATCCGGACTACACTCCGCCGTACGGCCACGAGAGCCAGGACCTCATCGCGCAGACCATGCCCGAGCCTGCGCTCACGGAGCAGCAGCGGCCCTCGCCGATCATCGATCCGCAGCGTCTCTCGCCGGTCCACGACACCCAGCGCACCTCTCTGCCCGAAGGCCACCGCCCCTCCCCCATCCTCGATACCCAGCGCACCTCTCTGCCCGAAGGCCACCGCCCCTCCCCCATCCTCGATACCCAGCGCACCTCTCTGCCCGAAGGCCACCGCCCCTCCCCCATCCTCGATACCCAGCGCACCTCTCTGCCCGAAGGCCACCGCCCCTCCCCCATCCTCGATACCCAGCGCACCTCCATTCCCGAGGCTCAGCGCCTGTCGCCCATCACCCAGGCTCCTCCGCGCGGCTCGGCCCCGGAGGCCCAGCGCCTGTCGCCCGCCAGCCAGACTCCTCAGCGCGGCTCGGCCCCGGAGGCCCAGCGCCCCTCCGCCGTCACCGCGCCGCAGCGCCCTGCCAGCGCCGAGCAACCGCGCCCCGCGGCGACGGCCGAAGGCACCTTTGCCCGGACTCCCTTCGTTCACCTCCTCGTCTATGTGCTCGATCAGAGCCTGACCGGCACGGTGACCTTCTTCCCGCCCGAGGGCCCGCCGCACGACGTGTACTTCGAGCAGGGCGTCGCCGCGAAGATCCGCACAGGCACGATGATCTGGCCGCTCGATCGCGTCCTCGTGCACCTGCGCATGCTGGACGAGCCCACCGTCAACGAGGCATTGCTCGAGCTCTCGAAGAGCAAGATGCTCCTCGGCCGCCAGCTCGTGGCAAAGGGCCTGTGCTCTCGCGACGACGTGCTGCGGGCCCTGCGCGTGCAGCTGGTCTACAAGCTCATCAGCCTCTGCGATCTGCCGCCGCAGACGGCGTACGCGTTCTATGCCGACAAAAACCTCCTCAAGGACTACGGCGGCCCCGAGCTGCTGCGCAGCGAGCCTCTCGCGACGATCATGGCGGCGGTGCGCGCGTCGCCGGCGACGACCGCCAGCGAAGCGACGCTCGCGCGCTTTGCCCGCCTGCCGCTTGGGTTCGTCAAGAAGGCGGTCGTCACCCGCTTCGAGCTGACGCGCGAGGAGGACGCGGTCTGCGATCTGCTGCGCGCCAAGCACATGCGCATGGCAAGTCTGGTGGCCGCGGGGGTCGCTCCGGAGCACGTGGTCAAGCGCACCATCTATGCGCTCATCATCACGCGGTACCTCGATCTCGGCGGGGCGCAGAAGCCGCCTGTGTCGTTCGCGCCGGGGGTGTCTCTGGGCGCGGTGCTCAGCCTGCCCGAGCAACGCCCGCCGGCGCCGGGCTCCGCGGAGGCGGCGCGGACAGCCAACCTCGGCGCCGACAGGCCGGACGCTCCCGTGCAGACTTCAATGCGACCGCCGGACGCGACGCGGCCCTCGCTCAAGGGCGCGAGCGTCGCGGCCGAGCCGGTGCCGCCGCCGCGCCCGCCGGAGGACACCCGTCCTTCATTCCAGGGCGCGGCGCCGTCCCCGCGCGCCGCCGCGGCCCCCAAGCCGCCTCCCACGCCGGCATCGGCGGGCTCGCCGCCCAAAGCGGCGCCGGCGGCGGCGAGCAAACCGCCTCTCCCCGGGGCGAGCAAACCGCCTCCCCCCGGGGCGAGCAAACCGGCCAATAAACCTGGTGCTGCGATCAATACGCCCAGCCCGACGGCCACCGATATCGCGGCGCGGCGCGCCGAGATCCAGGCCCGCTCCGCCTCCATCGATCATGAGAACTATTTCGAGGTCCTCGGCCTGAGCCGCAACGCCACGCCCGAGGAGACGCGCAAAGCCTACTTCGCGCTGGCCAAGCGCTGGCACCCTGACCGCACTCCGCCCGAGCTCGCCGAGATGAAGCCGCTGGTGGCGCGCGTCTTCGCGAAGATCGGCGAGGCGTACGCGGCGCTCGGCGACAGCGAAAAGCGCGTCGCCTATGCGAGGAGCCTCGAGTCCCCGGTGTCGGTGCGATCCGCGGCGGAGGAGGAGGAGGTCGTGCGCGCCGTCAATGCCGTCCTCGAGTTCCAGAAGGCCGAGGTCTTCGTGCGCAAGAACGACCTCGTCAGCGCCGAGCGGCACATCCGCCTGGCGGCCGACGCCGATCCGGGCCAGCCCGAATACACGACGCTGCTGGCGTGGGTCACGGCATTGCGGCGGGGCGAGCCGAAGGACGTGCCCCAGGGCGCGACCACCAATCATTACGACGATCTGATCAAGATGCTTGACGAGGTATTGCGGGGCGACCCGAGGTACGAGCGCGCGCTATTCTATCGCGGGACGCTGCTCAAGCGGTCGGGCAAAGCCGACAAAGCAATGCGAGATTTTCGCCTGGCGGCCGAGCTGAACCCCAAGAACCTGGACGCGGTGCGGGAAGTGCGGCTGTTCGAGATGCGCAAGCGCGAGGGGCGCGATCAGCAGGGCGGCGAGGCTCAGGGCCTGTTCGGCAAGTGGTTCAAGCGGTGAGAGGGCGCCGGGGGTGTAGCCGGGCGTACTCTTCCAGATCTCGCGGGGCCATCATTGCCTGTTCGTTCCAGCCCCGCTGTCACCCGGCGACCACGCGGTTCTGCAGGCTCTCCCCGCGCGCACCGCGCAAAAATGCCCGGATGTTTTGCACCGTCGTCTCCGCGATGTTGTCGAGCGCATCGCTCGTGAGGAACGCCTGGTGGCTGGTGATGAGCACGTTCGGAAAGGTGATGAGCCGGGCGAGCACGTCGTCGCCGATGGCGCGATCCGAGCGATCCCGAAAGAAGTATTCGCTCTCTTCTTCGTACACGTCGAGGCCCGCCGCCCCGATCTGCCCCGTCTTGAGCGCGTCGATGAGCGCGGCCGTGTCGACGAGGCCGCCGCGGCTCGTATTGATGAGCGTGGCGCCGCGCTTCATGCGCCGGATACGGTCCGCGTTCACGAGGTGATGCGTGGCCGGCGAGAGCGGCACATGGAGCGACACGACATCGGACGATGACAGGACCTCCTCCAGATCGACGAACCGCACCCCCGTGCTCTCGGCAAAGGCGCCGTCCGGGCGCACGTCGTGAGCGAGCACCCTCATACCGAATCCAGCGAGGATCTTCGCGAGGCAGCGGCCGATTTTCCCGAGCCCGACGAGGCCCGCGGTGCGCCCGAAGAGGTCGAACCCGACGAGGCCGTTCAGGCTGAAGTTGCCTTCCCGAACACGGTTGTAGGCGCGATGGATCTTGCGATTGAGCGCCAGGATCAGCAGCATCGTGTGCTCGGCCACGGCGTGGGGCGAATAGGCGGGCACGCGCACGATCTCGATCCCGCGGCGCGCGGCGGCGGGGAGATCGACATTGTTGTAGCCGGCGCAACGGAGGGCGATGAGCCGGGTCCCGAAGCCGGCGAGCTGCTCGATCACGGCCGGGCCGAGCTCGTCGTTGACGAAGACGCACACCACCGGATAACCCTGCGCGAGCGCGGCGGTGGAAGGCTCGAGCCGGGCCTCGAAGTAATGCGCGCGCAGATCGTCGGAAAGACGCGCGTCGAAGGCCGCGCGCTCGTAGGGTTTCGCGTCGAAGAAGGCGATGAGCTGGCGCGGATCGCGGGCGGTGCGCGACAGGAGCGTGGCCACCTGCTGGGTCTTCGCGCGGACCTTCTGCCCGAGGTGCGCGAGGAGCGCGCGCGCAATCCGGGGGTGCTCCGCGCTCACCGCGAGGAACGCGACGCGAGGAAAAATGACGACCGAGGCAGGGCCGAGCGCCTGGAGCGTGGCCGAGCGGGCCTTGTCCACGACCATGCTCGTCAGCCCGCCGATATCCCCCGGACCGAGGCCGCGCAGCACGACCTCCGGACCGTCCTCGCTCCGCTTGCGAGCCTCCAGCACGCCTGTCTCCACGATAAACAGAAACTGTGCGGGGTCGCCCTCGTGAAAGAGGAAATCGCCGGCGGCGAGCGAGCGGCGCTCGGCGATCGCGGCGAGCGCCGAGCGGAGGTCCGGCGAGAGATCGGGGAGATCCAGCTGCGCGCTGAGCGTATCCACCGCGGTGCTTTCCTGCATGCTGCTTTTACCTGTATCGGGATATACCAGAAATGGAGGGCAATGGCGCGGGACCAGGGCAAGGGGTCGCACCAAGGTCAACCTCCAGGTCGCGAGAAAGCGAGCGCGCGATGTCGAGGCCGGGTACGCTCGACGGCATGCGCTCAATCCTCCACGCGGCGGCAGGTCTGCTGGCGCGGGCTGAGATCAGTGAGTCGGACGCGACGGTCCGGGGCTACGCCGGCGAGCAGCTCATCACGTTCGCGCTGAAGCTCTCGGAAGAGGGGAGCATCACCAAGCAGTGGACCGAGGCCTGCGCCCCCGCGCCGGAGGGTCTGGTGCTCTGGATCCGGCCGGCCCGGCGCGCCTACGATCCTCTGTTCGATCGGATCCTGCTGAAATGGGAGATCAAAAAAGGGATCACGGTGCGCCATCTGGCCGGCGATCCACGGTTTGACGCCGCCTTCCTCGTGGAGGGCGCGCCGCGGCAGGTGGTTCGCGAGCTCTTCTCGGATGAGGAGATTCGCAAAGGTTTGCTCGAGCTGAGCGTGGCATACGATCGGCCGGATATCCGGCACGGAGAGGGGCCGCTCTACCTGGAGCCGATGCTCTCGGCGAGCGAAGGCCGATTATCGATTCACCTGCCGCGCTGGATCGAAGACGCCGAGCAGGCGTCGCTGCTCGTCCGGACGACGGTACGGCTCGCCGCGCTCGGCGCAGAGATCGTCCGCCGCGGGCAAGCCGGCTCGGACCAGGGCGATACATCGGATTACCGCGGCCAGGCGGCGCAGGAGAGGCGCATGCGCGACGAGCAGGAGGTCCGCGACCTCAGGCTCTCGATCGCGCGGCGAGGGGCGTGGCGGAGGCGGCAATTGATCCGCGGCTATCTGGCGGGCTCCGCCGCGCTGATCGTGTATGTGGCCGGGGTCCTCACGTTCCTGTATTTGACCGGTGAGTGGCGCCCCTGGCAGTAGCGTGGCAGTTCGGAGCGGGGCGCGCTACTGTCGTGCGCGATGACTTCCTTTGATAGACTCGGGACAAGGGGCTGGAGACATCGCGCGCCGGCGCTCGCAATCTGCATATCCGCGGCGGCGTGCGGCGCTCGTTCGTCGCTCCACGCAGAGGCGGACGCCGGCGGTGGCGGCGCGACGACCTCGTCCACCTCTCCTTCGGACACGTCGACGACCTCGACGTCGACCCCTTCGACCGGCGGCGGCGGGGCGGGCGGCAGCGGGGGCGCGGGCGCCGCTGGAGGAGGGACGGGCGGCAACGGGGGCGCGGGCGCCGCTGGAGGAGGGACGGGCGGCAACGGCGGCGCCGGTGGGGCCGGCGGCGTCACAGGCGAGTGCAGCGTCCTCGCTGTCGTCGGCCCGCCGGCGAAGCTCGCGAATGGATCCAGCTACCACCAGCAGCGTCCGACGTGGGCGCTGGCGAGCGACGACGGCACAAAGGTCGCGCTGCTGAGCGCATGGAAGCTGGCCGGAGGTCCGGTCGACGCTCCCGGGATCGTCCACCACGCGACGTTCGAGCCGTGGCTCGATTTCCCGAGCGGTCAAGAGATCGGTCCGAGCTACGGCGTGAGCGAAGACGGGGGCGCCTCGTTCGCGGCTGCGCGGGCCGAGGATGATCAGTTCGCGCTGCTGTACGTGGACGGCTCACCGCAGATCGGCGGCGTGTGGCTGCGCGACAATCTCAAGCCGTTCGTCAGCGATCTGTCCCCGGGCACCTCGGTGGATAGCTGGGCTTCGGAGGCGCTGTTCGTGGCGCAGGGGCCAGGTGGGCATTTGCTGGGGACGCAGGTCGTGGGAGCCGGCAGCGGGAATGCATACCTGTTGCGGGCCATGGTGTCGGAGCAGTACGGGGCTGTGGACGGGCCCACCGATCTCGCCTGCTCCTGGGCGCCGATGCGCGCGGACGCCGTGGAAGCGGGCGGCAAGTGGCTCATGGCCATGTCCAGCGGCGGACCTGCGGGGATGCCCACCTGCGTCGATCCCGCGCCCGGCTCCCCGGATGAAGTGCAGATCCTCTCCGTCACCAAAGGCTCGTTCGCGAAGACAGACAGCTTCGGCGCGCCCGGCGGGGCGACGGACGTGAAGATGGCGCCGCGGCCCGACGGCGCGTGGGTCGTCGCCGGCACGCCGCCGGGTCAGGTGGTGAGCGGGCTGTTCCTGGCCGCCCGCATCGATCTCGACGGCAAGGTGATCTCGACGTTTCCGATCGGCGGCAACGATCGGTTCGAGATCGTGATCAACGAGACGCTCACCGCGGCCGGCGTGGGCGACTTCCTCGCTGTCGCCTGGCTGGATGTCGGCGGCGACAAGGGGCCGTACCTGAACGTCAAGACCTTCGGCCCCACGGGTGATCTGGCCGGGCACGTCCAAGTCTTCCCGGACGCGCAGGTCGTCGGCGCGCCCGCGCTGATCGGCTCGCCGCTGACCAGCAGCATGCTGCTGGCCTGGGCCGAGTCGCCGGGCCCGGACATGGACGGCCTCGAGGAGATCCGGGTCGTTCGCATCGATTGCGTGGGTTCGCCGTAGCGCTGCGCGCCCCTTCCCACCGCCGCGGCCCGGGGCGATACTTCCGGCGTGAACCGCCAAAGCAGCCCTCTCCGGCGGAGCGCGTTCGCGCTCGTGCTCGTTGCGGCCGGCCTCGCGGGGTGCGACGGCGCTGTCGTCCCTCCCGGAGGATCCGGCATCTCTTCGGAAGACCTTCCGCCGGGAGGATGCGAGAACCGCGTCGACTGGGACGACGACTGGGCCCCGCTCCACGCGGTCTTCCAGTATGACAAGACTGGCCATCTGATTCATTACAAGGAGACGCGCAAGGACGGCACGGTGCGCCTCGCCTTGACGCGCGGTTACGACGCGAAGGGACGGCGCGTGCTTCAGGAGGAGGAAGATAACGCCTTCTCGCCAAGTCTGAAGAAAGTCACGTGGGAGTACGACGACGCGGACCACGTGGTGCGCGTGGCGGCGGACGGCTTCGCCGAAGGCGGCGGCCTGGAAGAGCTGGAGCTCTTCTACAGCGCGGATGGGCGCCGCGAGCGGGAGGACACGTACCAGAATGGGAAGCTGTCGCAGGTCGCTCGCTATCGCTGGATGGACGGTGACCCGCTCGTCGTCGAGCTGAGCAAGGACTGGGAGGCGGACGGCAAGGTGGACGCGAAGTGGCGCTTCACATTCGCGGGCGGCCGGTGGCTCGTGAAGCTGGAGACTTTGGAAGACGATATGGTCGAGGTGACCGAAACCTATACCTACGCGGACGACACCCCCGGGAGGCTGATCCACGTGGAGACCCACGGGACAGACGGCACGATGGACTCCTTCGTGACATGGACCTGGGACGGCCCGCGCCTCGTCCACGAGGAATTCGGCGGCGGCCTCGGCGGCGGGACCTTTGACTTCACCTACGATGCCAAAGACCGCCCGCTGGTGAAGACCCTGACGCCCGACGAGGTGCCGCCGAAGACGTATCTCTCGATCTTCACCTGGGGTGACGACGGGCTGGAGCGCGTGGAGCGGCGGGTGGGCGACACGGACGAGCTCATCGAGAGCTGGGAGATCACCCGCGGTTGCCCCGAAGACAGGGCGCTCGACGTGAATATCGCGCCGGTCGTCGCGTGGTCCCGCGAGCTGCCGGCGGTCGAGTACGGCACGGACCTCCAGACCTTCTGGGGGTTTCCGGACGCATTGTGAGAACGTGGTCGGGACCGCGGGGGCGGTGATAGAGTCGCCGGTCATGCGCCGTCCTCCGATCCCGCCTGGCTCGCTCGTCCTCTTGACCTCGTTCGCGCTCGGGCTGCTGGCGTGCGACGGTGCCGCTCCGCCCGAGTCCACGCTCGCGGTCCTCACCGCGTTCCCCGCCGAGACCGCGGCCGTGCTCGAGCACGCCACTATAACGGAGACAAGGACCGTCGAGGGGCACATCTTCCGGCTCGGTGAAATCGGCCAGCGGCGTGTGGTGATCGGCATGACGGGGATCGGGCTCCTCAATGCGGAGGCGACCACCCGCGTGCTCCTCGAGCATTTCGAGGTGGCTGGAGTCGTGTTTTCGGGCGTCGCCGCCGGCCCTCTCGAGGTCGGCGACGTCATTGTCGCGTCGAGCTTTCGCCTGGGCGACGCGGAGAGCTATGCTACCCACACACCGTGGCTCGATCTCGCGGCGGAGCTGGCGCAGAGAGGAGAAATCGAGCTGGAGCGGTGCGCTATCGTGCCGGACACGAGCCCTCCCGACGGGGTCACGCCGGGCGTGGCCGTATGTTTGCCCCACGAGCCCCGGCTAGTGGTGGGCGGCGCTGGCACGAGCAGCGATCCATTCGGTGACACGCCGCTGGAGTGCGTCCCTGATTTGAATGACGTATTCGCGTGCGACGCGGAGGGCTACTCTCCTGTTTCGATCGGTCCCTGGGCCCCCGCGGGGCTGGTGCGCCTCGAGCCCGGGGAAGAGGCCACCCTGGATCAGGAGACAGCCGCGGTCGCCCGCGAGGTGGAAGCGCGCGAGCTGCCGTTCGTCGCCTTTCGGGGGGCGTCGGACGGCGGGAAAGACCCGCTTGGCCTCTCGGGCTTCGACCAGTTCTTCGTGTATTACCGGCTCGCGGCTCACAATGCCGCTGAAGCTACCGCGGCGTTCGTGGTCCGCGCCGACTGAGCTCATCCGAGCGGCCCGTCACCGAGGAGACTCGCAGCACGCTCTCGTCGCCGCGCATGCGAGCCGCGAGCCGTCCGGCGAGAACGCCAGGCAGCGCAGCCATCGCCCCGCCCCGAAGGTGACGCTCCGCGAGGGGCGCTCCGCTCGACGAGCGCGACCGGGCGGCCGTCGAGCAACAGCGCGACGCGCGCGGTCGGTTGCGACGCCGGGTCGGAGGTGTAGTAGAGTCGACCGAGCGCATGGACACGAATGCCTTTCTCGAGCGCCTGAATTATCGCGGTGACCGCGAGGTGGAGTGATTGGCAGTCGGCGGGTCCCAGGTGACGCGCCGCCGGGCTTCCATGGTATCATGCTCGCATGAGGCATCGCGCCGTGCTCATCCTGTCGCTCGCAGTGGGCGCGTGCAGCCCCCCTGCCGGGCCGCGCACGCTGAACACCATCGCCGCCGAGATATCCGGGCAGCCCGTCGACGACACAAAGTGGTCCTGCGGCCGGAGCGTGCCAGTCTCGCCGGGGACGGAATGCTCTCGGGACTTCAAGCTCGAAGGATGGTGGAAGACCAGGCTGCGGGTGCGGCGAGACGAGCGTGTCGTCGGCGTCGTGCAGGCAAAGGACAAGCTGGTGGTCGTCGTCGAGTCTCCGAATCATTGCGGCGGCGGCGAACCTCCGACCGAGATGGACGTGGAGGTGCTGCTGCCGCCGCCGCAGAGGCTGGTCGCCCGGGCAGAGCTGTTCACCGGCCCGGCCTGCGGCCCCGACCGCCCGCCGGTGCCTTGACTCAGCTCATCGACGACCGATGTGCTCCCGGAAGAACGCGAGCGCGGAGCGCCATAGATCCTCCCAGTCCTCGGGGCGCATGAAGTGATCGGACTGCGGGTATTCGACGTACGTGACATGCGCGGCGAGCGCGGGGTGCAGGGAGGATACCAGGCGCGGAAAATTGCGTGACGCGTGCGGGGGTACGTGCACGTCCCGGCCCGCGTTGAACAGGAGCAGAGGATGGCGTGCGCAGTCCGCCGGGCGATGCACCGGCGCGTGCTGCATGAGCGCGCGGATCTCGTCGGTCACCGGGCCTGCCCGAGGCGCCCAGTCCGGCGACCCGAGGATGGACACCGTGGCCCGAACCCGCGCGTCCTCGGCCGCCGCGGCGAGCGCAATGTAGGCCCCCATGGAGATGCCGGCGAGCCCGATCAGCCCGTGTCCTTCGCGCACCAGGTGATCCATGACCCTGAGGACCTCGGGGACCGCCTGCCGCACGAGCTGGAGAAAGCGCACGTGGGACTCGGGCGGTCCCAGGGAATCCATCTCGCCGAGCCACGCGTCGCGCCGCGCGCCGTGGTGAGGCGCGTCGACGCCCACGGCCGTCAGCCCGTGATCAGCGAGGCATTGGAGCTCCTTTCGCTGCACATCGGCGCTCGCGCCCAGCCCGTGCAGCACGATCACCGCAGGCGCGGGCCTGGGCTCGTGGTGCACCTTGAGGACAGGGATGTCGCCGTCCACGAAAAAACGATGCTCATCGGGCATGGACCCAGTCTGCCGTAGATGACCGGGCAAGTCAGCTCGCGATCGCCGGAGCTGGAACGACCGCCGGCTCTGCCTCCGCAACGGATGGATCCGCCGGCGAACCGTCCAACCGATCAGAGCCCGAAGACACGGCGCGCGTTCTCCCCCAGAAAGAGCGCGCGGGCCTCGGCGTCGAGGCCGAGAGTGTCGAGATCCGCGAGGCAGTCGACCGGCGAGATCATGGGAAAGTTGCTGCCGAAGAGCACCTTCTTCCGGCCGTGGCCTCGCATATAGTCGACGAGGTCCCGCGGGTAGCGACGAGCCTTGTACGCGGAGGTGTCGATATAGACGTTCTCGTACTTGGTCGCGAGCGAGATCATCTCGGCGGTCCACGGATAACCGATGTGCCCGCCGACAATGACGAGCTCCGGGAAATCGAGCGCGACCTCGTCGAGATAAGGGATCGGCCGGCCGGGCTCCGACGGGCACATGGGCCCAGTGTGACCGACCTGGAGGCAGAACGGGATGCCCAGCTCGACGCACTCGGCGTAGAGAGGATAGTAGCGGCGATCGCTCGGCGGCAGGTTCCAGAGCCACGGCAGCACGCGCAGCGCCCGCATCCCCAGCTCGCGCACGCAGCGCCGCAGCTCGCGGACGGCCGCCATCGGCCGGAGCAGATCGACCGACGCCACGCCGACGAACCGGTCCGGATGCGCGCGCACGATCTCGACCACCGCGTCGTTCGTGAGCAGCGGCCCCTTCGGCCCCCACCAGGCCGAGACGAGCGCCCTGTCGACCTTCGCCGCATCGAGCGCGCCGAGCGTGAATTCGTGGGAGATCGACGCCGGAAGCTGGGCCGGGTCGACGCCGCGCCAGCGGTTCAGGGACGCGAACATCGGGTCCCGCAGAAAAGAGCCGGTCGGGTGCTGGATCCAGGCGTCGATGATCATGATGTCTCGCTCCGCGGCGGTCCTACCATTCGAAGGTCCGGTTGCGCGGCAATATCAGCCGAGGTCCGCCCCGTCCGTGCGGCGGGGCCTCTTTCCACCGCAAATGGTGCGCGTTTTTCGCACGTGAGCAGACCTGGCTCCACGCTGGAACGTAGGGTGCTTCCATCGCCATGAAAACGCCCCGCGCCCCGAGCCTTCCCGCCGCAATCCTGGCATTTTCCGCGCTCCTCGGATGCACGAGCACGCCGCCTGCCGCGGCGCCGAGCGCGTCGCAAAAGGCGGCGCCCACGCCGCCCGTGTTCACCCTCGCGGCGGAGGTCGCCGACCATCCCGAGGGCCCCGCCGACCAGGGCGTGGCCTCGCGCATCACGAAGGTGACAGTCTACTCGGATCGGGCGCTCATCGTCCGGCAAGCGCCCGTCACGCTCACCGCCGAGCCGACCGTCTTGCGCTTCAGGAAGCTGCCCGGCTGGGTGGACGAAGGCTCCGTCCGGGCCGCGATCAGCGCCGGCAAGATCGTGGACGTGAGCGTCGAGCGCCGGTTTCTCGCGCGCTCGACCGACGACGGCTTCCGGAGAGCGGAGCTGAAGCACAAGGCCCTGCTCCAGAAGATCCAGGCAATCGACGACGAGCTCGTCATCCTGAGCGAGCAGCAGGCGCACGTGGACTCGATCAAGGTGTTCTCGGTCGACAAGCTCTCGAAGGACGCTGTCAGCCGTGACATCAAGGTCGACACCTACGGGCAAGTCATCGACTTCGTGACTGGCACGCTTCGCAAGACCGCCGCCGCGCGCCGGGAAGCGAGCACGCAGCGCGAACAGCTCGCCCCGGAGGTCGAGGCGAGCGCCCGCAACCTCGAAGAGCTGCGCCGCCTCACCAAGCTCGAAGAGACAACCGTGCTGGTGACGGTGCAAGGCAACGCCGCGGCGAATGCCGCTCTGACCCTCACCTACGCCACCCCCGGCGCCACCTGGGAGCCCATGCACGATCTGCGCACGAGCGCCGGAGATCCCGACTCGGCGGAGCTCACCTCGTTCGCGGTCGTCACGCAGACGACCGGGGAAGACTGGAACAACGCGGAGCTGTCCTTCTCGACCCAGTCCGCCTCCGACAGCGAGCGCATCCCGGAGCTGGAGATGCTGGCGCTCGGCAAGACCCAGGAGACCTCACGCACGGTCACGCGGCAGATCACCTCATTTAGCACCGCTCAGAAGAAGTACGAGGAGCAGAATCGCTACTGGAATCGGATGAACCAGGCGCCCTCCCAGGCCGCCACCGAGATGGACCGGTTCGAGCAATACTACGCGAGCAACCTGGCGTCCTTCGAGCGCACGCAGAGCCATACAGTGAAGATCTTCCAGAGCCTCCAGGCGCGCGGCACGACTGCCCACTTCGCCGCCAAGGACCCGGCCATCTTGCGCTCGGACGGGCGCTCGATCCGGCTGCGCATCGGGAGCAGCAAGCTCAAGGCGCAGCGCCGCATCATCGCGGTGCCAGAGGAGTCGCTGAACGCTGCGGTCGCGCTGGAGATGAACAACAAGACTCAGCAGCCGCTCTTGCCCGGCAGCGTCGCGCGCTATCGGGACGGCGCCTTCCTCGGGATGACCGACATCGACTTCGTCGCGAGCGACGAGGACTTCTCCGTCTTCTTCAGCGTCGCCGACCAGATCAAGCTCACCCGCGAGCTCGACAAGAAGCAGAGCTCTCTCGTTCGTGACACCCGCAACCGGATGCAGCTCTCGTTCGTGACCACGGTGAAGAACCTCTCGGATCGTGAGACGACTCTGGTGCTCGCCGAGCGCATTCCGGTCTCCGAGAACAACGACATCAAGGTCAGCAACGTCAAGATCTCTCCGAACGAGAAGCCGGACGCGAAGGGCATCTACCGCTTCACCCTCAAGCTGAGCCCACGGGAAGAGCAGAAGATCCGCATCTCCTATCAGGTGGACTATCCCTCCTCGCTGATCCTGGACGTGCGCCGCAAGCAGATGCGGGAGGCCCCTGCGAGCCCGAGCCCGAGCCCGAGCCCGGCCGCCCCCGCGCCCGCCCCGAAAAAGATGGATTTCGAGGACCGCATCCTCCAGATGGAGAAAGAGCTCTGATGCATGGAGCCCGGCCCGGGGCCCGAGCTTCGCCCTGCCCGGCCAGCGCGCTCCTGGTCGTCGCGTCCGGCACGGCGCCGTGATCGCCGCGCAGCAAACAATCGATCTCGTGGAGTTTCCGCCGCCCTGAGCCGAGGCGCGTACCCATCAGGCCTGTCCACCAGGAAGAAGCGATGCGAGCCGCGCAAGCACGAGATCCCGTGTCCTGTCCCAGCTTCCCATTGCCGTCGTGCCATCCGGCGTCACGAAGATGGCGCCTCCTTCCCCGGGACCTATGAAGCCCACGAGCGCGCCTCGGCGCGGTGAGAGCTCGAGTAGCGGCGACTGCCCCCCAGCTCCATCAGCCTCCAGCGCGCGGAGCAGAGCGCCGGCGTGGCACTGGCCGACGAAGAGCACGGATCCGGGTGTCGCCACCTGCTCGGCGGCCTCCAGCGCGGCGCGAAAGCCCTCGGTCACCTGCTCTGGCGTTGGCCCGTCTCGGTCATCCTCGAAGAACGGCCTCAGCCCGAACACGACGATGCGTGTGCCGGAAGCCTCCAGCCTGTCAGCGATCTCGGGGTAGCGTCGCAGGAACGCGTCGACGAAGAATGAGCTGGCGCTGTTCACCGGGATCACGAGGCTTGCCATCGAAGGTCCTCTCATCGATAGGAATAGCGCAGACGGGCGCAAGCGTGGCAAGCTCTACCTTGCCGGGCCGCTGCGACTATCCGTCAGTGCCACTGTGGTTTGGGTACCTGGCAGCAGCGTCTCTCGCCTCGATCGCGTCGGGCTGCGCGCTCGTCACGGCTCGCGCTGCCAGCGGCCGGGCAGGATTCTCGGCGTAGGCGCGCTTCCCACGTCGTTCCATCATCACCAGGAACGCCGCCGCCAGCCGTGGGATGTGGCTCGGGCGACGCGACCAGTAGCCGCGCGGGACCGACGGCACGCGCTTGCGCGCTGGATCCAGCGCCACGTCCCCGACCACGATCCCTTCGCGGACAGGTAGATGGTCGACGATGCGCCCGTCACCGTCCGCTATCGTCGACATCCCCGGGAAAGCGAACGGCGCGGTGAGAAACGGAACGCCGGGGATGGGCGTTCGGGTCCGGGTGCGGGCCTTGTTGACGAGCACGACGGGCACGCCGAACTCGCGGGCGTAGAACGGCGCGGCCTCGCGCAGGCACTCCTTGACCAATGCGGCGGCGAGCGGCGCGCACGGCGCCGAGTGCGGCATCAAGATCAGGTCCGGCGAGGCGGCGGCGATGCGACGCATGAAGCGCGCCGTGTGGTTGTCCTGGCAGATCCCCACGGCGATCCGCCCGAGCGCGGTGTCGATGGTCTTGGCGAGAGAGCAGCCCTTGAAGTACCAGCCCTCGAACGCTGGCAGCGACTCCTTGCGGACCCGGCCGGCGATGCTGCCGTCCGGCGCCGCCAGCGCGAACGTGTTGTAGAAGTCGTCGCCGTCGGCTTCGAGATACGAAGCTCCGATGTGGATGCGATGCGTGACGGCGAGCCGCGAGAGCCAGCGCTCGGTAGGCCCGTGCCGCCGCTCACCGGATCTCCAGATCGACTCGTCGTAGACGTATCCGGCAGCGAGGAACTCCGGGCCTAGCACCAAGCGTGCGCCCGCCGCCGCCGCCTGCGCGACGAACGCCTCGGCGCGCCTGAGGTTGGGCTCGATCTGGCCGTCATGACTCTCGACCTGTACAGCGGCGACGCGCAGGGTGTGGCTCGACATGCGCGAATCATACACGATGAACCGCGCTCCTGGCCCGCCGTAGAGTCATGACCGGTTCGCCGCCGGCGCCTCGAATCCAAAGCTCGAGCACGGGCTCGCGCGTGACCTCGAATATCGGTTTCGCCCTGGAAGAGCAGCGCGCCGCCGTGCAGGTTGCGGTCATCGGTATCAATCGTCGAAGAAGAAACGGCGGACCCGGGCCGCGCCGGAGCGCAGCTTGGACGGGTGCTCCGCGCAGATCGGCGTCCCCTCCACCGCGGAGATCCCGACATAGAAGAGGTCACTGCCCTCGGCGGAGGCCGCGCCCCGGTAGCGGTAACGCGCGAACCAGATCGGGTAGCGGACGAAATGCATCGCGTGCACCGTGATCTCCGCCTCGGTGAAGAGCGCGCGTGAGGCGCTCGAGGAGCTCGCCAGCGACGACGTGGCGATGCCCCGCGCCTTGCTCCCCTCGACGTCGGCGTCGAGCACCTCCCAGCCGCCGCGCGTGCTCGGATCGCCGTGCTCGAGCGCGGCGAGGCTCAGCACGAGCGGCTTGGCGTCGCCGGGGAGCAGCGTCTTGGGGTGCTTCATCTCGTAGGGAAACGCGGAGCGGGCGCTGACCATCCAGGTCGCTCTGGCCTCGCTTGTGTCCTGATGCGGCACCGGCACGCCGATGCTGCCGACGCGCACGGAAGCCAGCCGCAGCGCCTGATCCGTGCGCTGGACATCGACGCGCCAGAAGGGGACGAACAGAGCATAAGCCTCCTCGATGGTGGCCTTCTCGGCGGCGTCGGGGGGGCGGAACGTGCCGTCGCAGATCTCGGCGAGGATGAGCTGCTCGGCGCGCGTCGGCCCGATGCGGGGCGCGACGTGGTAAGCCTCCTCGGGGAGGACGGGGCGCGGGATCGGCGGAAGGAAACGCGCTCTGGCCATGATCGCGGCGCAGGCTATCACGGCCGGCGGCGCGCCGACAGCGGCCGGCGTCGCTCGATCGTGCGCTGTCCGCCTGCCGCCAGGTGGCTATGACATTAAGAGCGCCCAAGGAGGGTTCATGAGACCCGAGATCATCCTCATCGGTCAATGGCTGTTCGATCAGGACCAGCGCGCGCTCTATACGATGTGGGCAGGCCAGAAGCTGGTCATCTCGCTCGGCAATATCGCCTCGGCGAAGACGGTGCAGGTCGCGGTGCACGCCCGCAATCGCGGGCGGATCCCGGCGACTTACACGGCCTTCCTGATCGACATGCACCGCTCGGACCGCGACGGGAACCTCACCAGCACGACCATAGGTACGGTGAGCGTCCCGGCGTCGGACAGCGATTATCGAGTCGGGATCGGGCAGGCGCTGCTACAGCCGGGGACTGACGTGTACCTCGCGCTCGTCTGGAACAACGACTTCTATGACCCCGATAACGGGTTCGACGCCAACATCGTCATCAGGGACGTCCTGGTCTACTGAGCCCTAACACTACCGTGCTAAAACAGGCTCACGGGCGGCAAGCTGTCGCCCATGTCGCCCGGTCTGCCGCCGCGGGGCTCGGTGTCGCCCAGGCCGAGCTGGCCATGCTCGTTATCCCCCCAGCACTTGAGGCTGCCGTCCTTCAATACCGCGCAGGTGTGGAGGCCGCCCGCCGTCAGCCGCGTGGCCGACTTGCCGCTGCCGAGGTCGACCGGGGAGAGCGCGTCGCCCATCTCGCCGGCGCTGTCGCCGCGATCATTCTCCGCGTCACCCAGGCCGAGCTGGCCGCGATCGGCAGCCCCCCAGCACTTGACCGCGCCGTCGTTCAGGAGGCCGCAGCTATGCGTGCCGCCGGCCGCGATCTGTGCGGCGGCCTTGCCGCTGCCGAGCGGGGCCGCAGTGAGGTGGTCGCCCATCTCGTCCGGATCGTCGCCGCGATCGTCCTTATTGCCCTGGCCGAGCTGGCCGAACAGGTTTCCCCCCCAGCATTGAACGCTGCCATCCACCACAAGCGCACACGTGTGCATGGCGCCCGCCGCGAGCCGCGTGGCCGCGTTACCCGCGGCGAGCTCGACCGCAGCGAGGTGGTCGCCCATCTCGTCCGGCTCGTCGCCGCGATCGGCCGTGTCGCCCCGGCCGAGCTGACCGAACACGTTCTCTCCCCAGCACTTGACCGTGCCGTCGTGCAACAGGGCGCAGGTATGATTATCCCCCGCCACGACCTGCACGGCGATCTTGCCGGCGCCGAGGTCGATCGCGGCCAGCTGATCGCCCATCTCATTGCGCCCGTCGCCGCGGCCGCGCAGGTGGCCCAGGCCGAGCTGACCGTGGCCGTTGCCTCCCCAGCATTTGACGCCGCCGCCGTCGAGGAGGGCGCAGGTGTGCTCGTGGCCGGCCGCGAGCTGGACGGCGATCCTGCCAGCGCCGAGATCGACAGCCGGCAGGTCATCGCCCATCTCGCCGGCCCGAGCACCGCGGTCGTCTCTGCCGCCCAGGCCGAGCTGACCGAGGTGGTTCATCCCCCAGCATTTGACGGTGCCGTCATTGAGGACGGCGCAGGTGTGATTGCTTCCCGCGGCGAGCTGCGCGGCTGTCTTGCCGGCGCCGAGCTCGACCGCGGGCAGGCGATTGCCCATCTGCCCGGGCTCACCGCCGCGGGAGGCGGCGTCGCCCAGGCCGAGCTGGCCGTGGTCGTTCAGGCCCCAGCATTTGACGCTGCCAGTGCTGAGGAGCGCGCAACTGTGGCCCTGTCCCGCCACCGCTTGCCGGACGACGATGGGCTCACAGACGACGCCGTCGCCGGAGTATCCGCGCTCGCAGGCGCAGCTGAACGAGCCCGCGGTGTTGGTGCAGGTGGCGCGTTCGTGGCAGTCGTCGCTGCCGGCGGCGCACTCATCGATGTCGGCGCAGAGGCTCGGCTCGCTCTTGCACCCGTAGCCCTTCTCGACGGCGCACACCTCCGAGCAGCCGTCGCCGGGATGATCATTGCCGTCGTCGCAGCCCTCGCCGCCGTTGATCAGGCCGTCGCCGCAGGCGACGAATCTCACCCGGTCAAGACCGTTGAACAGGTTGCAGCCGTGGCCCAGGGCGATCATGCCTATCGCCACGAGTGTCTGATGAAGAGTGAACGTTCGTGCGCGCATCAGAGCGCTCCTTTCACAGCGAGGAAACCCGGCCCGAAGGCGACACCCACCCGGGCGGGCGCCGCGACCTTGCCCGGCCAGAGCAGCAAGACCATGCCAGCAGCGGCCCCGCCCCCCGCCACGATGAAGCCGGCAGTGGCGATATGGCCGAGGACTTTCCCGTCTTCGACGCGATCGCGATAACCAGGCGGGCAAACCGGCGGATCGTCACAGTCTCTTCGAATCTCGCCCGCCCTCACGAAGGATAGCCCGCCGGTGATCGCGCCGACGATCAGGCCGACCCCACCGAGGCCGATGCCAATCGCCGGCCCGAGGAGCGAGCGCCCGCCCGCGGGCACCGCCGCCGCCGGGCCGGCGTGGCTGGTCGGCCGCACGGTCGGCTGCGCGGTGACGGCCTGTCCGGGCGGGGCGAGGTCGACTTCGACGGTCTCGACGGATCGCTCCTTGAGGTTGACTTCACGGCTGATCCTCGCCGCCCGGGGCGGCTCGAACGCGACGACGTGCGGGCCCGGATTCAATTGAATCGGCGCGGCCAGCGCCGCCGGGTCGAGCGGCCTGTCGTCGAGGGTGACGCGCGTCCCAGGAGGGGCGTGCGCCATCACGATCCGCACCGCGGGGATGCGCGTCGCCAGCCCGGCGAGCGCCTTGTTCGCCTGTTCCTGCGCCGCGACAAACTCCGGCGGAGCGCTGGCCGAGAGCTGCTCCTCCGCGATCGCCTGGTAGGCCTCGCGCGCCTCGAGGAGCTGGCCCAGCTGCTCGTGCGCCAGCGCCCGCAGGCGCACGATGGTCGGCGCGCGGACGTGGCCCTCGGCGTCGCGCAGCGCCTCGATCGCGCCCGCGTAATCGCCGGCCTCGAAGCGTTTGCGCCCGGTCTCGGCCAGCGCCCGCGCCGTGTTCTTCGTCGCCTCGTCGGGCGGCGCCTGCGCGCCCGCGGGAGCGGCGAGGCATAACCCGAACGCGGCCCACACCAGCATGACACTTCGTCTCATTCATCACCTCCAGCGGCTGACAGGGGCTGGCCGGAGCCTAGAAACCCCAGCCTCCTTCCGACGTCTGTTTGGGCCGTGGCGCTGGTGAGCCTCTGCGGCGCTCGACCGGGCGCTGGCTGGAGGGGGGAGCCGCGGGGGCGGACGGCGCCTCGCTGGCCGGCGCCTCTGTGATCATCGGCGCCTCTCTGGCCTTCGGCTCCGCGGAGGTGATGACCGACAGCGAAGGCGACGCCTTCATTGCATCCGGCTCGGCGCTGCCCGACGTCTTGCTCGATTGCATCCTGTACCAGCCGAACGCGGCCGCCCCGACGAGGACGAGCGCGAGCCCGGCCGCCGCCAGCCACAATACGATCGACCGCGGCGGCTTCACCCCGGGAGCGCTCGCCGTGTTGGCAAACGCCAGCGTCCCGGCAGGCAGGCCCGGTGAGCCGGCGGGGGTGGGCGCCTCCAGCGCCGAGACGCCCGAGATGAGCGGCGCCTGGCCGGCAGCCTGGACAAACCCATCCACGAGCTCGCCCACGGATTGGAAGCGCTGCTCTTTGGCCTTGGCCAGCGCCTTCGCAAAGAAGGCGTCGAGCGACGCCGGCAGATCCGGCGCCACGCTGGCCACCGGCGGTACCGGGTCGGTCACGATGTGCGAGAGGATATCGAGCAGGCCGTCCCCGGGAAACGGCAGCGCTCCGGTGATCGAGCGGTAAAGGATCACGCCGAGCGCCCAGAGATCGGTGCGGTGGTCGACGTCCTTCTCGGCCCGCGCCTGCTCCGGGCTCATGTAATGAGGCGATCCCATCACCGCGCCGGTCTTGGTGGTATCGCCGGCGGGGCACCCGGTCTCCTTGGCGATACCGAAATCGAGGACCTTGACGATCTCGTCATTCTCCACGCGGGTGAGAAAGAGGTTCGCGGGCTTCAGATCGCGGTGAACGATCCCTGCCTCGTGGGCTCTTCGCAGCGCCTTGCCGACCTGCACGGCAATGGACACCGCCTCGGCCAGGGTCAATCGCTTCAAGCGCCTCAGGCGCGCGCCCAGGTCCTCGCCCTGGAGCAGCTCCATCACCAGGTACGGTGTGCCTCCGTCGACCCCGTAATCCAGGACCTGGATCACGTGGTGGCTCTGGAGCGCCGCGGTGGCCCGCGCCTCGCGCTCGAACCGCTCCAGGACCTCGTCCGAGGCGGCGAGGCGCGGATCGATGAATTTGATCGCGAAGCGCGACGCCAGCTTGACGTGATGCGCCACCCACACCGAGCCCATGCCGCCCTGCGCGAGCGGTCGTTCGAGTTGATACCTTCCAGCGATGATCGAACCGGCGGCGATTTGCACCGGATCCTCCAGCCTCGTCGTTCCGATTCCTGAGTCTGGGCCAGGCGCCCTCGCTCGGCCATTGGAGCAGGGGGTGGGCGCCCATTTCCGTCGGTCAACACGCGCCGGGGTCGGAGCCTCGCGGGAAGGACGAGGAGAAGTCAATGCATGGACAATGTATTCACCGACCGCTGACCCCTCTTGCGCCGGGCGCGGCCGCGGTGGACGATGTCCCTGTGCGAACCCTCACCGCCGTCCTGATCGGCTCGCTGCTCGTGCTGTCAGCAGGCCCGGCGCGCGCATACTGCCGCACCAGCACCACGAGCACGCCGGACCACGACGGGCACGTCTGCGCGCCGCCCCAGGCCAGCGACAGCGGCGCTCCCATCGCCTGGTACATGCCGCGCATCACCTATTCCGTCCAGCAGGACGCCTCGCAGGACGTCCCGTTCGAGGCGGCGCAGGCCGCCGTGCGCGCGGCGTTCGACACCTGGATGTCCGCCGACTGCGGCGGCGAGCCGCCGCGCATCGAGCTGATCGAGGGCGACGCCGCGGTCTGCGCCGGCTATGACTACAACAAGGAGCGGGCCAACGCCAATGTCATCTTCTTCGTGGATCAAGGCTGGGCGGACGAACCCGAAAAGCTGGCTGTCACGACCGTGACGTTCAACAAGAACACCGGCGAGATCTATGACGCGGACATGGGGCTCAACTCCACGGACTGGACCTTCACCACGACGGGCGCCGCCGGCGGCATGGATCTGCTGTCGGTCCTCACGCACGAGGCCGGCCACTTCCTCGGGCTCGCGCACTCCGCTGCTCCGGACGCCACCATGAACGAGCGGTACTCGCCGCCCGAGGTCCAGGATCTGCGCAGCCTCGCCGCGGACGACAATGACGGCATCTGCGCGATCTATCCACCAGCACCGATCGCCGAGGAGTGCGACGCCACGCCGCGGCACGGCTTCTCGCCGCTGTGCGGCGCCGAGCAACCCGCGCCCGAGGAGGAGGAAGAGCCCGCGGCCGATCGCTGCTGTTGCACGGACGGCTACGAGTGTGTCGACGGCGCCTGCGTCGAGGGTGGGTGCAGCTGTACGACCGCGCCCTCCGTATACAGCCCGTGGTCCATCCTGTGGCCGGCCGGCGCCGCCCTCGCGTTCCTGCAGCGCCGCCGCCGCAAGGTCCCCGGGGGATCGCCGCAACCGCCGGCGCGGCCGGGTCGAGCCGCCGGCCGTGGCCTGCGCCGTCGCGCCGAGTGAAGCTGCCGATCACAAGATACGGAGCGGGATCATCCTCTTGTCGTAGACCTCGACATCGCTGGTCAGGCCGGGCAGGATCATCAACGCCGGCCTCTGCGGCTGCCCGCTATTTTCGACGATCTCGAGCGAATAGTCGGGGGCGGCGGGCACAAGGCACTGCTGCGTTCCTTTGTGCCGCAGCGGTGCTATCCTCGCTGCATGCGCGCCCGTCGGATTGGCATTCTCCTCGCGGCCCTCCTCGCCTCCGCCTGCGATGCGGCCTCGCCGCCCGGGAGCGCGACCACCGCTGCCTCGCCCCGAGATCCCGCGGCCGCGATCTCGACCGCTGCCACGCCCGTCCCCGCGCTGGAGGTCGGCCCCGCGGCGGTGGACGCGGTCCACGAGTACACCGGCGGCGCTCGCGCGGACGACACCGTCCCGATCATCGTCGCCGTGCACGGCCTCGGCGACCGGCCCGAGGCTTTCGCGCAGCTCTTCCAGGGCTTCCCGCAGCGGGCCCACTTCATCTTCCCGGCAGGCGGTCTGAAATGGGGCGACGGGTTCGCCTGGTGGCCAATCTCCGGTCACATCGACGAGGAGAGCGTGACGGCCGGACTCTCGGCGGCGGCCGCCCGGCTCGTCGGCGGGGTGCGGCTCTGGCGCAATGGCCAGGCCGCGGGCCGCCCTGTCATCACCGGCTTTTCACAGGGCGGCATGCTCTCTTTCGCGCTCGCGGCCAGGTATCCCGGGGATATCTTCGAAGCGGTCCCGGTGAGCGGCCTGCTGCCGCAAGCCATGATCCCCGCCTCCTGGCCGCCGGGGGAGCCGCGGCCGCGCGTCTTTGCCCTCCACGGCGACGCCGACACCCGCGTGCCCTACGCCATTGCCCAGAGGACCGTGACGGCCCTGCGCGGGCTCGGCCTCGACGTCGAGCTGAAGAGTTATCCCGGCGTGGCTCACACGATCTCGGCCGAGATGCAGCGGGACCTGTTCGCGGCTCTGAGCGCCGCGCTGGCGCGAGCGGCAAAGGCGCCGTAAAGGCGCCTCAGCGCGGGGCGCGCGCGAGACCGATGGTGAGCTTCCAGACGGGGGGCCCGTCGTCGCCCACCACCACGGTGTTCTCGGCGAGGTCCATATCCAGCGTCGGGTCCTGGTCCTCGGACGACGGCCGCTCGTCGGTGAGCCTGCCCACGCGCCCTTCCTTGATCGCGCAGACGTTGAAGCCGCTCTGGCCGTCCCCGTAATAGAGCTTGCCATTGCACCTGACGCGGACGCGGCAGTTTTGCGCGCTGGAGGCCGTGGGGCTCACATCCACGGTGCACGCGGCGCCCACCGCCACGCCGGGCGTCCCTTCGATCTTCGTCACCGTGCCTGTCCGGACGATGGTCTCCGCAAGCCGCTCTCTCCGGTTCTCTGGATCGATCAACGGCTCTCCGGCGCGCTCCACGCTCAGCGGCTCCAGCCGCAGATCGACGCGGAACGTGGGGGCGTTGTCGGACCACGCCGAGCCCGAGCGCTGGTTCGTGTCGATGGTGAGCTGGCTGCGCCCGCTGCGCGCTCCCTGATCCTGGTAGACGAGGGCGTACTGGAGAGTGCCAGTCTTCTTGCCGGCGAGCTCGACCACCTCCCGGCTGCTGTTCGACATGCCATTGAAGCGGTCGCTCGCGCGGTACAGGAATTTGGTCCCGCACGACACCTCGAGGTCGTGGATCTCCGCGGCGGTCCCGTCGCCGGAGAGATCCGCGAGGACCTTGCAGGACGTCCCCGCAGGCGGTGCGCCGCCCTGCGATCGAGCGATGGTCGCCCGCCACTCCACCTGGGCCGTCCGCGCGGGTCGGGAGGGCTCCGCCGGTTTCGGCGGCTCCGCCGGTTTCGGCGGCTCCACCGGCTCCTGCGCCCGCGGGGGCGGCACCGTCACCACGGGGGTGGGGACCGGCGGCTCCACGACGGTGGGCGGAGGCGGCTGGGTCGCGCTCCCTCGCAGCAGGACCGAGAGGGCGAGCGCGGCCGACATCACCACCGCGCCGACGGCGATCAAGGGCCAGAGGCGGCTATTGGGCTGCGGCGTCGCCTTCGACCGGTAGCGCTCCAGCTCGAAGCGGAGGAGCTGCACCTCGCGCCGCGACGCCTCGAGCGCGGCCTCCGTGGCCCGCATTCGTTCGACCTCGGCCTGCGCGCTGGCGAGCGCCCCTTCCAGGCTCTCGATGCGGGCGCGGAGCGCGTCGCGTTCATCCCGGTAATCCATGCCCGGAGCTTGGCACGTCGAGCCCGCGCGGAGAAGCGCGCAATTCGCCGCGCGCTCGCAATGGCCTCGGCGTTCAGCTTTGCTGGATCCAGCCCTCGGCGGCGGCGAGGGCCCTGGCCTCCCGGGTATCGATGCCGAGCGCCTCGAACCCCGGAAAGAGGATCTGCTCCAGAGTCCGCCGGTATGTCCGGGCAGCGCGGGTCCGGCCCATGTAGCCGTGCTGGTCGAGCTCCGGATCATCCTCCTCGGGCGACTCGCGCGCGTCGTCGAACACCTCTTTGACATTGCGGCGCAAAAGCTCGGGTAGCGCGCTGGAGAGGCCGCCGGTGCGGCCGTCGCGCCGCGCCGCCGCGAGATAAGCCCACCCCACCTTGCCGTGATCGATCTCGTCCTCGAGCAACGCGAGGATCACGGCGCGCGCCAGCGGGTTCATTGCAACGAGGAGCATCTCGGTGAAATAGGCGCCGGTCATCGTCTCGCTGATGCAGCAGGTCTCGACGACGCTGAAGAGCAAGGCTCGCGCCGGATCGGCCGCGCGCTCGAGGTGGCTGTCGTCGGCGCCGCTCAGGATCGCCGGCTGGGCCTCGCCGGTGTGCTTTTCGACGACGCGCTTGCAAAGATCGGCGTGGTGGACCTCGTCCGTGGCGGCGCGGGTGAGCAGCGCCAGGATGACCGAGTCGCAGCCGAGACGCGCGGCATTGCGGGCGAGATCGCAGAAGGTGCTGACCGCGTAATGCTCCTGCTCGCGCCGCCACGACCAGGCGAACACCAGCTTCTTGCGGCGGCCCGGGTCGAGCGGCGAGAGCGCCAGATCCCACGGGATGGCGCGGCGGGCGCCGTTGCGCAATAAGGGCAGATCCAGCGAGTCGTAAGGGGCTGGCGGCGCCGGAGGATCTTCCGCGTCCGGAGCGGCGCGGGCGGCCGTAGCGTCGGTGCTCATGCTCAAAGATTGGGGGACTTGGGGTCCCGCGGCGGTTGCCCCTCCCGGTGCGGGGGCGGCGGCGGACCCTCCCGGCGCGGCGGCGGGCCCTCGCGAGGAGGCGGCGGCGGCGGCAGGTGCACGTCGGGGGCTGTCTTGGCGGTCGCTGTCGCGGTCGCCGACGAGGCTGTGGCCGGGGCGGTGGGCGCGCTCTCGGACGCGGAGGGCGCCGCGCTCACCGCCTGTGCGCTCGGCGGCGTAGCCTCGGCCGTGGCCGTGGGCTGGTAGGGCGGCGGCCCTTCGCGGTGCTCGTTGCCGGAGCACGCGGCGATGGTCACCGAGCCGCTCACCAGCGCCATCCCGCCAAGCACGATGACTCGATAGAGGCGCTCGTCGTTCATGCCGCCGACACTACCACGAGCGGCACCTTTCGCGGCGTCCGATCTTGACGGCGGCCAGCGCCGAGATCGTCGTCGAGGCCCACAACGCGGCATGATCGCGGCCAGCGCCCGGGCTCGCGCATGGCTTTTCGTCTTGCCCGCGGCGGAGTGTCCGGATACTCCCGAAGAATCATGTCCGCCGCACCGCTGCCCGAGCCTCGCGCGACTCTGGTCCAGTACAGTCAGAGGAGCGTCTCGGAGGACGCCGTCATGCGGGCGATCGTCGAGCACGGCGACTGGCTCGTTCCGGCCGCGCTCTGGATGCAGGGATACGGCGCGGCCAGCCTCAAGCAGCTGGTGATGTTCGGACAGGAGATGGCCTTTCCCCCCGGGGAGGTGTGGATTTTCTCGGAGATGGAAGCAGGGCTATCGGCGCAGCAGCAGGGCGCGCGGCTCGGGCCCTATGAAGGCGGGGTGCTGGGGGCGCGGTTCTTCGCGCGGTTCCAGCCAGGCTGGGGGATCGTGAGGATCAACCCGGGCTCACCGCCGGAGCAGACGCTGACCCTGGATGCGCAATGGCTCCATCACGCGGCGATCTGGGCGGGAGCGATCGGGCTCGAGACCGGGTTCCGCGCGGTGCCGCCGCCGGGAGATCCGAAGCTCTTCGAGTTCATGCGCCACTTCCAGGATTATCTCATCGCCATCCACGTCCCGAGCCAGGAGCCGGTCTATTACACGAGCCGGCCCTACAAGCGGGCGATGGTGGCGTGCACGGCGCCGGACAACCTGGCCAAGTTCATGGACTTCGCCTGCTCGCGCAACCGCGAGGAGTTCCGCACGATGTCGCTCGACGGCGAGCGGCTGTTCCGGCTGCTCGTCGAGCAGCGGATGGACGCCGTCTGTTTCAATCCGTACGGGCCCGGGCCACGCTGGGAGTGCGGGGCGCAGATCGCGCAACGCGTGCTCGCGGCCCGGTAACACGAGGCCGGGCCAGCGTCGGCGTCCTGGCAGCTTGACAGTCCGGCCACTCCAGCGTTGCATGGCGGGATGGACCGAAGAATCCCGGTCGCGGCGCTCCTTCTCCTGGTGACGGCCGGTGTTCCCGCTTGCGAAGGCTCGTCCTCGAGCTCGTCCGGGCCCGGTGGCTCGGGCAGCGGCGGGAGCAGCGGAGGCTCCGACACCGGGGGAGAGATGACCGGCGGCTCGCCCACCACCTCTTCCACGAACACCAGCTCGATGGGCGGCAGCGGCGGTGCAGCGGCGAGCGGCGGCAGCGGCGGCGGTGCAGCGGCGAGCGGTGGACAGGGCCCCGGCACGGAGCTCATGCACGCCGACTTCCAGGCGACCGCGCCGGGACAGTACACCGAGGACATGGTCGAATCGGATTTCGGCAGCGCGCCGCCGTGGAACGACGGCATGGACGAAGGGCGGGCGAGCATCGTCGACGAGGCGGGCAACCACTTCCTGCGAGTCACCTATACCGCCGACAAATACGGCCCTTCGGACGGCGGCGTGCAGTTCAAGGTCGCTCTCGCGGAGAGCCACGAGGAGCTTTATCTCTCCTATCGAGTCCGCTTCGCCGCGGGCTTCGACTTCGTGAAGGGCGGCAAGCTCCCCGGGCTGGTCGGCGGCACCGCGCCCACCGGCTGCGTCAATGACACCACCGGCTTCTCGGCGCGGATGATGTGGCGCAGCGGGGGCGCGGCCGTTCAATACATGTACTTCCCGGAGAAGCAGAACGCTTGCGGCGACGATTACGAGTACACGCCGGGCGGCGCCGCCGCGCACTTCGAGCCCGGGACGTGGCACACCGTGGAGCATCGCCTGGTGATGAACACGCCGGGCGACCACGACGGCGTCCTGCAAGCCTGGTTCGACGGTGAGGCGGCGCTCGACGACGCGGCCTTCCTCTACCGCCTGGCGGGCGCGACCTATGGCATCGATACCCTGTATTTCTCGACGTTCTTCGGCGGCGGAGACCAGAGCTGGGCGCCGGCCGAGGCCCAGGTCGCCGACTTCGACGATTTCATCGTCTCGACAGGGCCCATCGCGCACTGAGCGCGAGGCTCCGGTGAAGCTCGGGGCCGCGCCGGGACGGCCGGCGCGCCTCGGCGGATCCGTGCGAGCCGGTCGTGGGCTACCGCTGCGCCCGGTCGGTGGACTGATAGGTAAGTTGACTACCTCCGCTTCAAGGAGCTGATCGCCTGCAATGCCGCGTCCTTGTGAGCCGCGGTGCCATTGGCGCTGATGGCGTAGATGAGCATGACCTGATCCGGGCCCCCGAGGTCGACAATCATGTAGGCGACGTGCCCGCCGGGGCCGCGAAAGTCGCAGTCTCCCTCCCCCATGCGGGCCGGGAACGAGCCCTGGCCCACGCGCGGCTCACTGACTGCCGTCCAGGCGACCTCGTTCAAGCCCATGAGCCTGGCCACGGCGCCGAGCTTGGCCGTCGACTCCCCGGGCCGGTGCACGTCGGTGACGCCGAACATCGCTTCACCGCCCGGTGACGTGAAGACACTCCAGCCCTCGCCGGCGTCCTTGCTCCAGCCGTCCGGGGGCAGCAGCTTCATCGGCGGTCGGTCGATGATGAGCCAGCTGCTCTCGGCGGAGGGTCGCGGCGGCTCGGTCGGGGACTCGGACGGAGCAGGCGCCGGTGCGTGCACCGGCTCGACCGGCGCCTGCTCCGCGCCGGGCTCGCGCGGTGGAGCGGTCGTGCAGGCGGCCGCGCCGAGCAGGCAGGCTCCGGCGAGGAGGAGGCTCGAGACCGCCGGCCGCCGCGAGCGCTCCCGAGGGCAGGAGGTGAGAGGGCCGAGCCATGCCTTGCAGGCCGCGGTCCGACCGTTCAAAAGAGGCATTGCCGCGAGGATACCAGGCAGACAGGGCAAGCGGGCTGACAAACGCCGGCGATCTTTCGCGCGCCACACCCCTCTTCGTGCGACACTGGCGGAGTGCGCCGCCCTGCCCTGCTCGTGCTCGCCCTCGTCGCCGTCAGCTGCCGCGATCCGGCGCGATCCGATGCGGCGTCCGCCCCGGCGCCGCCCGCGTCTCCTTCATTGCCGGCAGCCCCGATGAGCGCCGCGCCGACCTCGCCCTCGCCAGGTGCCTCTGCTGCGGCCGCGCCGGCGAGCTCCGCCTATCCCGACGCCGCCGACGTCGAGTGGGCCGGTGACCCTGGCTTCCCGCCCCGGGAGCCCGAGCCGGCTCTCGATATCGTCGCCAAGGACGATGAAGTCGCCGTCAAGGTCGACCCCGGCGAGCGCTTCAGCACGGTCCAGCGCGTGCGCTTTCACCGCGAGATCGTCTGGGTGCGCCGCCTGCCCGGCGAATTCGTCACCACCGCGGCGGTGCTCGCCGACAGCGCCGCGGGCCGGGTCTTTGTCGCGCAGTACTCCGCGATCTCGAGCGGCGCTATAATCCACGCTTTGGACCTTGCCACCAGCCAGGAGCGCTGGGCGCAGAGCGTGCAGGGTCTCGGGCCGATCTCGCACAGCAAGTATTACAATCACGTCGTGCTGAAGCTGGTGCGTGGCGCCCTGGTGGTCTTTGGCAATGAAGCGCAAGGCCGCTACATCGAGGTCATCGACCCCAAGAGCGGGCGAACGCTGTCGAACCGCAGACTGCCAGCCGCGCGCTGAGCCCCTCCCGCCCGCTTCAGCGGATCTCGCGCGCGCTGGACGGGATCGCGAAGCAGGCGGCCTTCGGCGCTGCCTCCTTGTTCTTCGCCACCAGATAAGCCACGAGCGCGGCTGCCGCCTTCGCGTCCTTCACCGCGGCGACCAGGAAGCGCTCGCCGCCCTGCTCGAGCTCGACCAGCTTGACCTCGGCGGCCCCGGGGAAATCCTTCAGATCGGCCCTGGCCGCGGCAAAGTCGAAATCTTTGGGGGTGGCTCTGGCCACCGGAAAGAGCACGACGATCGGCGTGGTGCAGGCGTCGGTCAGCGCCGGGAAGGCGTCGAGCAGGGCCGCCGCCGCGACCGACGCCACCGCGCTCGCGCCGGGCGCCGCGGTGCCCGAGCCCGACGGCGCGGCGCTCGGCGCGGCGCTCACAGCGGCGCTCACAGCGGCGCTCGCAGCGGCGCTCGGCGCGGCGGACGCGGCCGGGGCCGGCGACGCGGCCGGGACAGGATCGGGCGACGGGGCCGCGTGGGTGGAGAGGATCACCGTCCCTCTGTCCGGCGCGACTGCCCAGTAGACATGATCGTGCGACTCGGCGAAGAGACCGTATTGCACTTTCACCTTGAGCCCACCCGGGAGCGCGGCCGGGGTGAGACCGGCCGCCCCGTCGGCGATCCCATCGTACCTGTAGACGGTGTTCTGACCGGCCAGGAACAGCGTGCCGTCCGCGGCGATGTGCGCCCCGCCGAGCTTCGAGTCGGGCGCGACGATCTCGGTGGCGCGACCGCCGCGGACCTCGGCCAGATAGCTCTGCTCCTCGTAACGGGCCACTGCATAGACCACCTCGCCGTGCAGGAGCACCCACGCCGCGAGCGGCTTGCCGGTGGGCGCGCCGGGCAGCTCCAGCACCTGGCTCTTCGACAGGGACTCTTCATCCGACCCTTCACCCCACAGCTCGAGCGCGAGCGCGCCGCCGGCGTCGCAGTCGGGCCCGAGCACCGCCACTCTGCCGCTCGGCAGGGCCATCATCGCCTTTCCGTCGACGCGGACAGGGCAGCTGCTGCCGGCGGCCTGTCTGGGCAGCGGATCGGGCTTCTGGCGGTTCATCAGGGCGAGCCGGAAGCGGCCGCCGCCGAGGTAGGCGAGGGTCCGCCGCTTCGACCACGGCCACGCCCCGACAGGCATCTCCGGGACCCGGCCGAAGGTGCCGAATTGCCGGAGATAAGTATACTCGTGCTCGGCATAGGTGTCGGCATAGCCGCGCGGCGTCACCCTGCCCCAGCCGCCCGAGACATCGAGCCACACCTCATCGGGGTAGCGACCGACGACGTTGAGGAGCTCCACCTCGCTGATGTCTTTGAGCTCCTCGCCGCCGTTGCGGTCCGCTCCCTTCAGCTGAACGTCGGAGATCCCGGGCGTCGCCACGATCCTGCCCTCCGCGAGCACGCGTCCTTCGGGCGCGATCACCATGCGATCGCCCACCGGGAAGATGCGAAGAGCCGAGTACGGGCCGCGCGACTCTTTGACGAACACCTGCAGAGCGAGCTTGTCGGCGGACATCCGGAGCGGCACGGGGGCGACCGGAGCAGGCTTGTCCGGAGGGGTCTCCAGCGAAGCCGTGGGAGGCGGCGAGTCGATCACCGCGGCGGTGGCGGTGGGCCTGGCCTCCGGCTGGATCGAGCCGTCCTTCTGGCCGCAGCCGATGAGCAGCGCGGCGAGCGCGGTGAGCGCGGCTCGGCGGACCAGGTGGCTTTTTTCACGGTTCATGGATCACCTCGTGGGTAGCGTGGCGCCCGGCGGCGGGAGCAGAGCATCGAAGAGCACGGCCTCGCTCTCGACGGGCGCCGCCGACTCCGGCGCTCCGTCGATGAGCTTTTTGACGCGCTGGAAGGCGACGCGCAGCGACACCGCATGCGCGGCGGCGGGCGGCCCCAGCTCCATATCCAGCTCGACCCCGGCCGCGGCCGGGCCGGGCGCGCCGGGGCGATCGTCCCACAGCAGGGCCCGCACCGGCGCGCCGCTCGGAGCGCGTCTCTGCTCGAAGTGGCGGGCGAGATAGCGGGTCTCGCGCGCCAGCAGGCCGCCTTCGGGGGTCACCGCCTCGGCGCGGACCTCGAGGCGGCGGAACAGATCGCCGGTGGGGAACGCGTGCCCGACCTCGCCGGGAGCGACGCTGACGTGGACGGAGGTCGCGCCCCGCTCGGCGCGGATGCGGAGCGCGAGCGCCTGGGCCGCCGGAGCGCGGGAGCCGAGGAAGGCGTGCGAGCGGTGGCGGCCGTCGCCCTCGCCGCTGACTGGCATGTGGCAGCCGGCGCACGCCACGCCGCTGTAAGCCGACTCCGCGTGCTCGCTGATGGTCAGTTGCATCTGGTCGGGCACGCCGGCCAGGCTCTCGCCCGGGAACTTGAACTGATGGCATCCGGCGCACGCCGCCTCGGTGGCGAAGCGCGGGTCGCGCACGACCGCGTGCGGCGCCGCTCGCGCTGACGCCGCCGGCGCGGCCAGGATCGCGGCGCCGGCGAGATGACAGGTCGTGCAGCCGACGCCGATGGCGGCGAGGCGCGGCGGCGGCGGCGCTTCGGGCGGCGCCTCGGGGGCGTGGCAGCCGCGACAGAAAGGCAGGTTGTCCTCGGCGAGCGAGGCCTGGAACGCCGGGCTCGTGAACGATTGGCGATGCTGCGAGCGCCGCCATTCAGCGGCGATCTCGTGATGACAGCCCTCGCACGCGGCCTCGACCTCGGGCCCGCTCGCGGCCCGGCCGGGCGCGCCGGCGAGCGCAGGGCCGGGCAACGCCGCCTCGCCGGGCGCGGCCGGAGGCGCGCAGCCGGCCGCGAAGAGCAGCACGGCAGCGAGGAGCGCGGCGGCCACGGGGCGCATCCCCGCGATGGTACGACCGCCGGGCCGCGCTGCGAAGCCGTCATCTTCGCGGCTCGCGACCGGCTCAAAAAAGCGCTGGCTCGGGCGCACAGGTCCGCTATGCCTGGCCCTCATGACGTCGCCCCGCATTCTCTTCGTGCTGCCACTCCTCATCGCGCTCGGCTGCTCCAGCTCGGAAGGTCCCGGGCCGGCCGCCTCCAACAAGCCGCAGGCCGCTGCGCTCACCGGAGTCCCGGCCGCCGCTGCCGCCGCCACCGCCGCCGAGGTGGGCAAAGCGGCGCCTGATTTCACTCTGAACGACCTCGACGGAAAAGCGGTGTCGCTGTCGTCGTTCAAGGGCAAGACCGTGGTGCTCGAGTGGTTCAACCCCGAGTGCCCGTTCGTCAAGGCCTCTCACAACAAAGGCTCGCTCAAGACATACGCGGAGGGCGCGGCGGCGAAAGGCGTGGTCTGGCTCGCCGTCAACTCCGCGGCCGACGGCAAGCAGGGGGCCGGGGTCGAGACGAACAGACAGGGAGTCTCCGCCTTCAGCCTGAAGCACCCCGTGCTCCTGGACCCGAAGGGCGAGATCGGGCGCAAGTACGGCGCCACCAACACTCCGCATATGTACGTGATCGGCCCCGACGGGACGCTGGTCTACGCGGGAGCCATCGACAACTCGCCGGACGGCGAGGGAGAGTCGCCCACGGGAGACAAGCTCATCAACTACGTGGACGAGGCGCTGAAGGCCCTCTCCGAAGGAAAGCCGGTGTCCACCCCCAGGACGAAGGCGTACGGTTGTAGCGTGAAATACGGCAGCTGAGCCGCCGCGGCGGGCGGCCAGCTCCTGGCCTCCGGCGTCCGCCGCGAGCGCCCTCGCGAGCGAGGCGAGTCACATCCGTTTGCAATTATCAAGGCTTTTGTGACCGCACGATCGAGTCGACATCACCGTCGTTTCACGGGGTGCGCCGCGGCTCTCCTGCTGGCGGCCTGTCACGGCCCTCCCCTGCCCGCTCTCCCGGCGCCGCCGCCGCGCGCGCGCTCCGCGCCGGCCGCCGCCTCCGCCCGGGCCTCCGCCGAGCCCGCGGCCGTGTATCCGGAGACCGACACGCCGGGGACGACGTGGCTGTGGAAGGCGGCCGCGATCGCCGCGGACGGGGCCGTCCGGGAGATCGAGGTCGACATGGAGGCGGCGCCGGTCGGCTGGTACGCGGTCGTGGACACGCACCCGCCGGATTTCTCCTCGTTCAACCTGTCAGGCACCATGGTGAGCACGAACACGGGCGGATGGGGCCGCAGGATCTCGATTACCTGGCGGTACGACGCCGGCAAGAAGCGCTATCTCGGGACGCCCCGGGATCCCCAGGGCGGGCGCTGACGGGTTTGTGAGCCCGTCACGTTCGACCTTTCACGAGCACGCCTGTTCTCGGTGATCTCGGCCCCGTGGACCGGTTGATTCAATCGGCGCCCTTCGACGACCCGGGCTCGCCCTCTCGCACGGCGGTCCAGCTGGCGACATCGCTGCAGGCCTGTTCGTATTGCGAGATGCGAACGCTGACCGCGAGCACCGCCGACGTGCACGGATAAGGGATCTCGCCCATGCTGGCGTCGACCACGAGATCGAGGCTCTGCTTGGGGGCGAGCTCGACGTGGCGAGCGGCGACGTTCAGCTGGCAGCGGCTCGCGCCGTAGCCACACTGCGCGACGCCCAGGTGAGTGTGGATGCTCTCCAGGTGAACAGGCGAGTCGCGGGTGCTGGTCAGACGGATGGTGCGTTCGGTCTCCGAGCTCGCCACGACCTGCAAGGAGAAGCCGAGCGCGGCGAGCCCCGGCGCGTCCGCGACGCAGTGACGGACCTCGGCTTGCCGGACGGCGACAGGGGCCGGCGGCTGCGCCGGCCCGCAGGCCAGCGGGGCTGTCGTCACCGTGAGGCAGAGCCCGGCGCGCTGGCAGCAGCGCTTCAGCGAGGAGCGGGGGAGCGGCACCAGCTTAGGACGCCCGAGCGAGCCGAGGCTTGGCCGGCGCCCGCCGCGCCGGTGAGATGGACCTTCCACAGCGGCCCCGGATCCTGCACACTCCGGGGGCTCAAGGAGATCATCATGTCGAACTGGACGATCGGTTATGGGGTGCTCTTGACCGTGCTCGGCGTCGGAGGCTACCTGGCGACCGGACAGCAGTCCAAGACGGCGCTGATCCCCGCGGGCTTCGGGGTCGCGGCCGCCGGTCTGGGCGTCCTCGCCCGCAATGATCGCTTCCGCACCCCCGCGCTCATCGCCGGGGCCGTGGTGGGAGTGGCGGGTTTCGCCGGGTCGGCTCGCGGCCTGGCCAAGCTGCCCGCCTTGCTCCGCGGCGAGCCGCTCGAACGGCCGGCCGCGGTCGTCTCGCAGTCGCTCATGGCCGGCCTCTCGGCGGTCTACGTCGCCGGCCTCGCCAGCTCGCTGCGCAAGTGACCGGAGGGCGAGCGATCACCGGTCTCCGGGCCCCCGGCACATGAAGGCTCTCATCACCGGCGCGAGCGGTACGGTCGGCAACGCCCTGGCCGCTCGTCTGAAGCGGCAAGGCCATACGGTCGTCGCCTGGGACCGCAGCGCCGTCCCCATTGACGACTACCACGCGATGGAGGCCTTCGTGCGCGGCCACGCGCCTGACGTGATCTACCACCTGGCCATTGCCTCGCGGCCCACCGGACGGGCCGGCGAATCGTGGCTCGTCAATCATGAATGGTCGAGCGAGCTCGCCTGGATCGCCCGCGTGCTGGCGATCCGGCTGGTGTTCACCAGCACGGCCATGGTGTTCTCGGAGCGCGCTCGCGGGCCGTTCAGCCGCGCGTCCGTCCCCGATGCGGCCGAGGGCTATGGCTTCGAGAAGCGCATGGCCGAGGAGCGCGTCCGCTACCAGAGCCCGGACGCGGTGATCGCCCGCCTGTCGTGGCAGATCGGCGAGGCGCCCGGCTCCAACAACATGATAGACTTTCTCGACAGGCGCTGCCGCGAGCTCGGCCATGTGCCGGCCAGCGCTCGATGGTATCCGGCGGCCGCCTTCCTGGAGGACACCGCCGACGCTCTGATCGCGCTCGCTGGCATGCCGGCCGACCTGTACATGCTCGACGCCAACCGCTCGTTCACGTTCTACGAGATCGCGAGCGCGCTCAGCCGGCGCCACGGCGGCGCCTGGCCCGTTGTTCGAACCGAGGACTTCGTCCAGGACCAGCGCATGCAGGATCCGCGCGTGGTGCTGCCGTCGCTCGACGAGCGCCTGCCCGAGCTGCGCCAGTCGGTGTCACCCGGTTGAGGCGGCCTGCTCCGGAGAAGGCCTTTGCCTGCACCCGCGCGCTCTTTCATGCGATACTCTCGCAGCGGTCTTCACCGCGCAGCGCAGAGCCGCGCTCCTGTTCCCTCTTGTCATGAAGGCTGTGATCCGGACCGCCGCCGTTCACCTCGCGTCCGGCCAGCGCCCCGCGCTTCAGCGCGCCACGCCGTGGCTCGACAGGCACCTTCCGCTTGAAGAAACTCCCTACTTCGATCGGAGCTGCATGCGCTCCGCCCGGCCGAAGCTCGTCCCCGCGAGCTGCCCGCCGCGCGCGCCCGCCTCCTCGTCGCGATGGACCAGAAGATACTCCTCCAGCAGCGGCGCCGGCCTGGTGAGATCGATATCGCAGGTCCCGGACCCCTTGTATCGGACGAACCCGGCCGCCGACGCAGGCGGCTCGGGCGGGGCGCGCTCGATGTCGAGGCGCAGCGACACCCGCGCCGCGTCGAGCGCGGCGATCTCGAAGGTGCGCGTCTCCACCTCCTTGCTCGCGAGGGTGCGGCGCACCGACCAGCGGGCGCCGCGGCCGACCGGCTCGTCGGGCAAGGTGGGATATGCGATCGGCCCCTCGGACTCGACCTTTTCGCGCTCGCTGAGAGGCTGCCTGTTGCCGGCGATCTCGCCCCAGCCGTCCGTGACGAAGCCGCGGTCCGAGAGCACGAGGAACAGGGTGCGGCGCGCGGCGACGGCCGGCGAGTAGCCCCGCCCGCCCTTCTGCCGGACGGCGACCACGGCGCTGCCGTCGGGGCGCCGCTCGGTGACCTGCAATCCGAGCACGACATCGGGAGTCTGAGGCAGCTTCACGTCGCTGCCCGGCCCGAGCGACGCCGAGATCTCCAGCGTCTGGTCAGCCTCCTTTGCCAGCGCCAGGCGCAATCGTGCGCGCGGCTCGGCGCCGGCGCCGAGCAGCGTCAGCGACAGCCCGGCGAGCCCCAGCGGGCCCGCCGGCGCCGGGCTCACGACGCTCGTCGCCGCGGCTGCGCTGGAGGTCGACGTCGCGGCGGGGCCGGCGGTCCCCGGGCTCGAAGGGGCCATGGCGACCGCCGTCGAGGTCGAAAGACCGCTCGGCGCGGGCGAGCTGCCCGTCCCGCAACCGCCGAGGGCCACGCCCGCGGCGAGCACCGCTGTCCTGATTTCTGCTCGCACGGCGACACTCTACCACTACTGCAAACACTCTGACTCTCTCTCATCAGCACGACCCGCCCGGCGTCGATTTGCGGTATCGTGCCGGCATGCGAGCTCCCAAATTTACCTTGACCTTCGCCGGCGCGCTGCTCATTGCGACCGCCGGCTGCGACCCGCAACCTAATTCCCTCTCCGGCGGCTCCGCCGGCTCCAGCGGCTCCGCCGGCTCCAGCGGCTCCGGCGCCGCGAGCGGCTCCGGCGGCTCCGCCGGCTCCGGCGCCGCGGGCGGCAGCAGCGGCTCCGCCGGCGGCGCGAACGATGTGTCCGGCACCCTGGTCAACACCCACTTCACCGACAAGGGCACGGTGATGCACGCGCCGGAGCAGGCGAGCGTTCAGCTCGAAGCCCTCGTGCCGAACGGGAGCGGCGGCCTCGACTCGATCCCTGCCGTGGTGGCGATGGACGGCACCTTCACGATCCCCGGCGTGCCCGCCGGGCCCTATTATCTCCACTTCGGAAAAGACACCTATCTGTTCACCTCGGAGCGCACGCTCGACCTCGGCGAGCGCTTCTGCGGCCGGCCGGACGCGGCGCCCGCGACCCTGCCGACGCCGCTGGTCCTCAGCGCCACCGGCCTCTCTCCGTGGGCGGACAACGATTCTCTGGAGCTCTTCTCGCTCGGCGCCGGCGCCTGGGGCGACGTGCTCGCGGCGGCCGACAAGGCGCAGCATCCGGCGCTCGGCGCCACGACCCTGACCGCCCTCGGCATCGACACCCAGAAGCTCGCCTCCAATCGCCTCATTGACGGCGCCAAGCAGGACGTCGCCTTCTTCACCCAGCTCGTCACCCAGACCAGCGCGACAGTCTCGTACAGCTCTCTCGGCAGCGCGCTATCGCCCCCGTCGTTCTCGCAGGTCGACGGCCAGCCGCAGACCCTCGACGGCGCCTTCGCGGCGGTGCCGCAGAAGCCTTTGACCGTCGACTTCAAGCGCTCCGCTTACGCGGCGCTCGGGCTCGACGTCCACCCGGGCGCCAAGCCGATCTCTTTCAATGTCTACGCGTACGCCGAGCCCGGAGGCAAGACCGACGGGACGAGCTCGAGCACGCCGACTCTCCTCCTCTATTCGGACACCGACCCGAAGGACGGCAAGCTCGATCTGACCTACGGCGATCCCTTCCCCGCCACCTGGGGCGAGGTCGGGTTCGTCTCCGCGACGTTCGGCGTCGATCTCAAGCCGCCCGGGCAGATGAACCCAAAGACGCTGACCGGGTTCATCAATGTCGGATCGCCCCTCGACGTCCTGTCCGGCGGCCCGGTCCAGCCCGTCATCGGGCCGCCCAAGGACGTCAAGGTCAATGGCAACCCCGTGAACGAGCCGTTCACCGGCGCCGGGGCCACGCCCGCGGTGAGCTGGTCGGCGCCCGCGGTCGGCAATGCCGCCTTCTACCGCATCACGGTGCGGCACATCAAGGGCAAGGAGCCCCTCACCGACGTGGCGACCCTCTACACCAAGGAGACCTCGGTGACCCTCCCGCCGGGCATCATCGCGGCGGGGGAAGCCTATTACCTCCTCGTGGCCGCGCTCTCCCAGCGCGACCCGACCAAGCCCCTCCAGTTCACCAACACCGCCTCCTACGCCGACGCTATGACCGCGCCGTTCACTCAGTAGAAAGGACTGACGATGCCCCTGCCCAAGAAGCCGAAGACAGCGAAGCAATGGGCCGCAGAGCACGCGAAGACCGTCAGCAAGGACAAAGCCACCATGGTCTGCGCGGCGCTCGAGACCGTGAAGCCGTTCAGGCACTGGTTCGGGTGGAGCGGTCAAGGGCACAAGTGGGATAACCTCCCGGCGACCCTGCAAGCGAAAGTCCCGCGGATCGGCGCGGGTATCCAGGAGTGGGGCAGCGCCAACTGCGCGGAGATCGACGCCGCCGTGCGGGCCATCAACAAGGGCGCCAACATCGACAACCTGGTCTTCGCGGCGGCCGAGGCCGCGGTCGGGACGCTGAGGAAGCCTTGCTTGAACTGCGCCAAGTGGGCCAAGCAGGGATGAATTGGACCTGCCCCGGCGCGGGCCGCGCGGCGTTATGGCCTCAACGCGCCACGCGGCCCGGCCGAAGGCTGGTGATCAACGTTCTTAGCAAGCGAGATGCCAGGCGCCGCCGGGGGCGGGCTGCACAAAACGCCGGCGGTTTTCGGGCAAGCGCGCCCACCGCGCCGCGCGGTGTGTACAGATTGAGAACGGCTCGAGGTCGCGATCTGTGACCGGGCCCAGTCTGGTCGCGGCCCGCCGGTCCGGATGACGTGCTTCATACTTTCGCGTAGAGATCCTCTTGTGCCTCGAACTGCGCGGCGTAGTCGCCGCGTGCGGCACGCAGCACAGCGCGCGCCACCATGGCGGAATAGACGGGATCCACCTTGATGTCGGCGTTCGTCTCGCCGGGAATGGCCTTGTACGTGAGGAAGTAATGCCGGAGGCGATCGATCACCGCGCGGGGCAGCTGTGCCACATCGGTCATATCGCCGAAGGTAGGATCTCCCAGGAGCACGGCGATGATCTTGTCGTCGGCCTCGCCTCTTTCGACCATGCGGAGACCGCCTATGGGCCGGGCCAGGAGGAGGATGTCGCCGCGGGAGATGGGCCTGTCCGTGAGCACGCAGATATCGAGCGGGTCGCCGTCGCCGTGGGTGGTCTGAGGAGAGCCCGGGACATTGAAAGCAGCGACCAGGTCGCCGCAATACGTCTTGGGGACAAATCCATAGAGCGTGGGACAGAAGTTGGAGAAGCGCTGGGGACGGTCGACCTTGAGGTAGCCCGAGTGTTTATCGATCTCGTATTTGATGCCGTCGGTGGGCGTGATCTCGATATAGGCAATAACTAGCTCGGGAAATCGGGCCCGGGATCGACTCCATGCCAGGGGTGAGGGCGAAACGGGAGCGGCTGCATCCGGGGAGAGTAGCAGAACGGCAGCGCCTCAGCGACGGGAAACGACTCCTCGAGGGCAATACCGGCCACACCGCGATGGCCCTCGACGCCACCGCGCTCGCGGGAGCGGAGCCGTGAGCCGCTCGCTGATTGCATTCACGAGGCGGCTCGCGCCCTGGGAGTCGGCATTGGCATTGCAAGGAGCGCCTACCTGAGCTCGGCCGTCCTGGGTAGTTTCCTGGTCCTCTTCGCCGACGACCGCGAGCGCTTTGTCCCGATGTTCATCCCGGTCGTGGGGAATTTCATCACGCTGCACACGAGCGGATTGAAGCTCGAGTATAACGCGACCGACGCTGTCTTCCTGTCGGTGATGGGCATTGCAATAGCCATCCTCGGCCATGTCTTCCCCGAGCAGCGAATCGTCCGCGACAGCAGGGGCCTTCGCGCGGCGAGCGAGCCGGCGCTGAAGTGGTCGGTCGCGCCGTTCGCGAGCGGCGGCGCGGCCGGCGTCGGCCTCACCGGCTCCTTCTGAAAAGGAGCGTCGCCGCTCAACGGCCGCCGAGGAGATAATAAAGCTTCCGCGCCAGGGCCGGGTCGAGCGTGCAGAGCGCTCCGTACTCCTGATTCGCCTCGGCGCGGCGGCCCAGGGCCAGATAACAGGCGGCGAGCGCATAGCGGACCTCGGCGTCGCGCGGGTCGATGCCGCACGCCCCCTGCAGCCACTGGAGCGCCTCCGCGCTCAGGCCGAGCGCCTGCTTCAGGCCGGCGATGTGGCGGATGGTCTGCACGTTGCGCGGCTCGAGGCGGTAGGCTTCCTGGAACGCGCGTAGTGCGTTGTCGAGCTTTTTGCCCTGCTCGTACAGCTTGCCGAGGTGGACGAACGCCGGCACGTCGCGGCGCCCGGCGTCGATGACCTGCTTGTAAGCCGCGGCCGCCTCCTCGAAGCTGCCGGCCGCCTGATGCGCGGCCGAGAGGCGCTGCTGGAGCGCGGCGTCGCCGGGCCGCTCGCGCGCCGCCGCGGCGAGCAGCGGAGCCGCGTCGCCGGCGCGCCCCAGGGCCTCGTAGGCGGTGGCGAGCGCGAGCGTGACCTCGACGTCGTCGGGCATCGCCCGCCGCGCGGCGGTGAGCGCGGCCGCTGCCTCCTCGTGCCGGCCTTGCCGCGCGAGCAGCAGCCCGAGCCGCTGGTTTGCCACAGCGTCCTCGGGCTCGAGCGCGAGCAGCGCCTGCCACCCGGCGATCGCCTCCTCGGGCCTGGCCGCGGTCTCGAGCGAGCGCGCGAGCATCCGCCGGGCGAAGGTGTCCTTGGGATCGAGCTCGATCGCGCGCCGGAGCGCGGCCTGGGCCTCGGCCGCGCGGCCGAGCACCGCGAAGCTCTTGCCGAGCCGGAGCGCGATCTCGAAAGAGCCCGGGTGGGCGCGGCTGGCGAACTCGAAGAGCTGGGCCGCCTCGGCGTGCTTGCCGTGCTTGCCGTAGAGATCGCCCAGCAGCAGCGCGGCCTCCAGCGACGACGGCGCCGCGACCAGCGCGCCGTGCGCCGCCGACATCGCCTCTTCCGGCTTCTTGATCTCGATCAGGGCGCGCGCCAGGGCCAGGCGGCTTTCCAGCACATTGGGATCCTAAGCTTAGAATTCCACGTGGACAAGTTGTCGCG
>JADMIO011398607.1_pt1 | contig 60934 bp, 48 predicted proteins | sample 8958161 | NCBI WGS metagenome assembly JADMIO01 (sample SAMN16585339, study PRJNA669376) | soil metagenome | isolation source: Crop rotation soil | place: USA: Cullars Rotation, Alabama | collected 2011
GCCGCGACTTCAAGTCACGTGAATTCCAAGCTTCGGATCCCACTGTGCTGGAAAGAAGCTGTTGATGTCAGCCCAAGACAAATGCCATCTCCCATACCCTCAAGAAACAGCGCACCGGTTTCCGTTGCGAAATGAATAAGATGTTCATCGATCGTCTGCCAGTTGCTGTCTGTTATTAAAACAACCGGGTTCTTGATTTTTTTCTCCATCAATTCAATAAACATACGCCTCACAGCAGGCATCGTGTGTTTGTTTGTGCTGCTGAGACAGATCACAACGGTTGGATCATTGGCTAACTTATCAATCCATGGAGACTCGGTTGAATCGGAATAACAATCAATCATGACAAAATTTATTGTATTGCTTTTCAATTTTGCTTCCGCATAACCACTGTCCTGGTAGATCGGGAAGTATTTTGCTTTATCCAGTGCATCCTGCCAGGCATCGGGATACACTATTACTTTTAATGTGCCAGGCAATGAAAAATCCAGGAGTTTGTGCCCTGTAAAAACATAATCGGCTGCCGCATCGCTGATGTTCCATTTATCCGTCGCTTCATCATATTGATACCCGATCATCTGAAGATCACTTATACGAATTTTTCCAAGTTTACTCATGTCGGCTATTACGACGGGTACATGTTTACCACCAATGTTGTCTATCACGAAAGTTTCGCGACGTTGGTAATTAAAAGGATCGTAAGGAAGTTGAACAAACGTAGCTGGTTGCTCCGGAATACGGCTGCCAATTCTTGGGATCTTATTGCGACCATCGGAAGTTGCTGTCCTGCTTATTTCGTAGCGTTTGGCAATATCCCGGCAAACAGGTATTTCCAATTCGGGGTCCTCAGTTAATGATACACGAATGGTATCGCCGAGACCATCTTCCATCAACGTGCCGATACCAACCGCGCTTTTGATCCTGCCATCTTCGCCATCACCAGCTTCGGTTACTCCGAGATGCAATGGATAACACTCCCCGAATTCTTCAAACATTGTTTTTACCAAAAGCCTGTAAGCTTGCACCATCACTTGCGGATTGCTGGCCTTCATGCTCAAAACAATGTTGTGATACGTTTCGTATCTCGCAATGCGTAAAAACTCCATTGCACTCTCAACCATACCCATCGCCGTATCGCCATAACGGCTCATGATCCTATCGCTTAATGAACCGTGATTGGTGCCAATGCGCATCGCAGTACCATATTGCTTACAGATTTTTATTAAAGGCGTAAATCGTTCACGAATGCGATCGATCTCCTCCGCATAATCCGAATCAGAGTATTCAATGAGTTCGAATTTCTTTTTATCTACATAGTTGCCGGGATTCACCCGCACTTTTTCAACGATCCTCGCTGCAATCTCGGCTGCGTTTGGAGTGAAGTGAATATCTGCAACCAACGGAGTCGTGTATCCCCTTTTTTTCAATTCGTTTTTTATGTTCAATAGATTCTCCGCTTCTTTTTTTGATGGTGCCGTTATTCGCACCAACTCCGATCCCGCATTGATACAACGAATGCTTTGTTCAACAGTGGCCATGGTGTCCATCGTATCGGTGGTGGTCATTGTTTGCACCCGAACCGGGTGGAAGTTGCCAAGCAGGAGGTCACCAATCTTCACTTCTCTTGTCTTGAGACGCTTGTATTCCGTAAGAGATTCACAATAAAACTGCATGCTGGGAGAATGAAATGCAAAAATATCGCATCCCTGATAATAGAAGGGTATTAAATAAAATTGATTAGTTAAATGTAGGAAAAGAAGGCCTTACCAATCTTTATTGCTGCTGCCGCCGGTCTTGTTCTTTTGACCTTGAAGGCGCTGCTGCAGCTCCTTTTCTTTTTGTTCCAGCAGCTTGAGTTTTTGTTCAGCTTCCTTCTGGTTCATCTTTGGCTGCTCTTTTTGCTTTTTGTTTTGCTGCTTTTTTTGATCTTGTTTTTTGGGCGGAGGTGGATTTCGCTTCTTTAATTCAAGCAGGGCCTTTTGTAGGTTCTCCCTGGCTTCTTTATCATTCGGATCCTGTCGCAAAGCGTTTTTATATTCTTCAATGCTTTCCTCCAGCCGCTTCTGGCTGGAAAGGACGACTCCTTTATTATAATATGCTTTCGCCTTTTCATCGGCGTTCTTATACTTTGCTGCCAGTTCTTCAAATGATTTGATAGCATCGTTTGCTTTAGAGAGGCGATAAGCAGTATTAGCTGCATTAAATTTGGCAACAGTATTCGAAGAATCTTTAGCCAATGCTTCATCATAAGCCGTTTTCGCAGGCTCATATTGTTGTTGCTTGTAAAGGTCATTGCCCTGGCGTATAATGTCATTCACGTCCTGTGCATTCAGTAAGCAAGGAAGGGATGAAAAGCAAATTGATATTATAACACCAGTTCTTTTCAAGCGATAGCCTTTTTTCTTTCAGGAATAAAACTTTCAATTAATAACAGGATAAGCATGATGCTGGCAAACCACCAGTAAAACGTTTTAAAATTCATCAGGGAAACATCACCCAGCGCTTTCTTTTCTATCTGAGACAAATTCTTTTTTACAGCATCTACTGCTTCATCGGTGTTTTGCAGCCTGACATACACTCCATTGGTATTTTCAGCCAGCAATTTCATTTCGTCTTCATTGAGTTTGCTAATTACTGTATTTCCCATCTCATCCTTTTTGTTTTCTCCCGTAGCAGGATCAACAATGTAAGATCCTTCCGGTGAACCGATGCCGACAGTATTGATCATCATACCCTGTTCAGCCAGTTCTTTCGAAGTTTTTTCAGCTTCAACATCATGATCTTCACCATCCGAGATCAGCACCATTGCTTTAAATCTTCTATCGGCAGTGTTAAATGCCTTGGCACTCATCTTTAGCGCTTCATTGATCACCGTGCCTTGTTGCGGCACTGATGCAGGACTTGCGGACGAAACATACATTAGCGCAGCCGCATGGTCCGTTGTCAAAGGCATCTGCATATAGGCTCTGCCGGCAAAGAATACCAATGCAATCCTGTCATTCGGCATTGCATTCATCAGTTTAGTGATAAACTGTTTCGCTCTTTCGAGGCGGTTTGGCTGGAGATCTGTTGCCAGCATGCTCTTACTCACATCCATTGCTATCACCACGTCAATGCCTTTCCTTAATATACTGTCGGCATCTGCCGGTTTTCTCAGGTTCATTATACTGATAACGCCGGCAGCAAGGGCCAGCATAACGAGGATAAATTTGAAATTGAACAGGCCGGGAGAAAAATTGTTCGTTAACTGTTTTACCAGTTGCTTGTCACCAATTCGTTTGACAACTTTCCGTTTCCATCTCACTAAAAGTAAAAACAGGAGAATGAAAAACGGGAGAGCTAATAATCCCCATGAAAACCATTTATATTGAAATTGCAGATCCAAGCAAATAAATTAATTGATCCTGTTACTCAACAATTGAACCAAACGCCCCGGGTTTATAACGAAAAACTACGTGTTACATTTTCCCTTCAAAGAAACCCAGCTGTTTAAGAATATCCTTCACCATTTTCATTCTCACTTTCGCCATATCAAGATCATGATCAGGCGATTCAATATTCAAGACAAAAAAATATGGATGGTTATTTTCTTCAATCCACCCTACTACCCATCCAAGCGCATGACCTTGTTCGGTGTAACCCCACCCGGTCTTATAACCAAGACGGTAGCTCGGTGCGTCTTCAAACAGCATGGCTTTTTTTACTATATCCTGGTAGGTTCTGAAAAATGGCGTCAGTTCTCCGAAATATAGCCGTTTGACCAAACCCAATTCTTCATCAGGCGTTATCTTCAACGAATTGTCGAGCCAAAAAGTATCAATGGCTGTTTTGATCTTCATGCTGCCATATTTCAACGTATCAAGCCAATACTGCATCGTATCCTTGCCAATACGACGGGCCACTTCCTGGTAATAAGGGACAGCGGAAACTCTAAACGCTTTGTACATTGTCAGGTCCTGGTTCCATTCTTCAATCGGCCTTTTTACGCCATCCCATTTAATCACCATACTGTCGCCGGTGATCTTTCCTGTTTGCAGGCCGATGAGTGAGTTGACGATCTTGAACGTTGAGGCCGGTAAAAAGCTACTATCCCGATACCGCGTTAAATTGTAAATCGTGAATTTGCCCGTTCCATTATCCATCAATGCGAAGCATCCATTGACTTTGTTTTCATCAAAGTATTTTTTCAGGCTATTATCAATTTCTACATTGTTAGGGGAACAGGAAACAAGTAACAAAAGAAGGAGCAGACTCGAAAAGAAGACTTTCATTAAGAAGGGAAATTTTCGCAAAGGTAGCCGCCAACCAACTGGTTTCAAACAACATTAAGAATTAAAAACAATTTTTCATGTCCATTTTCGTTTCCCCAAAAACCAACTTTAATGAAACCATCCTTCCTCCCGTTATTCCTGGTCATTTTTGTTTTTGTTTCCTGCAAAAAAGAACAGAATAACAGCAGTGGTCCTAACCTGGTTCTCAAATTCAAGTTTGATCCGACACAAGCGAGGCTGAACAATCTAGGCCAACCGCAGGCAATGCCGGCAGGTCATGCTGGTCAAAGCCCGACGTTTAATAAGATGAGTGCGCATTATGTTGAGTTAACTCCTACTGCATTAACGGCCATCGGCGGCGGCGCTGTGCTGTATCGTGCTCCCGAAACGACCTCAGGTGGCAGCACAGCGATTGATTTTGACAAATCGAAATTCGCTGGCAACAATGAAACATTCTTCACCATCCCAATCAAAAATATCACGCCTGGTGATTATGAATGGTTACGCATTTCGTTGGCCTACCAGAACTATGACGTCAAATATTATATCGATACAGTCATATCAGGAATAACTATTCAGCAGGAATTTCCCGGAACAGTTGCATCATTCATAGGTTTCAATACTTATATAAAGAATTATACGATCAAAAACCAGAACGTTGCTGTCAATGCCAATAAGAAACAGGGGTATTGGGGTTTTGAAACCGTGGTAAACTTTGGCGGAATAAATTATCCTTACAATGCTACAGGCCAGGCGCCCGATGGAGCAACGACAGTTGTCAATCCTTTGTTTGCTACTTCTCCCATACAAGCAGGTTCATGCCTTGTCACAGGATCTTTCACTCCCGGCAAATTAAAGATCACCGGCAATGAAACACACGATGTAGTTATTGAAGTATCCTTATCGGTCAATAATAGTTTTGAATGGATTGAAGTCGTCAATGATGGCAAGTGGGCGCCGAGTAAAGGAGAGGCGGTTGTTGATATGGGGATAAGAGGGATGATACCGAAGATTCAGTAAAGCCCCCCTGCCCCCCAAAGGGGGGTTCCAGGTCGGTTAAAGTTGAAGTTTTCCTACTGTGAAAGGTTACATGGATTACCTTTAAAATTAATACTCCTTGTTGTTGGAAAATACTCTGCTTAATGCGGAGTAGTCAAGCGCCTTGTTCTGTCCTTCGTTCAAACTCTTACTCCGTTAAAGAATGCAAGACAGAACACAGCGTTTTCGAGGCGCGGCATAACACGCTGCAAACTCCGCCCGCTTTAATCTGTTCGATTTAAATGACTGTTCCCTCCGGCGAAATCGCTAGAATGACTGATCGAATTTCAAGCATGTTCCACATCGATTTCGCCTTGAATTTTCTTTACGTAATCCTATCGGATTACCTTTCTTTTTTTCAAGAAAAAGAAAGTAAGCAGAGTGATCGAAAACAAAGTGAATATGCATACACAATGAGGGCCTCCCTGTCCTCCAAAGGAGGGTTCTTTGTTGTTTCAAGAAGGACGCTATCTCATTGCTTGGAAACCTGCAATGTTTTTTCAAGATGGCGTAAACAATGAAGAAAGATTAATGCAAAATGAAGATTTGAAATCGTGGTGCCCGTTAAAAGACCGTATTTAAGTTTTACCAAAAAATAAAAAATCCCCTCATCACCGATGAGAGGATCAATCTTTTTTCAATGACAATCGTCATTACAGATAGAATCCACCTTTCTGTTTGTAATGCTTGTTACCCTGGCAATCTCTTTTCATCGATGCGCAAGAAGATAACATGAACATAACCACCGCTCCTGCCAAGAAGCAAAGAATCAATTTCTTCATTTCTGAGTTTTTTCGGGTTCAATAATTAGTTAGGGAGATTCAAAGGAAAGTCGGTAGAGTTAGTCCATCACAGGAGTAAACGAAAATAAGATGCCAAAATTGTTTCTCAAAACTTCCTGACGTGTTTTTTGTGGAGCTTTCGGGAAAACTACGATCCATCTCTTTTTCTCGTAAAAACACGAATTGTTTTACATTTATATCTTAAACACAAAACCACTTAATATGAAACGCTTTATTCTCTCCCTGGTCGCTGCAACCTTCCTGCTGGCTGCATGCAATAGCAATAAGACAAAGAATTCTGAGACGACTGAAGAATCCAAAGACAAATCGACTGAAGCAACTACTGACAACAAGACGACCAACCCCACCGATGCGATGACGACAAAAATAGAAGAGCTGAAGAAACTGACTCCTCTTACAAATGACCAGTTAAAGGCGATGGTACCGGAAGAATTCATGGGAATGAAGAGGAGTAATTTCAGTGTCAATTCAGGAATGGGTGTCGCTTACGCTACTGCTACCTATAAAGGTGATGCCGACAAACAGTTGAACGTTAACATCTGGGATTGCGCAGGTGAAGCAGGCGCAGGCATCTATGGTATGCGATACTATACGCTTTGGAATTTTGAACAATCAGATGATAATGGTTACCAAAAAACAGTTGACTTTAATGGAGGAAAAGCGATTGAGAAATATTCAAAGGGAAATGATGAATACAGCATGACCTATGTTGCCAATGACCGTTTACTGGTTTCTCTCGAAGGTCAGAAAATGGGGTTAGATGGAGTAAAGGATGCAGCAAAGAATCTTACTCTGAAATAATCTTTTTTAAGATCAAATAAGAAAGGCGCCTGATCAAAGCGCCTTTTTCATTGCGGGTTCTTTCAACACGCCTAGTTCTTTTCCGATTTTTGTAAATGCAGCAATGGCCTTATCGAGATGATCTTGTTCATGCGCAGCACTTAATTGAACTCTTATTCTTGCCTGCCCTTTTGGAACGACAGGAAAGAAAAACCCAATTACATAAATCCCTTCGTCAAGTAATTTGGCGGCAAAGTTCTGGGCCAGCACTGCATCATATAGCATGATGGGAACGATCGGGTGATCACCGGGCTTTATGTCAAAGCCGGCTTCTGTCATCTTCTTGCGGAAATATTTTGTGTTGTACTCAAGTTTATCTCTCAGTTCGGTTGTTTCGGTTAACATATCCAACACAGCAATCGAAGCACCGACGATAGAAGGAGCCACTGTATTACTGAACAAATAGGGTCTTGATTTTTGACGAAGCATGTCGATCACTTCTTTGCGGCCCGAAGTGAATCCACCGGAAGCGCCACCTAAAGCCTTTCCTAGTGTGCCGGTGATAATATCTATTTTTCCCATTACACCTCGATATTCATGCGTGCCTCTTCCTGTTTTTCCAAGGAAACCAGAAGAGTGACATTCATCGATCATTACTATTGCATCATACTTTTCAGCCAATTCAACAATCTTGTCTAATTGAGCGATCGTTCCATCCATGCTGAACGAACCATCAGTAACAATGATACGGCTGCGACAGCCTGCTGCCTCTTTTAACTTGGCTTCAAGGTCACCCATATTGTTATGTTCGTAACGAAAACGTTGTGCCTTGCATAGACGAACGCCATCAATGATCGAAGCATGATTTAATGCATCGGAGATAATGGCGTCTTCTTCATTAAACAAAGGTTCAAACACCCCGCCATTTGCGTCAAAGGCGGCTGCATATAAAATCGTGTCTTCAGTTCCGAGGAAGTCGGCAATCTTTTTTTCCAGTTCTTTATGAATATCCTGTGTGCCACAAATAAATCGCACACTACTCATACCATAACCGTGTGTATCAATCGCCTTTTCTGCTGCTTTGATCACTTTCGGATGAGAGGACAGACCGAGGTAGTTATTAGCGCAAAAGTTTAGAACTTTTTTGCCATTAACAGTGATTTCTGCACCCTGCTGACTGGTGATCACTCTTTCTTTTTTATAAAGACCCGCAGTCCTTATCTCTTCTACTTCACCAGCGATGCGGCGTACAAATTTGTCATTCATAACAACTGTTTATACCGCAAATATAATTGAGTGCCCGTTTATGGTTCGCGCATTTTGATAATCAGGCTGGCCCGGAAGAAGCTGTGTCTCGCAGCGCCGCCGCGTCTCCCGATAGTGTTCGACTGAGCTAACGCCGAAGTCTATCGGGAGTGAGAACCTAGAATTGTCGCCCAGTTTGATAATACCAAGAGAACAATCCGCACTCTATTTTACGCAGTTCAGCGACAAAAAACCGCAGTTTGTCAATTATTGGCTTTCCCCCGGAAAATTCATGTATATCTTAGCTGTAACATTTTTTCGACTCATGTCGTCAAATGTAGAAATCAACAGATATGAGAAAGAGCTTTATACGGACCGCAATAGCAGCTATAGTGCTGACAGGCACGCTCTTCCTGCTGATTTCCACTGCGTCAAACGGCAAAAAAAGCACCTGCAAAGAATCCCTCGATGAGTGCTGCAAGAAGAAAGAAGTCCAGGCTGGTAAGAAGAGCTGGGAACACCTTTCAGGTCAGTTTTTTTCATCTATCTAGGCTACCCCACAGTTTTTTCCTTCCGATTGTAACATTTTGCTATAACTAATCGTATAACCTCAAATTCCGGGTCTTCGTTTGTATTTTTAGACCCGTTTTACGGCTGTTTATGACTGAAAGAGAGTACAATGAATGTGTAAAGACGTACGCAGACAATGTGTACAGGTTCATCCTGAAAAACCTCAGGCATGAAGAAGATGCCCGTGACGTGGTGCAGACGGCTTTTGAAAAGATGTGGCGCAACCGCGACGAGATTGACCCGGTAAAATGTAAATCATACCTTTTTACTGTTGCTTATCACCAGATGATCGATCATATCAGGAAAGTAAAAAGGGTGCAACTCAAAGAAGAATTTAATGCGGAAGTTAAGGTGCAGGACCGCCCGGCGAACAATCTCAAGAAGGTTTTGGAAGAAGCTTTAAGCCGGTTAAGCGAAACACAACGATCATTGGTCTTATTGAAAGACTACGAAGGATATAGCTATGATGAGATAGGACGAATAACAGGATTAAGTGAGAGCCAGGTGAAAGTGTACCTGCACCGGGCGAGAGTGCAGCTGAAAGATTATCTCGTCAAAATTGAAAATGTGATCTGACATGAAACTCAACCGCAATAATTACGAAGAGTATTTTATCCTTTACCTCGACAATGAGCTGGATAGTGAAGGTCGAGGTGAGGTCGAAGCTTTCGTGAAGCAACATCCGGATCTAAAGGCAGAACTGGATATGCTGATGCAAAGCAAACTTACCCCCGATACCGAGACCAGGTTTGCAGATAAGGGCTCACTCATGCGGTTCGATAGCTCTTCAATCAGTCTTTCCAATTATGAAGAATGGCTGACCTCTTATATTGACGATGAACTCACAGAAGGTGAAAGAAATGATGTGGAGATATTTGTTGCTGGTAATCCTGCCATACAAAGAGAATTGAATTTATTACAGCAAACAAAATTGCAACCCGAAGCCATCGTTTTCCCTTACAAAGAATCATTATACAAAAAAGAAGAAAAGGCAAGAGTTATTGCGATTCGTTGGTGGAGAATTGCAGCAGCGGCTGTTTTATTATTAGGTATAAGCACTACGGCACTTATTCTGGTTAATAAGAATAATAAAGGAGATGACGTAGGGCCACAGGCTGCGAACGGTTCCGTTAAGTCACCGGTGACGAATGATACAAAGGATAAGAATGAGGCTCAGGTTAAGGTTGAGCAACCGAAAGAATTAACACCGGAGAAGGAAGGAATAGTTGTAAGAAATAATCAACCATCGAATGGAACGCAGGCAAAAGATAAAAACAGTTCATTGGTTGTTAAATCGAATAACAATAAGCAAGTTGAAAAGAAAGTGAATGATGTACCTGAAAAGGAGCAACCGTTGATCGCAAACATTCCTGATCAAAAACCAAATTCAAATAATATAGTGCAATCAGGTAAACAACCTTCTGATGTAGTTGCAACTGGAAATGATACACAGTCGGGTTTAACAAATGTTGATGGAAAATCGGATAAGATAGGTGTAACACCTGATCCTCTTGATCCGTCTAATAAATCAAATGGGCTCATCAAACAAGAACCAAATCCTGAAGCTCATTTTGCAAGCGAGACTAATGCCAACAAAGGAATCCGTGGTTTCTTACGCAAAGTAACCAGGACGTTTGAAAAAAGGACCAATATTAAAGCAACCGATGAAGATGATCGTTTGCTGGTTGCAGGGCTCGCGATCAAACTTTAATTAAGAAATTATCATTAAAAACAAAAAGATGAAAAGATTATTGAGTCTGTGTGTCGCGGTATGCACATTATCGACTGGTTTTGCTCAAACCGACAGTACAAAGAGTGCTCCCGATACCATTAAGGTTGGCAGCATGACGATCATTCGTGAAAAAGGAAGTAAGCCCGAAAAAGAAGACAATCGCAAGCGGGTGATCCGTATTCCTGATCGCAGGTACCGCAGCCGCGCATCCAATGTGAGCACGAATTGGTGGATCGTTGATCTCGGATTCTCGAATGTCAATGACAAAACAAATCCATCAAGCCCGGCTGCGCTGGCATTTGCCGTAGGCGCTTATTCAGGCAATCCGGATTGGACAAAATTGCGTGGCGGTAAATCACGTAACGTAAACATCTGGGTATTCATGCAGCGGCTGAATCTTATCAAACATGCGGTTAATTTGAAATATGGCGTGGGCGTCGAATTAAATAACTATTTTTTTGATGATACAAGAGTGCGGTTCTCCAAGAGCCCGACTGAAGTAACCCTGGATCCAACCCTTGCTAATGCAAAAAAGAACAAGTTGGCAGCCGACTATGTTACTGTACCACTGATGTTGAATTTTAATTTTACACCCAACAAGCGACACAATAGCTATGGCTTAAGTGCAGGAGTAAGTGCAGGCTATTTATACAGCGCCCGTCAAAAAACGAAGATGGACGGGAAAGTGTCGAAGACCCATAGTGATTTTGACCTGGAACGCTGGAAGCTTTCTTATGTAGCGGAATTGTTATTAGGCCCTGTAAAATTCTATGGCAGCTATGCTTTCAAGAATATGTGGGAAAAAGGTCTTGATCAAACACCTTATACCGTAGGTTTCCGTATCAGTACATGGTAAAAGCTGCAGTGCCGGCTGGAAGAAACACATAAATACTTTTTTTTCTTATCCACATCCCGTTGAATAAATTCAGCGGGATTTTTCTTTGCATAATTTTTGCTGATTGCGTACAATTGTAAAGCCATCGTTAAAAGATTCTCCGGAAAAAATAATAAGTGCCTGCAGCCCGTTTTCAATCCGGACGGATAAAAAACAACTATGAAACACGCAATCGTACTCACTTCCATCGTGCTGGGGAGCGGACTTTTGGTGCTCAACACCCCATCTTCATCGTCATCTCATAACGGGATGAAAAGGCTTTCAAAAAGATTTACGACTGGCGAATCTCCTTCAGGCAGTGTTTCAATCATTATCGACAAATCAGATTATGAACTTAGCGTATATGACAGCAAAGGATGGTATGCAACATACCCTGTCGTATTTGGCAACAACAGTTTAGACGATAAGAAAGTAGCTGGCGATAAGAATACACCTGAGGGAAGTTTCCGGATCATCAACAAACGTGTACATGACAAGTGGGATCGCTACATGGGTCTCGATTATCCGACACCGGATAGCTGGGATCGTTTCAAGAGAAGGAAGGAAAGAGGGGAAATCCCGGAAAACGCAAGCATTGGTGGTGGGATTGGAATACACGGCACATGGCCCCACGAGGATTTTGTTATTGACAAATATAAGAACTGGACGCTAGGATGTGTTTCGATGAAATGTGGTGATGTTGAAGAATTATACAACTATACCCCGGTAGGCACGCGGGTCACAATCAAAAAATAGATTTGGTCTCTTTCTCCAGGAAACCTGTTACCTCTTTGGTCCAGACAGCGGGATCTCTTTGCAAAAACGATTCGTGAGCTGCCTGGTCGTAGTACACAAGTTTTTTATCAGGAGCTGCGATCGATTCAAATATCTTCTTTGTTTCATAAGGTAATACCAATTCATCTTTTTCACCATATTGCATGAGCACCGGGCAATTTATCTTGTCAGTATAATGCGTGCACTTAAATCCCAGCCCGTTAAATCCCTGCTCTAAACCGATCCAGAATGACGTTAAGAAGCCAAAAGGCTGTCTTGGAAATCCGAGGAAACGGGCACGGCCTTCCAGGTGAGATTGTAATGAAAGGAAAGGCATTTCAATAATAATACCTGCAGGATTCAAATTATATTCTCCTACTGCTTTGATTATAGCTACGGCGCCTGCTGATGCTCCCCAAAGAAAGATATTTTTCTCACCGGTATACCGGGTATACTCGAATGCCAGTTCTATCTCCTCCGCTTCTTTATAACCAATCGTTGTGATAGCCGATCCACTGTTGCCATGATTTCGCAGATCAACGAGCATCACATTATAACCAAAACTTCTGAATGCGTTTGCCTCCCCAAGCACCATTCCTTTATTGCCGGTAAGACCATGAAATAAAATGACGGTGCCTTTTGAAATGCTATCAGGTTTTCCCAACCATGCTTCAATTCCTATATTATTCTTTGTCTTTAGTTCAACTACCGAATAAGAGAAAGCAGGATGGTTGGTCAACGGGTGCTTGTATTGCGTCGGCCCGATGAAAAGGTTCCAGGTTTTTGTAAATATGTTAGAGGAAGCAGGGTTGCGATCTGGCTCAGTAGCAGGCATTTTCAGATGAGTGAACTTATCAGCATACAATGCGGCACTGATATTAACCAATACAAATTGAAGAGCTAATACCCATAAAATCCAGGTGAACACAGTTCGTAGCCGTCGTCTCTTATTTTGGTTCTTCATAAATTGTCGATCATATAGGGTCAGTCGGCAAAAGTAAATTCCGGAGACCAGACTCTCTATTGATCGGCCAGTTTTTTTACACGCGGCCCGCAAATATTTATTTCAGGTACAATCTTTGTAATATTATTCTTAAGCAAAGCGTTTGTTCTAAATCAATTGGAAAATCCCTTTAAAGCAGTCTTATCCGGACTGCTTTACTGTTCGGGAACTTTCCCACTAATCTATTAAGAGCACAAAGTATTTGAAATGATTAGATTTCTTTGAGTGCTTTGCCTTTATTGCTCCCCTCTCTCCGCTTCAAAACAACTACGAAAAAGGAAAGCATTGTCGAATTTCACGCCCCAACTTTAAACCCGCCTACCGGCAGACAGGCTTTAAACATTAATCCTAAAGGCCTTAATGGTATACTGATTTCAAATCCATTCCCGACTAAAGTCCCAGCTTGTTGCGGATACCGACAGGAATAGCTTTCTTGTTGACGATGATCGCAACAGTCCTGATCTTAAAATAGTCGTCACGCATAAAAAGGTAACCATTAAGTTTATTCGTAGTGCGGCCCCAGGAGTTTTTGACATAATACCATTTGTCGCCATTCTTGTCTTTAGCGGATCCGACAATATGCATCATATGATTGAGCAGGGTGGAATGATCCTCGAAAGCGGTTTGCCTCGCTTGTTGTAGATCTTTATCTGTAACAGGTAAATAAGCTAGTCCGATATAGTAATCAAAATAAGGATCTTCTGCATCGCCATCCCATCCTACTGTATAGTTATTCTGAAGGGCGTAATCAGTAATGGCCGAAAAGTCTTCCAGCGGAACATTGAAATACTCATCAAAGGTCCAGTTGTATTTATCTTCTAATATAAATGGTTTGTAAAATGGATGATGTGTATACGAAGTAATCTCGACATAGTCGTTCGGATTAAAACCCAGTGCCTGCGAAGCAAAGGATTTAGGGTTGTACTTTTTACCTTGATACAAAAATGTAGAAGGAACCTTTCCAAGGTATTTGTCGAGTTGTTTATTGATGTAAACAAGATCTGGAGGATCCATTGCCGCCTTTCCTTCATCGAGTAACTTTGTTACAAATCGTTTTACAACAGTGTCAAGGTTTGTATGATCATGATTGGACTCACCATTTACTCTCCCGGTATAAGCTGACTCAGGCACCATTCCATAGTTTTTTATAACCCACATCACATCATGGTACTGGCCGCCTGGAGTAAAGAAATTTGTTCCCTTTAGTTTTAAATGCTGGTTTATCTTTCTCAGGTAGGAATACCGGGCAATAAACATCTCGCTGAGGTCAACCGGTTTTTTTCCTTTGCGAAGCAGCTCACTTTCTATTTGTGAATTACTTGCAAAACTCCAGCAAGTTGAAGACATCGCCTGGTCTTTTACCGGTGTACAAAGGAGCTTCGCGGGCGGCTTTAGTTCCAGGTCTTCTGCGGAAAGCTCTTGTCCCCGGCAATAACATGAACAGGACAACAAAAGGATAAGGCACAAGAAACGCATCGCAAATGTTTAGGTTAAATTAGTCATTGCTGCCGACTGATCCTATACCTTGACATGGGTATTATGATCTGCGAATGGACATCACTATCACTTCAGAGTTTTCCCTTCCGGATCTCTTCCACAACGCCCGGATCCAATAATGTTGTGGTATCGCCGAGATTCGACGTCTCCCCTTCCGCAATCTTTCGCAATATTCTCCGCATGATCTTTCCGCTTCTTGTTTTTGGCAAACCAGAAACAAACTGGATCTTATCGGGTTTTGCAATCGCACCAATGACGCGGGTAACTGTTTGAAGAATGTCTTTCCTCGTCAGGTCATCGTTGGCATGTCTCCCGCTGAATATGACATAAGCATAAATACCTTGTCCTTTTATATCATGTGGGTAACCGACTACGGCGCTCTCAACGACACCTGCATGCATGTTGATAGCATTTTCCACTTCAGCCGTACCGATGCGGTGACCACTTACATTCAATACATCATCTACGCGACCCGTGATGCGGTAAAATCCATTTTCATCTTTTAGCGCTCCGTCTCCCGTGAAATATAAATCAGGATACGTAGCGAAATAATTTGTTCTGCATCGTTCATGATCACCATAAGTTGTGCGCAGGATTGACGGCCATGGAGCTTTGATGCAAAGATTTCCCTTCAACAGACCATGTTCATCTTTTTCGGTCACTTCCTTGCCATTTTCATCAACTAATACGGGTTGTACGCCGGGCATTGGCAACGTTGCCCAGCTTGGTTTAGCCGGCGTTACTCCCGCAAGATTGGATATTAACGTTCCGCCGGTTTCCGTTTGCCACCAGGTATCCACGATCGGGCATTTTTTCTTTCCTACATTTTCATCATACCAATGCCAGGCTTCTTCGTTGATTGGCTCGCCAACTGTTCCCAGTATTTTTAATGAAGAAAGGTCTTTGCCTTTTAATGGTTCCAGGCCGAATCCCATCAAACTTCGGATAGCCGTCGGCGCTGTGTAAAGAATATTTACCTTGTGTTTGTCCACTATATCCCAGAATCGTCCTGCATCGGGCCACGTGGGAATACCTTCAAACATGACAGAGGTTGCTCCCGCACTCAATGGACCGTATACAATATAACTATGACCGGTGATCCACCCGATATCGGCAGTACAGAAATGAATAGCACCAGGTTCATATTGAAATACATTTACAAATGTGTAAGTGGTCCATATCATGTAGCCGCCACTTGTATGTACAACACCTTTAGGCTTGCCGGTACTTCCCGATGTATATAAGATGAATAAAGGATCTTCTGCGTCCATTTCTTCCGCGGGAAATGAGACAACGCCATCTTTTTCGATTTGCGATTCTGCATGTTCCATTTCATCTTCCCACCATACATCTCTTCCTTTGATCATCGAAACAGGAGTTCTTGTTCTTGTGTAGACAATTACTCTTTTGACGGTCTTGTTTCCGATCAAAGCATCATCGATCACACTTTTTAATGGAATGTCTTTGCCGCCGCGAAAGGCGCCATCGCAGGTGATGATGAATTCTGCCTTAGCATCTTCTAACCTGTCGGCAATACTTTGCGCTGAAAATCCGCCAAAGATCACACTATGAATAGCGCCGATCCTGGCACAACCTAGTACAGCGTAAGCCAATTCAGGGATCATGCCCATATAAATGCAAACACGATCTCCTTTCTTAACTCCATTATTTTTTAACACCTGTGCAAACTGGCAAACTCTTTTATGAAGACGATTGTAAGTAACAACCCGCACTCTTTCATCAGGTCCATTGGGTTCCCAGATAAAAGCTGGTTTATCGCCAAGCTTTTCCAAATGCCTGTCGATGCAATTTTCCGTTATGTTCAGTTTTCCTCCTTCAAACCATTTCACTCTTGGCTCTTTGAAATTCCATTCCAACACTTTGTTCCATTTTTTCCGCCATAAAAAATTTTCAGCAACCGAGGCCCAGAACTTTTCTGGTTGCGATACGCTTTCACTGTACGCCTTCTTATACTCCTCCATGCTGCGGATCTGGAAAGGATATGACATATGCATTGGTCTTTTGAGCCTTAAATGTACTACTTCGCCTCAATTTAAATTGGATGAGCGAAGTGCGGTACTGTCTCCGTTTGAAATTTGAACCACATAGGCAGATAGACAGATAGGTTAACACATAGATACTTTGCCTTCGGCAAAGTTGATCTAAATGGTCCGATCTATTGTTTCTATCTGCCTATGTGGTTCAGAACACTTTTCCGGACCTTTAGGTTTCAAGCCCGATAGCTATCGGGTGGGATACTACCAAAGTATTGTATGCAATACGAAGACAAATAATTAGAGATTTTGGGCACGGCATAAAAATCTATTCGTACTTTAATTGCATGAATGGATCCTTTAATATTCGCAAGGTCATTGCCGCCTCATCGGTTGGCACAATGATCGAATGGTATGACTTCTACATTTTTGGAATGCTTGCATCAACGATCTCCACGGAATTTTTTCCGAAAGAGAACCCGACGGCTGCATTACTCAGTACGCTTGCGGTATTTGCAGCCGGATTTATTGTACGGCCTTTCGGAGCACTTGTATTCGGGAGGCTTGGCGATTTGATCGGAAGGAAATACACGTTTCTTCTCACGCTAATACTGATGGGAGGCTCTACGTTCCTGATAGGGCTTGTTCCAAATTATAAAACAATCGGTATTGCCGCACCTCTCCTGGTCTTAGCGCTTCGGTTAATCCAGGGTCTTGCACTTGGTGGTGAATATGGCGGAGCTGCTACTTACGTTGCCGAGCATGCGCCGGCCAATAAAAGAGGCTACTACACCAGTTGGATACAAACGACAGCGACACTCGGTTTATTTGTAGCGCTTGGAGTGATCATGCTGGTAAAAATGAACATGAGTGATGCCCAGTTCAACGCCGAATGGGGAGGCTGGAGATACCCATTCTGGATCTCTATATTGTTAGTTATCGTTTCAGTCTACATAAGACTCAAGATGAATGAATCTCCTTTATTTGCAAGGCTGAAATCAGAAGGAAAGACATCAGTAAACCCATTAAAGGAAAGTTTTAGTCATAGAGGCAATTTTAAAATGGTGTTGCTGGCTTTATTCGGGGCTGTGATGGGGCAAGGAGTTGTTTGGTATACTGGCCAATTCTATGCGCAAAATTTCCTGGAGACCGTATGCAAAATTGATTTTGAACAAAGCCGCACAATTATTTTGTGGGCGATCGCCTTTGCAACACCTTTCTTTGTGGTCTTTGGTTGGCTAAGTGATAAGGTCGGAAGGAAGTGGATCATGATGGGTGGAATGTTCCTTGCAATCATAACCTATCGGCCCATATTCAATACATTTCTTACGGACACAGATGTCACTAAGTGGGAAACCAGCAACTATACTTATGGTGAGGAACAAATAAAGAGAGACATCAATATGAAGACCGGCGATTCGGTTATTACAAGAACAACACCGATGAAGCTAAAGGATGGAAGCCGTTTTTCGATCGTCATCACCGATACTATCAACACGGCAAAGGACAAAAAAATCTTAGGGGCCAAAGTATTAGCCAATAAACATTTGTCGACGGCACTGTATTGGAAGTTTGTCGGTCTTGTTTTCCTCCTGATCTTATATGTGACAATGGCGTATGGTCCCATTGCTGCCTTTTTGGTTGAAATGTTTCCAACAAAGATCAGGTACACCAGTATGAGTTTACCGTATCACATTGGCAATGGTGTATTCGGAGGGCTGACGCCTTTCATCGCCCTATTGCTCACCACTATTTATACAAAAGATAGACTGGTGGGATTGTGGTACCCGATCATCGTGTCGGCCCTTTGCCTCGTTATTGGACTTCTGTACCTGAGAAATAAAATTGATGAAGACGTAACCGATTAAAGCAAGACTATGAACCTGATTAAAAGAATGGCTGGCATTATCTGGATGGCTATCGCCCCGGTAGCTATCTATTTTCTTGTCGATACTGCGATTGCGGAAATGGCTAAGAAACCGGATGTGGGCACCAAGGTGCAATGGATCGTATTTATTATTATTTTTCTACCCATTGCTATCGGCTTGATGATCTTTGGGTGGTATGCTTTCAAAAATGAGTATGAGCACCTTCCGGAAAGCTCGGAAGAAGTTTAGAATACCAACACCTGTTTGAATATAATCATACACATTTATATGTGAAATTTTATCACATTGCTTTCATAGCTCGCATCTTTGTTTTACTTTCGCGTTTCTCAATGCGGGACAATAAGATAACATACAACCTGGAAATGAAGACGGCCGCAGTGTTCATGATTTTATCGTTATTGTGGCTTACGATCAGCCTGCCCATTGTTTATAAAGCTCAGCAGCAACAGACGGCACAAGCCAGTCCTAATAACGGTGAAACATCCGGGGCCCGCAATTCGTCAGACAATCCTTTCGCTAATACTACGGAGGAAAAAGCGCCATCTTCAGTTAACTTAACAGAAGAATATCTACACCATCATGACGAGCAGGTTCAATTTGATGAAACGAAATTGAACCATTCACATGCGCATTCATACGATGTCTACATAGCCTTCCATGGTGAATTACTTTCTCCCCCTCCTGAAGCATAAAAATTTTCCCGCTACTTCACTTTTATTGCCCGTTTTTAATCACCCTTAATGCTTGTTTGATTAGCAAACAACATTTCTTTATTATTCATCGTAAAAATATTTTTATGACTTCACGTCCGCATATAAAAGAGTATTTTAAAAGTTTACCGTCTGATATACCAGCCGCCATCGTTGTATTTCTGGTTGCCTTGCCATTATGTCTTGGCATCGCGTTAGCATCCAATGCTCCTTTGTTCAGTGGCTTAATTGCAGGTGTTGTTGGTGGCATTGTTATCGGCCTGGCCAGCAGGTCACACCTTAGCGTCAGTGGTCCGGCCGCCGGACTTACCGCGATTGTCATCAGTGCTATTGCAAGCCTGCCTTCTTTCAATGCATTCCTTGCCGCCGTTGTTATTTGTGGCGTACTGCAGATTGCTCTTGGTTTTATTAAAGCCGGTATAATCGGCGATTATGTTCCCAACAGTGTAATCAAAGGGATGCTTGCGGCTATCGGTCTCATACTTATTCTGAAACAGTTCCCTCACCTGGTGGGTTATGACAGGAATTTTGAAGGTGATGAAACCTTTTTACAATTGAATGAAGAAAATACTTTCTCAGGCCTGCTGAGTTCATTAAAACATATAGCACCTGTTGCAGCATTAACAGGTATTGCTGGTCTTATTCTTCATTTCACGTGGGAAAAAGTTGTCAGCAAAAGGAAAGGTTTCATTAAGCTCATACCTGCTCCATTGCTAATTGTATTGATGGGTATCGGCATTAATTGTCTTTTTATTTTGTTTAATCCTCATTATGCCTTATCGAATGATCATCTTGTTAAAATACCGGTTGCTGATTCAGCAAATGAATTCCTTTCCTTTTTCACCTTTCCTGACTGGAATTCTTTTCTTGACAAGGATGTATTAATCGTCGGTGTAACGTTGGCATTAGTTGCAAGCCTCGAGAGTTTATTAAGTATCGAGGCTGTAGATGACCTGGATCCTTACCAACGGGTAACGCCTGCTAACCGTGAGTTGAAAGCACAAGGACTTGGGAATATGGTATCGGGGCTGATAGGCGGATTACCTGTAACAAGTGTGATCGTTCGTTCATCAGCAAACGTAAATGCCGGTGCTAAAACAAAGATGTCAACCATATATCATGGTATCTTCATCTTATTGAGTGTAGCCCTGGTACCGGCAGTTTTAAATTTATTCCCGAAAGCTGCGTTGGCCGCTATACTCATTTTTACCGGCTATAAACTGGCAAAGCCATCGTTGTTCAAGGCATTTTATAAAAAAGGGTGGGACCAGTTTCTTCCGTTTATCATCACGATCGTTTCGATTTTATTAACCGACCTGTTGAAAGGTGTTTTGATCGGCATCGGGACGGGTCTCTTCTTTATCCTGAGAAGCAATTTTAAGACGGCGGTGTTTGTTGTTCATGATGCAAATAAATATTTATTCCGCCTGCGCAAAGACGTATCTTTTCTTAATAAGCCGATCATAAAAAACAAGCTGGAACAGGTGCCGGAGGATTCGTTTGTGCTGATCGATGTTTCAAGGGCGGATTTCATAGACAAAGATGTGATAGAAACGATTGAAGATTTTATGCTGCATGCGCCGCTGAAAAATATCAAGGTCGAACTCAAGAGAAGCATGAATAAAGAGCAGGGATTTTCTGCCCGGCTTCTGAAACACAAGGGCGACAAAGCCAACCTTGTCCGCACCCACGAAAAAAACATAGAAAAAACAACCATACATTAATTTTGAAACTATTTAAAGGATAATTATGCAATCATATCAGAAATTGTTATTGGAAAATAAGGCATGGGCAAAAGAAAAAGTCGCGGAAGATCCTGAGTATTTTCAACGCCTTGCTCACCTGCAAACACCGGAATTCTTATGGATCGGTTGCAGCGATAGTCGTGTTCCGGCAAATGAGATCACAGGAACACAACCCGGCGAAATATTTGTGCATCGCAACGTAGCCAATCTTGTTATTAATAATGATGTGAATCTTTTGAGTGTACTTGAATATGCCGTCAATCATCTTAAGGTCAGACATGTGATCGTGTGCGGCCATTATGGTTGTGGAGGTGTAAAGGCAGCATTGACCAATCATGATTTCAAGGCGCTATTGAATATGTGGCTCCGGAGCATCAAGGATGTATATCGTATTCACCGTACTGAGCTCGATAAAATAAAAGATGAAGAGCAAAAAACAAATCGTCTTGTTGAATTGAATGTGCAGGAGCAGATCTTCAACCTGGCAAAGACATCAATCATTCAACGGGCATGGAAAAATGAAATGCGGCCTCATTTGCATGGTTGGGTATATGGATTAAGGGATGGGATTATCAAACCGGTTTGCGAGATGAGTGCGGGTACGCCGATAGATCCTTTGTATGAATATGATGATCTTTAAGAGGGAACACGAAGGGCATACTGAAGGCACGAAGATCACAAAGTATTTTACTGTCTTCGTGTCCTTCGTGAAATCTTTGTGTTCTTTGTGCTCCCGTCTTCCCGCTTTGAGAGGGTCTCAACAAATTAACAAACACTTCAGCCTATGCGATTATCTTTTTACATAACCACACTTCTCTTATTTGCTTCCTGTACGAATTCAACCTCTGGAAAAATAGAGTCGAAAGAATCCAAAGACTGGGCCTTATTGCCGTTCGTGAAGGCTGATGAAGTAAACCCAATATTGGTTCCCGATACGAATGCGACTTTCAATTGCCCGATCATCGGCAATGTAAAATGGGAAGCAAAAGATGTTTTCAATCCTGCAGCTGTAGTTCGCCATGATACAGTCTTTCTTTTATACAGGGCGGAAGATAAAGTTGGAAAGTATGCAGGCACATCAAGAATTGGGTTAGCATGGAGTCTTGATGGTTTACATTTTACCAAACATCCAGTACCGGTTTTATACCCAGACAATGATTCACAGAAAAAATATGAATGGGAAGGTGGTTGTGAAGATCCGAGAGTGGTTGAAGACAGCAGTGGAACGTATTATATGACCTATACGGGATATGACGGAGATAAAGCGAGGTTGATGGTGGCTTCATCAGAAGACCTTTATCATTGGAAAAAACACAGCCTCGCTGTTAGTCCCGCCGTTGTTGAATCGGGCTGGAGTAAATCCGGATCGATTGTGAGCAGCTATAAAGATGGAACTCCAGTCGCTACAAGAGTGAATGGCCGGTACTGGATGTATTGGGGAGATACGCATATTTTTCTTGCGACATCGGAGGACCTGATACACTGGAGCGTCCTTGTAATGTTGCAAAGTCCACCGCTATCTTTTATGCAACCCAGGCCGGGCAAGTTCGACAGCGATCTTATTGAACCCGGCCCGCCTGCAATGCTTACTGATAGTGGTATCGTCTTGTTATATAACAGTCGTAACGTAAGAGCAACAGGAGACACAATCCTTCCTGACCATACGTATGCTGCCTCCCAGGCTTTATTTGATAAAAGCGATCCGGGAAAAATACTTCACCGGATGGACACTCCGTTTATCAAGCCTGACAAACCTTATGAGATGAGCGGCCAGGTCAACCAGGTATGTTTCATCGAAGGATTAGTCAAGTATAAAGGGAAATGGTTTCTCTACTATGGCACCGCCGATTCAAAGATCGCCGTGGCTGTTAAAGAATAGCACATAAATTTGCACAATGTCCATTGAAGTCAGAAACCTTCTCAAGCAATACGGCGAGCAAAAAGCAGTTAACAACATTTCCTTTAAAGTAGAAAAAGGTGAGATCGTCGGATTTCTCGGTCCTAATGGCGCCGGTAAGTCGACGACGATGAAGATCATCACCGGTTATTTGCAACAAACGGCAGGTGATGCGTTTGTTTCAGGGATCAATGTTAATCAAAACCCATTAGAGACAAAAAGAAAGATTGGCTATTTACCTGAAGCCAATGCACTCTATTACGATATGTATGTTCGCGAATATCTTGGGTTCATTGCTGAAGTGCATAAGATTAGTAACAGGCAACAGGCAATAACCGATGCGATTGACACTGTTGGATTAAAACTTGAAGCAAAGAAAAGGATAGGGCAGTTGTCAAAAGGATATAAACAAAGAGTAGGTTTGGCTGCCGCATTGATCCACGATCCCGAAGTGCTGATACTCGATGAACCAACTTCAGGTCTTGATCCAAACCAGATCATCGAAATAAGGGATGTCATCAAAAAACAGGGAAAGGATAAAACGGTACTTTTCTCTTCTCATATTTTGCAGGAAGTGGAAGCCATGTGCGACCGTGTGATCATTATAAATAAAGGAGTATTGGTAGCTGACGACAAGTTGAGCAACCTGCGGAAAAGTAACCAGGATCAGCATGCGGTGATCGTCCAGTTCAAAGAAGTGGTGGCTAAAAGTGCATTACAAAACCTGCCGGACGTTTCGACCGTTGAACAACTTTCTACTTTAATCTTTAAACTTTCAACATCCAATCCCGAAGCATTACGCAAACAAATATTGGAATTCTCATTGCAGCATAATCTCAACATTGTTTCTTTGCAAAGCGAAAGCCAAAGTCTTGAAGATGTATTCAGGACATTGACGCAAACCGCTGAATAAACATTATCCCGCACTATTCAATATTAAATTCTAAATAACTCATGAGTTACATTTCTGAAATTTTTGCAAGACAAATATTAGACAGTCGTGGCAACCCCACTGTTGAAGTGGATGTATTGACTGATGATGGAGCATTAGGCCGTGCGGCCGTACCAAGTGGTGCCAGTACCGGCGCACATGAAGCCGTTGAAATGAGAGATGATGATAAGAAAAAATATCTTGGTAAAGGAGTATTGAAAGCAGTAAAGAACGTGAATGATGTGATCACTCCTGGTTTGGTTGGTTATGATGTAGCTGATCAGACCGGTATTGATCAACTGATGATCCAATTGGATGGTACCGCCAATAAAGCAAAGCTAGGAGCCAATGCTATTCTTGCTGTAAGCATGGCTGTTGCTAAAGCCGCAGCGGAAGAAGCGTCGTTGCCTTTGTTTCGCTATGTCGGCGGAACAAACGCGAAGACGTTACCTATTCCCATGATGAATATCCTGAATGGCGGTGCCCATGCCGACAATAAGATCGATTTCCAGGAATTTATGGTAATGCCTGTTGGCGCTTCAACTTTCAGCGAAGGATTGAGATGGGGTGTTGAGATCTTTCATGCATTGAAGAGTGTATTAAAGAAAAAAGGATTCAGCACCAACGTTGGAGATGAAGGCGGCTTTGCTCCCAACATTCAAAGCAATGAAGAAGCGATTGAAACAGTGCTCACCGCTATCCAGGCTGCGGGTTATAAAACAGGATCACAGATCATGATCGCCATGGATGCAGCTAATACTGAACTATGGGATGCCAAAAAGAAAAAGTATGTTTTTCACAAAAGCAGTGGCAAAGAAGTGAGCAGTGATCAATTGGTAAAATTCTGGACAAGCTGGGTTAAGCAATATCCCATTGCATCGATCGAAGACGGAATGGCTGAAGATGATTGGGATGGATGGAAGAACCTGACTAAGGCTGTCGGCAGCAAATGCCAATTAGTGGGTGATGATCTTTTTGTTACCAATGTAAAAAGATTAAAAGAAGGAATCGATAGAGATATAGCGAATGGTTTGCTTGTTAAGGTAAACCAGATAGGAACGGTGACTGAGACGATCGACGCTGTTTCTCTCGCACAGACCAATGGCTACAATACGATCATGAGTCATCGCAGTGGCGAAACGGAAGACACAACGATCGCTGACCTGGCCGTAGCATTGAATTGCGGGCAAATAAAAACCGGTTCCGCTTCCCGGACGGATCGTATGGCTAAATATAACCAGCTGACGCGAATTGAAGAGTTGCTGGGTGATTCCGCCGTTTATCCAAAAGGAAAAATAAAATTCGGACGATAAATTCTTGCACTGTAACCGCTCAATAAAACCCATCCTTTGTTCTTGGATGGGTTATTTATTTTTGAAGGATGGACATTGATATATCGAAACTAAAAGGAAAGCATGTTACGCTTGAGCTATTGTCGCCCGGCCATAAGGAAACACTGCGACAACTGGCAAAAGATGAAAGAATATGGGAAGGTAACCGGGGCTTCCAGGTAAATGAATCTTTTGACGAGCAGTTCGACAGGTACTTCTCTACTGCTATCGATAACCGGGCCATGGGAAACCAGCAGGCATTCACAATATGTTCTACGGCCACACGCGAGATCATGGGTATGACCCGGCTTCTCAATATTGATGAAAAAGAAAAACGGCTGGAGATCGGGTACACCTGGTATGTACCTGCCGTCTGGGGTAAAGTCTACAATAAAGAATGTAAGCTGCTGTTGTTGCAGTATACGTTTGAAGAGCTAGGGTTTAACCGGGCTCAATTCAATGTCGCGGGTCAAAACATCCGCTCACAAAAGGCTGTAGAAAAGATTGGTGGTATCAAAGAAGGTGTGCTCAGGAAACATGGCTACAGGAATGATGGATCGCCTAAAGACACCGTTATTTTCAGTATCATCAATGATGAGTGGAATGTGAAAAAAGAAAACCTTATTCGGTTGATATCCGACAACGAAAAACATTAACTTTATCGCGGAATCCATACAATGAAATTGCTAACCCACATTCCAGCCTGGATTAAAAACAAATTCTTTATTGCTATAGCTGTCTTTGCATTCGTAATCCTGATCTTTGATAGGAATGATCTCTTCACGCAAATGGACAGGAAGCAGCAATTGCGGGAATTGCTTCAAAGCAAACAATACTTTACTGACCAGATCGCGGCCGAACAGGCTATATTGGATAAGATGAAAACCAACCCTGGCACATTGGAAAAATACGCCCGGGAAAAATACCTGATGAAGCGCGACAATGAGGACCTGTATATTATCCCTGAAAATTCCCCGGACACCAAGAATTAGGTGCATTTACACAATAACGCCGTCAATAGACCGTTTTAATACCTGACATTCTTTTACTGGACATTTATTAATTTATTGGACATCAATGGTTTGCTCATGACAAATTTTACACCTGAGGATCTTTTACTGTACCTGTACAAAGAAACCTCTTTGCAACAAACTGCCGAGATTGAAGACGCCTTATCGAAAGACTGGGCCCTTCGCGAAAAACTCGCTGTTTTAAAGGCATCAATGCAAAGACTGGACAAATTGGTTGTGGCGCCCCGTACAGAAGTCGTGCTTAATGTACTGAACAAAGCACGGGAAGAATCAACGGAGAAGGTTTAAGCTCCTCTTCAATCAATGTATTTAGCATCTGTCTTCCGATGGATGCTTTTTTATTTGGCTAAGAGAAGGAAAGAGAAAAAGAGATTACATTTCCTTTTTTTCTCTTTTTCTCTTTCACCCCTTAGCCCATTTCCCGAATGCTTCTTTTGCCTTGATGGTAAGTAGCGAAACGGATGACTGTGGACTGCCGACTGTTGACTGTTGTCTGGGAACTGCCGACTGAAGACTGCAGACTGCATTTCTTTTTCTCTTTCAGCTCTTAGCCCTTTTCTCTTTGCTGCTTAGCTTTGCTTCCATGACCCGCAAAGAACGTTACCATTTTGTCTTCGATTATTTTGAAAAGCACGTACCGATGCCCGAAACGGAGCTGGTGTACGACAATCCTTACGAGCTACTCGTCGATGTCATTCTGTCTGCGCAATGCACAGACAAAAGAGTGAATGAAACAACGCCGGCATTATTCCGCAGGTATCCTGATGTAAAGTCATTAAGCAGCGCAGAGTTTGATGATGTATTTCCGTTTATCAAAAGCATCAGCTATCCGAACAACAAAACAAAGCACCTGATCGGGATGGCGAAAATGGTGATGGAAAAATTCGATGGAAAGATTCCAATGACCGTTGATGAGTTGATACAACTGCCTGGTGTTGGAAGGAAGACAGCTAACGTGGTCACTTCGGTAATCGACCAACAACCCAATATGGCTGTTGATACGCATGTTTTCCGGGTAAGTAAACGTATCGGGCTCGTTTCACAAAATGCTTCAACACCTTATGCTGTCGAAACCGAGTTGGTAAAGAATATCGCTGTTGAAATGATACATAAAGCACATCATTGGCTCATACTGCACGGCCGTTACATATGTGTTGCACGAAGCCCCAAATGCAGTGAATGTGGGTTAAGGCCGGCTTGTCATTACTACAATACAGTGGTGAAAAAACAACTCCAGGCACGTTAATTAATCATTGCAAAACGTTTTTCCACATCGACGTCTAACATTTTTTTGCAGGTAGCTTTTGTTCACTTACATTTAATTTTTGTCCGCGCCCTTCAATCCAATTGTCAGTCCGCATCCTATTTTTTACAAGCTACCAAAAAACCGAATGACTGATGAGAAGAGCGTTAATCCTCCTTTCTTTATATATCTCTGTTGTAAATACGAATCCGGCACATGCCCAATATTACTATTACAATGACAAATATGTCGGCACCGACTGGGTAATTGAGCTAGGTGGATCAGTTGGTATAATTAATAGCCTTACTGACCTTGGTGGCAAAAAAGGCCTCGGAAAGAAGTTCATTAAAGACCTGAATTGGAAAATGACAAAACCCAGCTTTGGAATTTTTGTCGTTGGCATGTACAGGGATGTTATCGGCGTTCGGCTTGAAGGAACATTCGGCACCGTTCGTTCATATGATAGTATACTGAAGAAAGTGGCCCCTTCTACTCTCGGTCGATATGAGCGCAATCTTAGTTTTAAAAGCAATATTACAGAGGTTCAATTAGGATTGGAAGTGCATCCTTTATTCTTTAAGCAATATGAAGAAGGAGAAGCACCAAAGATGTCTCCATATGTAGTCGCTGGTGTTGGCCTGTTTACTTACAATCCGCAGGCATACCTGAATGGTCAATGGCATTACCTTCACCCGCTTCGCACCGAAGGACAAGGTTTCCCGGAATATCCTGATCGCAAACAATATAAACTGACGCAGCTGAACGTTCCTTTGGGTATCGGCGCAAAATATGAACTAAACTCAATTCTGAGTGCACGCCTTGAATTTGTTTACCGAATTTTATTTACCGATTACCTTGACGATGCAAGCAACGCTGATTATATCGATCCTGCTTTATTTGCTGTGCACTTAGCGCCTTCCCAGGCTGCGCTTGCCCAGCAACTTTATGACAGGAGGATCTCAACCATTATCAATAATCAACGAGGAGATCCTAAAGACAATGATGCTTACTTTACCATACAATTAAAAATTGGCTTTACGCTGAGATCTGTAAGACGTAAGCAATAAAAGCCTCTTTATGGCATTTACAATGATTATGAAGCTCATTGGATCGAACTGCGGAAAAAATACCACTTGGAGTTAACCGAATGGCATTACAAATCCGTTTTCTACCCCGCGGCACAGATTTTGTATTTTTAATATGTAAATGGGAATTGATTACCTGGTCATCAGCAGACGAATGTTGTACTATTCTATAACCCGGATGCATAGTTCATTTTTTGCTTGTTTGCTTATTCTCCTTTTTGTTTTTAATACAGGGTGTCGCAACAATAACGAGTTGTCTTCACCGCCCGAGTATAATTTAAACCGGCCCTCTACAGTTAAGCTACCATCATTCCTCGACGAGATCTCAGGCATTGCTTATTATCCAAAGGACAAAAACGTATTTGCTATCTGTGATGATAAGTCCTGGCTCTACAAGATTTTTCTGAATGGCAATGAGCCCATTCAAAAATGGAGCATTGGCGACAAAGGAGATTTTGAGGACATCGTACTTGCCGATAGTACTTTCTATGTTTTACAAAGCAAGGGGCGCATCCTCGGTCTTCATTTTGTTTCGCCCGATTCAGTTACCGTTAAAGAATATGAATTTACTTCGCAGGGTAAAAATGAGTTTGAAATACTTTACCTTGATAAAGAACAGAACAGGCTTGTCATGTTATGCAAGGATTGTGAAGCAGATGATCACAATTCACTTTCGGCCTGGGCATTCGACCTTCGCACAATGACTTTCTCTTCATCACCTGCTTATGTGATAGATGTCCGCAAGATCGAAGAACTGATGCAGGAAAAGAAAGTTAAATTCAAACCATCCGCTGCTGCCATACACCCGGTCACCGGTCAGTTATTTATCATTTCATCAATTAATAAAGTATTGGTAGTCGCCAATAAGGACGGCGTCCCTGAAAACGTTTATAAAATTAGTCCTGATCTCTATAAGCAACCGGAAGGCCTAACATTTACCCCGGAAGGTCACCTGATTATTTCTAATGAAGGGGCAAAGATGGGCGCAGCCAACATCCTCGTATTTAAATACAACAAAGGGAAATGAAAAAAATCATCGCTTGTATCGCATTTTTCATGATTGCATTGCAAGCCGTGAAAACACAGGACAGCCTGACCGCAAGGATTGTATTGATTGGAGATGGCGGCCAGTTTACCGATGGCAAACATCCCGTTTCCGACGCTATTCGTGCCACTGTGCCGCTTGACAGTAAGACAGTAGTGATATTCCTTGGAGATAACGTGTACAAAGTCGGTTTGCCCGATGACCAGGTTATTACGTATGCAATAGCCCACAACGTACTCGATTCGCAGGTCTCCATAGTAAATAATACGAAAGCCCGCCTCTACATGCTTCCAGGCAATCACGACTGGAACAATGGTTCATTTAATGGTATTCAGACAATTTTACGTGAACAGAATTATGTAAGCCAGCTCGGTAAAGACAATGTTTGGTTTTATCCCGAAGGTGGCTGCCCCGGGCCGGTTGAAATTCCAATCAATGATGACATTGTTTTGATCATCATTGATACCCAGTGGTGGCTTCATCCCTATGATAAACCCGGTATCGAATCTGATTGCCCGAATAAAACCAAGGACGAAGTAATTACTCAATTGGGTGATATGCTTACGCATAATTATAAGAAACTTGTTCTTATAGCAACACATCACCCGATGCGCAGTAATGGTGTGCATGGTGGCTTGTTCGGCTGGAAACAACATCTTTTTCCTTTCACCGACATGAAGAAGGGATTGTATATACCCATGCCCGTTCTTGGATCCATTTACCCGATAGCAAGAGGTGTTTTTGGAACTCCGCAGGACCTCAGACACCCGGACTATGCGAATATGATTCATGACATAGAGGAAGTAACTAAAGTACATCCCAACGTAATATTTTGTGCTGGTCATGAGCATAATCTTCAATTACTGAAAGATACCGGTTACTATTATATCGTTTCAGGTGCTGGTTCAAAGACTTCCCGCGTCAGTAAAACCAGGAGAAGTTTATTTGTTGCGCAAGAGACCGGGTTTGCAACACTGGAAGTTTCAAAGAATAGAAATGTCAGGGCTTCATTTTATACTGTCACGGATTCTATAAGAAAACCTTTTTCTGAAAACATACTGAACTTTTCAAAAGTTCCTGAAGAGGAGCAGGATGAATTGCCGGTAAGAAAGGAAGATGCCAAATTTAAGGACACAGTTAATGTGGCAGCGAGTGAAAAATATACTGATCCGGAGGGCATTCAGCGCTGGGTGATTGGTGAAAACTATCGTAAAGAATGGGGAACGCTGGTTAATATGAGAGTTTTTCATTTACGTGATGAGAAGGGCGGGCTTACAATAACCGGCTTAGGAGGAGGAAAGAATTCAAAATCGCTTAAGATGAAGGATCCGAAAGGTAATGAGTGGACACTGCGCACCATTGATAAGGATCCTGCCAAGGCGATTCCCGAAATGTATCGAAAAGCCATTGGTGAGCGACTCGTCCTGGATCTTGGTTCAGCGGCGCATCCTTATGGTGCCTTAGTTGTTCCTGATCTTGCTGGTTCACTTGATCTCGTTGTTGCCAAACCCGAAATTGTGTTTGTTCCGGATGATCCATCATTCGGGGTTTACCGTCCTTTATTTGCAAATGGAGTCTGTATGCTTGAAGAGCAGAACCCGACACCCGATGGTTCTGATGCACGAAGCACCGGTAAACTTTTACAAAAGATGGTCGAGGACAATGATCACCGGGCTGATCAAAAAGCTGTATTAAGAGCAAGACTATTGGATATGTTGATCGCCGACTGGGACCGTCACTTTGATCAATGGAAATGGGGAACAAGAGACACAGGGCGTGGTCGAATCTATTATCCTATTCCAAAAGACAGGGACCAGGCGCTTGCTTACTCAGACGGTTTTCTTGTACGGTATGCTTCGGGCAATACACTGCCTTTTCTTAAAGGATTCCGGAATAACATTCCAAAGATAAAGTGGCTTAACTGGGCCGCAAGGGATTTTGACCGGGCGTTCTTGAATCAAATAGCCGAACCCGAATGGAAATCGATTATTGATAGTTTCCAATATCACCTTACAGACAGCGTCATCGACATTGCGGTACATCGTTTTCCAAAATTGGTTTATGATGCCGGTGGAGAAGAGATCAAAGAAAAATTAAAGAGCCGGCGGGATGTGATAAAGACTGAGGCAATGAAGTATTATCATTTCCTTTCCCGTTATGTGAACGTCGTCGGTAGTAATAAACCAGAGTATTTCCGTATCAGCAAGGAACCCGACGGGAGGTTGAAGGTTGCAGTGTACGAAAGAAAAAAGAATATGGATACCGCTTATCGGCTTTATCAGCGGGTATTTGATCGCAAAGACACAAAGGAACTCAGGTTATACGGTCTTCATGGCAACGATCTGTTTGTAGTTGATGAAGATCTCAAATCACGCATCAGGTTGAGAATTATCGGTGGCAGGGGAAGCGATACATTCGACATCAAAGGCAATGTGCCAACCACCCTGTTTGATATTGATTCAGCCGTAAATTTTGTAAAGAATAAGAATCATACACGTGTAAAGTTTTCTTCTAATCCCGAAGTAAACGATTTTGACTGGGTCGATAATGAATACAATATTCATCGTTTCCCAAGACTGCGTACTTTATATAACACCGAAGATGGATACTTTATGAGCGCCGGCTATTGGCTACGCACTTATGGTTTCAGAAAAAAACCATATGCCAGTTATAACCAGTTTGATCTTACCTATGCAGTGAAGAATGCGTATAGGTTTAATTATTATGGCGAGTTCAACCAGTTGATTAAAGGCTATGACTTCGTGCTCCAGGCCCGGTACGCAAATCCCGCACTTAATAATTTCTTTGGTTTTGGCAATACTACCGTAGTTGACAAAAGCAAACCATTTAGTTATTACCAGGCACGCTTCAGGTATCTTGAAGCTTCTGCAATGCTTAGATGGCGATTCTATGATAAGCTAAAAGTGTTGGTGGGTCCCTATTTTTATCAATATCATTTTAATGCGGCGAAGAACCAGGGCAAGGTCCTTCAATACCCTTCCTTGTTGTCGCTTGATTCGTTAGCGGTGTATGATCAAAAGAATTATCTCGGTCCGAAGATTGTAATTGACGTAGACAACCTGAATAGTGAATTGTTCCCAACCCGGGGTATAAAATGGGTAACCGAATTTTCTTATCTCGCCGGTATTTCGGGTAAGACTAACCCGATAGCAAAGTTCACGACGGATATGTCTGTGTATGCTAGTTTCAACTCGCCTGCTAAATTGGTAAGTGTCTTGCGTTTGGGGTGGGGACATATTTACACTAAAAACTTTCCTTACTTCCAGGCGCTTGATCTTGGAGCAGACAATTATCTGCGCGGGTTCAGAAAGAACAGGTTCAGTGGATCGACGCGGGCATATGCAAACCTGGAAGCAAGGTTTAAACTCTTTACGTCTAACTGGTATCTTCTTCCCGGTGATTTCGGACTCGTTGCTTTTGATGACATCGGTCACATCAGTATGCGGGGACAATCTTCCCGATTATGGCATAATTCTTACGGAGGGGGTATTTATTTCATCCCTTACAACATGATGGTAGTTTCAGCCACCATCGCTTTTTCAAAAGAAGAAAGACTGTTCAATATATCCACCGGTGCCAGGATCAGTATTACGTTTTAATTAATAGCTATGGATTACACCAATATATTTCAAAAAGCGGAAAGCTTTGTTACAGGGCTTTTTGAAAAGAATCATCATGATTCTTTACTATTTCACAACCTTGATCATACAAAAGATGTCGTCGCCAGGGCCCGGGAGATAGCTTCAAACGATGAACTATCCGAAAAGGACCAGGCCATTCTTTTTATTGCCGCGTGGTTTCATGATACAGGTCATTTGTTTGTAGAGCCAGCCATGCATGAAATAAAAAGTATTGAAATAATGAAGACGTTTCTGAACGGTCTTAGTGTAAGTGAAGATGATGAGGTCCTGGCTGCTGCTGAAAAATGTATCCTGGCCACACGCATACCATCCAATCCAAAAACATTGGTCGAGCAGATCCTTTGCGATGCCGACACCTATCACATCGGAACAGTGGAGTTTAAGAAAACAGATAAGCTGTTAAAGAAAGAATATATCAAGCGAAAACTCATCTCGCCGCAGGCTAATTGGACCAAACGTTCTCTTGAATTCATGGAAGCCCATCGTTTTTTCACGCTATACTGCCAGGGTTTACTGGAAGAAGGTAAACAAAGAAATATGGAACGGCTGCGCAGGAAAACAATAAAGAATGAAATGGAAGGATTTACCGCCTCCGATACGGACAAGGTTGAATTAAAACTTTCCAAAGAAGAAATAAAACAAAAGGCCAACCTGTTGAATAAAGGCATACAAACAATGCTTCGCCTTACATCAGACAATCATCTTCGCCTTAGCAGCCTGGCCGATGGCAAAGCCAACATTCTTATTTCAGTAAATGCGATCATCATATCTGTTATATTGACTGTATTGCTCCGGCGTTTGGAAGTGGACACTTACCTGATATTTCCAACGGTGTTTTTCCTGCTGTTCTCTTTAGCAACGATTGTCATTGCAATCCTGGCCACCCGTCCAAAGATCAGTGGCGGTAAATTCAGCAAAGAAGATATATTGAATAAAAAAACCAACCTGCTTTTCTTTGGCAATTTTCATAAAGCCACTTTACAGGAATACCAATGGGGAATGGGGGAAATGATGAAGGACCAGGATTATTTGTATGGTGCGCTGGTAAAGGATATTTATTTTTTAGGCGTTGTTTTAGGGAAAAAGTACAAACTATTGCGATTGGCCTACAGTATTTTCATGGTAGGTATCATTATTGCCGTATTAGCCTTTAGCCTTGCGGTTATACTAAATAAGGGTGGTGCCACCAATTCAGCCGCAATGCCCTTATAATTAACACAAATTTATTTCCGCAAAGGCAGGTATGAAATCATCTAAATTAATATGGAGACAAATACCTGTTGCGACCAAGTATCGATACAAGGTAATTTTGTTTATTGCTGTTGGCTGGACACTTATTGACCAGTTGTACTTGTTCATAAGATTGAGGCTTCCCGGTATTTCACCCGATCGCGACCTTTTTAATTATAGCGATCTTAGTGGCGTCCTGTTGCGTGCATTGATCGTATTTGTCATGAGCGGACTGATGGCATTTGTCCTGTTTTACCAGGCTCACCGGAACACGATCGAATTACCGCTTGCAATGAATTTTTTGCTGAAGGTTGGCCTGCTCATCGGGGTGGCTTTCCTGATGAACTTCCTGATCTTTTTCTTTAATTCCATTCTCTTTCAGAATAAATCGCCGGGAATGGCTGTAAGCAATTTTGCTTATTATGGATTTCATACAACATGGTTGATAAAGAAGATCCCTGGGTGGATTCTTACCTTTTCCTTGCTACAGGTAATCGTGGAAGTAATAAAAAAATATTCACCTGGTATCTTCTTCGATGTGTTGTTTGGAAAGTATCGCCATCCAAAGAATGAAAAAAGGATCGTTATGTTTATCGATCTGAAAGACTCAACGCCTATTGCCGAAAAACTTGGTAACCTGGATTATTTCAAATTTATCCGTCATTTTATAGAGCTGGTGTCAAACGCGTTGATGCAGTATCACGGCCGGATCTACCAGTATGTCGGGGATGAAATAGTTGTATCGTGGATATACAATGCGAAAAATGCAAAACATTGCATGGATGCATTGATTGAAACCCGCAAACAAATACAACAGAAAAGTGAAAGCTTTCGTCGCCATTTCAATATTGTGCCCGAGTTCAGGGTAGGCATTCATGTTGGCGATGTAACAGTCGGTGAGATTGGTATTTTGAAAAAAGATTTGGCTATGAGCGGCGACACAATGAACACAACAGCGAGAATCCGCAGCGCCTGCAGCGAATTAAATCAAAAGTTCATCGTCTCCAAGGATGTGGTCGATACGCTTGACCTTAAAGATTGGCAAAGTGAAAGCCTTGGCATTATCGATCTTAAAGGTAAAAAGGCCGGGATCGAACTGTTTGCATTAAAAATATGATACGCATGCCACGGCTTGGAGGTTTCTGAAATACGTGTCACGGCTTCGAAACCTTTCGCGTCGTCGGCACCACATTGAGCCGTGGCACGCGTCCTATTTCGGTAAGTAAGCAACTAATTCAACCTCCAGTTTTGTTTCAGCTGTAAACAACCGGCTTATCTGCACCCATGTTGCTGCCGGAAAATCGTTTTTGTAAAAAACCTTTCTCGCGGCATTGTATTGTTTCATTGCTTCGAGATCTGTTGTATACAAATTCTCTTTTACTACATTTTGAAAAGTAGCTCCGTAATGCTGAAGTGTTTTTTCCAACGATTGGTATACTCTTGTGATCCCTTCGGGTGTTATTTCCCGTGAAGTAGTTCCGGAGATGTAAATAACATTGCCAATTTTCACGGCTTGCGCATAGCCGGCGGATGTATCCTGGTCTCTGCCCCAGTGAAATTTTTGTTTTTCAATATTGTTTTCCTGGCTTAAGCTGATCGTTACGCAAACCAGGAGTACCACAGGCAGTAATAATATCTTTTGCATGACTAATAATTTTTATTAAAATAAGAATTTATCAAAGAAATAAAATATAAACCCGATAAGCGGTTAATAGCAGCTAAATAAGGCTAAATAGAGAAATTCGATAACTTCCGCTTTAAAATAATTATTGATGAATAGAATATTCTTTGCTTTCATTCTGCTGCTTATGCCGTTCCTGGTCAGTTCACAGTCTGATTCAGCAGAGAGAAAAAAACAATTCAAAGAATATGCAGAGAAAGATCACATCATTCTCAACTGGGACTGGAGTGCAGATAAGTCATCGCAAGTAACGGTTGAAGTAAGCATTATGAATCCCTATGAAAAAGATATAAAAGCAATGTGGCTCACTTTTTCTGCCTTTGACGCAAAAGGAAGGCCGGTGAAAGACGTTAAGACTGGTAAGACATCAATTATGATTGAGAGCAAGAGGCTTCATACTGCCAACGGCGGTTATATCGACTATAAGTTCGAAAATGTCTTTAACGCCAAATCGGTTGACGAGATGAGAGTAGAACAGGTAAAACTGGAATTTGCTGATCAAACTGTCAAACTGATAAAAGGGTCAAGGGCAGTAGGCGCACTTTAGAATCTTACAACATCCCTTTGATCACTTCCACCAACTCAGTTTTTGTAATCGGGATACCCATGATCTTATTATACGCTTTTGCATCTACGAAATATACATCGCGGATAATCTTTACCAACTGTCCATTGTTGATCTCCGGAATTAATACTTTCTCATAATTCTTCAGGATGTCACCAAGGTTCTTTGGAAACGGTCGAACATATCGAAGATGAGCATGTGCTACAGAATGTCCCTTCTTTACTAGTTCAGCAACAGCTGATTTGATGGCACCATAAGTTGAACCCCAGCCGAGGACCAATATTTTTCCCTTTTCTGGTCCGTTATCAATTTTCTGTTCGGGTATATGATCAGCTATCTTGTCAACTTTCTCCTGCCTGATCTTTACCATCAATTGGTGGTTTTCCGGATCATAGCTAACATTACCCGTAATGTTTTGTTTCTCCAAACCACCAATGCGATGTTCTAATCCCGATGTACCCGGCACTGCCCATGGACGAACTAATTTTTCATCCCGTAAATAGGGAAGAAACTTGTCCTCTTTGTCACCAAGTTCTGTTTTGAACTTGACGGTAATAGATGGAAGGTCTTCTGACTTTGGAAACTTCCATGGTTCAGCACCATTGGCAATATATCCATCGCTTAAGAAAATGACTGGCGTCATATGTTGCACAGCGATGCGTACCGCTTCATACACAGCATCAAAACAATCTGCCGGCGTCGATGCGGAAACAACCGGCATTGGGCTTTCGCCATTCCTACCATAGTAGGCCTGCAGTAAATCACTTTGCTCGGTTTTCGTTGGAAGACCTGTTGACGGGCCGCCGCGCTGTATATCTATGATCAGTAGTGGAATTTCCAGCATCATCGCAAGACCCATTGCTTCCGCCTTCAACGCCATGCCGGGACCTGAAGTTGTTGTTACACCCAATGAACCTCCATAGGCAGCACCGATTGCAGACGTGATCGCCGCGATCTCATCTTCGGCCTGGAAAGTTCTTATTCCAAAATTCTTATGCCGGGCCAGTTCATGCAAGATATCTGAAGCAGGAGTGATCGGGTATGATCCAAGAAAAACAGGCAAGCCACTTTTTTGTGAGGCCGCGATCAGCCCGTAGGCCAATGCCTGGTTACCCATCACGGAGCGATATACGCCTGGAGGCATCTTAGCTTTTTCGACTTTGTATGTCGTGCCGATCGTTTCCGTGGTATCGCCGAAATTATATCCAGCCTGCAACACTTTAATGTTGCTTTCAAAGATGTCAGGTTTCTTCCCAAATTTCTCTTTCAAAAAATTAAGCGTGTTGTCCATGTCGCGGCCATACATCCAGTAAAGGAATCCAAGCACGAACATATTCTTTGCCCTGTCCTTCTCTTTCATTCCCATCGTGAAATCTTTCAGGGCTTCCCGCGTCATCTTAGTCACGTCGATCTTGATCACCTCGTAGCTTTCAAGGCTATTATTTTCCAGCGGGTTCTCGCCATCAGGATAATTGGCGAGGCGCAGGTTTTTTGAATCAAACCCGTCTGTATTGACAATGATCTTCCCTCCTTTCTTTAAGGCGGTCAAATTTGTTTTCAACGCAGCCGCATTCATTGCCACGAGTACGTCACAAGCATCGCCAGGTGTATAAACTCTGTCAGATGAAAACCTTAATTGGAAACCGCTGACGCCAGGCAAGGTACCTTGTGGCGCCCTGATCTCTGCCGGGAAATCCGGAAAGGTGGAAAGGTCAATACCGAGCAAGGCGGTATTGTTCGTAAACTGTGTACCGGTCAACTGCATTCCATCGCCGCTATCGCCAGCGAACTTAATCACCACGTCACTTAAAACTTCCTGTTTTCGGGTCATCGTTATGTTAGTTGTTTTGGAGGAGCAATTTACGATACTTTGGTGAATGGTGAGTGGTGAGTGGAACCCGAAAGTTGAACATTCCCCGCAGTTGTTAAGACTTTTCTAAACGCTAACGATTCCAGACTGCCAACTGCCGACTGCAGGCTGATGGCTGACGGCTGATGGCTGACGGCTGACGGCTGAAGACTGGCGGCTAAACGGTATTCACCAATCTTTAACCACGAAAATTTGCTAACCCCTTATCCAATTACATAACTTCATTGTCGAAACAAATCAGCAGTAAAATTATGTATCACGCAGACCCAGCCGACGAAGGTGAGCCTTCCAGCGGCTTTTTTTATTCCTATTCACTTCCACTAATCCTCATTTCGTTTTTATTCTTTTCCTGCAACGACCGCAACAAACAACCGAATGCTGTACATCACGCGGTTGCTTCCACCACTGGTAAACCGGTCGTTAAAAAACCAAAACCAGTTGTCGTGGCCAAACCACAAAAGAAAAAAAAGAAGATCTACCTCACATTTGATGATGGGCCCAACAAAGGAACGATGAATGTGCTTGACATCGTTAAGGAAGAAGATGTACCTGTAACTTTTTTTATTGTGGGCGAACACGTATTTGCCAGTGTCGGACAAAACCAGGCGTGGGACAGTTTGAAAATGGCAAAGAACATTGAATTGTGTAATCACAGTTACACGCATGCTTTGCACAATCACTATGACAAATTTTATCAGCGTCCCGATACTGTTGTCAAGGACATGCAGCGTGCAAAGGAAAAAATATTGCCTGAAAATGATATCGTGAGAACGCCGGGTCGCAATAGCTGGAGAATAGATAGCTTACATTTTACTGACATCAAAAAAAGTAAAAGCGCAATTGATTCTTTACAGAAGGCGGGCTTTGTGGTTTTCGGATGGGATCTCGAATGGCATTATGATCCAAAAACGCTGGCTCTTAAGAATACAGCTGATGAATTATTGAACCAGATCGATAGTTTGTTCAATAGTGATAAGACAAAGACAAAGGACAACATGGTGATACTCGCTCATGACCAGGTCTATCAAAAAAGCAGCGACTCATTTCAGCTTCGTGATTTTATTCAAAAGCTCAAGAAGAAAGATGATTATGAATTGGCGTTGGCGAGTAGTTACCCGGGAGTAATTAAAGAAAAAGTGGATTCTTTGAAAATTGTTTCAACTCAATAGTTTGAAGAACCATAAAAACGAAAGAATTATTTATTATTGATTATTAATTATTGAGGTCATTCAAACTGCGCGTTAGGGTGAAATAACCAATAATTAATAATCAATAATCCGGGAACGTAGGCGACTTTCAATTAGCTCGTCACTCCCTTCCATCAAACAAATTTCCCAATCCACCTAAGATGCTTCCTTCCTCCTTCCGATGATATGTACCATACTCAACTATTCTTCCTGCCAGCCTGCTGATTGGCAATGACTGGATCCAAACACGACCGGGGCCTCTTAATTTAGCAAAGAACAAACCTTCACCACCGAACATAAAATTCTTGATTCCCCTGACAAATTCAATATCGAATTGAATGGTCGGTGTGTAAGCAACCAAACAACCTGTATCCACTTTTAATATTTCTCCCGGCACCAATACCTTTTCTATGATATAACCTCCCGCATGCATAAAAGCCATGCCATCACCATCTATTTTTTCCATAATAAATCCTTCACCACCAAAAATGCCCACGCCCAGTTTCCGCTGAAAGAAGATTCCAACACTTACTCCCTTAGCCGCACATAAGAACGCGTCCTTTTGTGCGATGATCGTTCCTCCAAGTTGCTGCAGGTCCATGGGGATGATCTTGCCTGTATAAGGCGCTGCAAAGCTTACTTTCTTTTTCCCCTGGCCCGCATTGGTAAAGGCGGTCATAAATAAACTTTCCCCGGTTAGCACACGCTTACCGGCACTCATTAATTTTCCAAGAAGCCCGGTGGGCTGCTGCGCCGACCCATCACCAAAGATCGTTTGCATCTGGATGCCATCTTCCATCATCATCATAGCGCCGCTTTCGGCGATCGCTGTCTCATTTGGATCCAATTCGATCTCTACAAATTGGAGCTCTTCCCCATAGATCTTGTAGTCTATTTCATGATTGGTTCGTGTTGAATAGCTCATGACTGAAATTTTTTTTTCAAAGGTAGAAAAGCCGGGGACAGGTTGGACGTCTAATCGGTGAACGGCGCTTTTTTCACGCCGGGTTACCTTAACTTCACACACTGGTCTTTCATTAAACCAAAATTTCTATTATGAAACAAAAACTCCTGCTTCTGTCCGGGCTTTTCATCTTCTTAACACTAATAGTTTCCGGCCAGGCTAAGCTTGTAGAAAAAGTCACCAAACAAGGAAATGAGATCGTTATACCTTACGAAAAATATGTATTACCGAATGGTCTTACATTGATCGTTCACGAAGATCATAGCGATCCCGTAGTGCATGTCGATGTTACCTATCACGTTGGATCCGCAAGAGAAGAGATCGGTAAGTCCGGGTTTGCGCACTTCTTCGAACATATGATGTTCCAGGGAAGCGACCACGTAGCCGATGAGCAACATTTCAAGATCGTCAGCGATGCGGGTGGCACACTTAACGGAAGTACGAACCGCGACCGCACAAATTATTATGAAACGATTCCAGCCAACCAGTTGGAAAAAGCCGTGTGGCTCGAAGCGGACCGCATGGGCTTTTTACTGGACGCAGTGACGCAGCCAAAATTTGAAATACAAAGAGCTACGGTGAAAAATGAAAGGGGACAGAATTATGATAATCGTCCCTACGGTTTGACAAGTGAGTACTCCGCAAAGAACCTTTATCCTTATGGTCATCCTTATTCATGGCTGACGATCGGGTATATCGAAGAATTGAATAAAGTTGTTGTGAATGATCTGAAGAATTTCTTCCTTCGTTGGTATGGACCGAACAATGCGACGTTGACCATTGGTGGTGATGTCAATACAGCCGACGTGGTAAAAATGGTCCAAAAATATTTTGGCCCTATTCCCCGCGGACCTGAAGTAACTCCTGTAAAACTTGATCCCGTTGTATTAGATAAAGATCGTTACGTTAGTTATGTTGACAACTATGCACGTTCATCTCAATTACGTCTCGTGTTCCCAACAGTTCCCGATTATCACCCGGATGAAGCCGCGTTGTCTTGTCTTGCACAGGTATTAGGCGGTGGCGGAGGATTTGGTGGCGGTGGTGGCCGTGGCGGTCGAGGCGGAGGCGGTGGTGGTGGAAACCGCAACTCTGTTTTTTACCAGACGATCATTAAACCACAAAAAGCATTGCAGGCAAATGCAAACAGTCAACTTTCAGAATTAGCCGGTGAATTTTCCGTAACCATTACACCATATCCCGGCAAGTCACTTGCTGAAATGGAACAACTGGTCAATGATGCATTTGGCGAGTTTGAAAAAAGAGGAGTTACCGACGATGATATTGAACGTTTCAAAAACCAGTTTGAAAGTGGACTTATCAATGGTCTTTCAAGTGTATCAGGCAAGGTTAGCCAGTTAGCGGCATTTCAAACTTTTACCGGCAATCCTAACATGATAAAGAAACTCATGAGCACTTACAGCAGCCTGACGAAGGAAGATGTGATGAGAGCTTATGAAAAATATGTAAAAGGAAAGCCACATGTTATCCTGAGTGTGTTGGCAAAGGGCCAGGAGAACCTGATCGCCAAGCAGGATAATTATACCATTGATATGTCGCATTACAAGGCTCCTGATTATGGTTACAATGGTTTAAAATATGTAAAGGCAAAGGACAATTTTGACAGGAGCAAGATACCGGGTAATGGTCCGAACCCGGTTGTAAAAGTTCCAGCCTTCTGGAGAAAAGATCTTCCTAATGGAATAAAGATGATTGGAACGGAAAATACGGAGATACCGACCGTTACCATTTCAATCACGATACCTGGGGGTCACCTGATGCAGGCAAATAATCTTGACAAAGTTGGTTTGGCAAGCTTGTTTGCCCGGACGATGAATGAAGACACCAAGAATTATACAGCGGAACAATTTTCATTGGAGTTGCAAAAGATCGCCAGCTCGGTAAGTGTCGGCAGCGGCAAAGATGAGATCACGTTCAATGTGCAATGTTTGAAAAAGAATCTTGATAAAACACTTATGCTGCTACAGGAAAGAATGTTCAATCCGAAGTTTACCGACGAAGCCTTTCAAAGGATCAAGAGACAAACTATGGAAGGGTTCAAACAAAGTAAATCTCAGCCAGCAACTGTGGCCAGCGATGTGATTGCCAAGATCAACTTTGGCCCTAACAATATTCTTGGAATGGATGAAGGAGGAACTGAAACAACGATTCCGAATATTTCATTGAGCGATATCCAGAATTATTATGACAATGATATCACCAACAAAGGAATGAAAGTGGTGATTGTGGGTGATGTCAAGCAGGCAGAGATTTTACCAAAGCTCGCCTTCCTGGATAAATTACCGAATAAGAAAGTTGAAGTGCCTAACGTAGCAGCAACGCCAATGGCCAATGGTCAATCACAGATCTACCTGGTTGATATTCCAAAGGCAGCACAAACAGAATTCAGAGTTGGTTATAACACGGGTTTGAAATACGACGCTACCGGAGAATTTTATAAAGTTGGTTTGATGAATTACATCTTAGGCGGATCATTCAATGGCCGTGTCAATATCAATCTTCGCGAAGACAAAGGCTGGACCTATGGCGCCCGTTCATCTTTCACAGGTGATGAGTATAGCGGAGATTTTGAATTCAGCTCAGGAATCAAGGCAGAGGCTACCGATAGCGCCTTATTTGAAGTAGTAAAAGAGTTGAAGAACTATTCAGCCAATGGCGCCACCGATGATGAATTGACATTTATGAAGAATGCGATTGGTCAAAGGGATGCGCTAAGGTATGAGACTGGTCTTCAAAAAGCCGGCTTCATCCGCCAAATCCTTGATTATAATCTTCCAGCCAATTATACAGAGATACAGCAGAAGATCCTCAAGAGTATGACGAAGAAAGAAATTGATGCGCTCGCAAAGAAATACATCGATGCAAACAAGCTGAATATGCTCATGGTGGGCGACAAGGCCAAGATTCTGCCCGGATTGAAGAGACTTGGCTATCCAATTGTTGAATTGGACGTAGATGGTAAACCTTTAGAAAAGAAAGCGTTTTAATATAGACCGAAAGTCGGTAAAGTCCGGAAGTCCGAAAGAATTACTCCGCTCCAGGGTAGTTTCTTTCGGGCTTGCCGTCTTCGGGTCTTTCGGACATCCAAATTTTGATGTCCGACCTCTTACCTCCCGTCTTTCGGTCTTTACGGACTTCCGGACTTTCCGACTTTTCCAAAATGATAAATGGTATGGCCGAAATGCCTATTTTCCTTACTTTGCCAGACCTTCCAAAAACATTTTATATGAAACAAAAACTATTACTGCTGAGCGTGTTTGCCTTTTTGATAGTCATAGCAAATGCACAGCCAAGTGCTGCCATTAACGAGGCAAAACTGGTTGAAAAAGTCGTTAAACAGGGGGATGAACTCGTTATCCCTTACGAGAAATATGTTTTGCCCAATGGCCTTACGTTGATCGTTCACGAAGATCATAGCGATCCTGTGGCACATGTTGACGTGACATATCATGTCGGCTCTGCCCGCGAAGAGATCGGCAAATCGGGTTTTGCACACTTCTTTGAACATATGATGTTCCAGGGAAGTGATCACGTTGCCGATGAACAGCATTTTAAGATAGTTACGGAATCGGGTGGCACGTTGAATGGAAGTACAAGCGATGACCGCACTAATTATTATCAAACCGTTCCTTCCAATCAGGTGGAAAAAATGCTTTGGCTCGAGGCTGATCGTATGGGCTTTTTACTGGATGCAGTTACCCAGCCAAAATTTGAGATCCAAAGAGAGACCGTGAAAAATGAAAGAGGACAAAGGGTCGACAACGTTCCATATGGACAAGGCTTTGAGATGATGGCGAAGAATTCTTACCCATATGGCCATCCTTATTCATGGTTGACGATTGGGTATATTGAAGATCTCAACCGGGTTAATGTAAATGATCTTAAGAATTTCTTCCTTCGCTGGTATGGCCCCAACAATGCAACATTAACGATTGGTGGCGACGTTGACACAAAAGAAGTAGTGAAGTGGGTTGAAAAATACTTTGGTCCTATTCCTACCGGTCCAAAAGTTGACAACATGCCGCCAATGGTTCCGAGGCTGGACAAGCACCGTTTCATTTCCTATACTGATAATTATGCGCGGCTTCCTTTGATGGCGAAGAGCTATATCACCGTTCCTAATTATGATAAAGACATGGCAGCTCTTGATTGCCTCGCGGAAGTCCTGGGACAAGGTAATAATTCCGTGTTCTACCAACAGCTGGTAAAAAAACAACTGGCACTCCAGGCCAGCGCTTTTCACTCAAACCGTGAATTAAGTGGCGAATTCCAGATCAGGGTGATCCCTTATCCTGGTAAGTCGTTGGCCAATATGTTTTACCTGATCGACAATGCACTCGACAGCTTTGAAGCACGTGGTGTAACTGATGACGATATAATAAAATTCAAAGGCACGTATGAATCAAATACAATTAACGGTCTTCAAAGTGTTGCGGGCAAAGTATCGCAGTTGGCACAATATCAGACATTCGGTGGCAATCCCAACAGGATCGGCAAAGAGTTAGAGATGTATCGCGCCGTTACAAAAGAAGATGTCATGCGTGTTTATCGCAAATACATTAAGTACCAGCATTGTGTTGTATTGAGCGTTCTTACTAAAGGACAGGAAAAGATGATCACGGGCGACGATAATTATGTCATCAATAAAGACAATTATGTAGCTCCGCACTACGGATATGAAGGATTGACCTATGTAAAAGCAAAAGACAATTTTGATCGCGGTATAGTTCCGAAAGCCGGTGCAAACCCGGTAGTAAAGGTTCCTGCCTTCTGGAGAAAAGACCTGGATGGTGGTATAAAAGTAATTGGTACCAATAACGACGAGTTGGCTACAGTAACGCTGGCGATTAAAGTTCCGGGCGGCCACCTGATGCAGGCAAACGACCTTTCAAAAGCGGGACTTGCTTCGTTCTTTGCTACGATGATGAACCAGGATACTAAGAAAAGAACTGCTGAAGAATTCAGCCGCGAAATGCAAAAGCTTGGTAGTTCAATAAATGTAGGCAGTGGCACCGACGGCGTAACATTCCAGGTATTTACATTGAAGAAAAACCTGGATGCGACACTGGCATTACTTGAAGAAAGAATGTTAAGTCCAAAATTCACTGATGATGCATTCAATCGCTTAAAACGGCAGCGCCTCGAAGGATTCAAACAAATAAAATCACAACCGGCCGCCATTGCAACAAACGTATACAATGTTGTAACATATGGCCCGAATAATATTCTTGGTATCAGCCAGAATGGAACTGAAGCAACTGTAACTACTTTTACGTTGCAGGATGTTCAGAATTATTATGACAACAACATGACCTCAAACAATACCAATGTTGTTGTTGTCGGCGATGTCCAGGAGAGTGAAATCCTTCCAAAGCTTGCGTTTTTAAACAAGCTGCCTAATAAGAAGGTCACGATCCCCGCCGTTGTTACAGCTACGCCGCCAGAAAAAGCAAAGATCTACCTGGTTGATGTAAAGAATGCGGCACAATCTGAGTTCCGCGTGGGATACGTTACGAATTTGAAATATGACGCTACAGGGGATTATTATAAAGCCAATTTGACCAATTTCAACCTGGGAGGTGGATTTAACAGCCGGTTAAATATTAATCTTCGCGAAGACAAGGGATGGACTTATGGAGCCAGCAGCTCATTCTCCGGTGATAAATATACCGGTGCTTACCTGTTTAGCTCCGGCATCAAAGCATCTGCAACAGACAGTGCCCTCGCAGAAGTGGTTAAAGAGATCAAAGGTTTTACAGAAAATGGCGTAAAAGAAGATGAGCTGACCTTTGAGAAAAGCGCTCTTGGGCAGGTCGATGCACTTCGTTATGAAACCGGTTTCCAGAAAGCAGCCTTTATCGGCAGGATCCTTGACTATAATCTTACCGCAAATTTCGTAGACAAACAAAACGAAATTCTGAAAACAATTACCAAGTCAGAAATCGACGCAATTGCGAAAAAATTGATCAATGCTGATAAGATGAATATGCTGATCGTTGGAGATAAAGCCAAAATATTACCTGGTTTACAGAAACTGGGCTACGAGATCATTGAACTTGATGCCGATGGTAAGCCTGTAGAGAAGAAAGCATTCTAACAAGGCCGAAAGACAGTAAAAACCGGAAGTCCGAAAGAATCGTTCCTTTAACGGGAAAGTCTTTCGGACTTTTCCGTCTTCCGGACTTCCCGGTCTTTTTCAGCTTGTTTTAACACGAATTATTTCTTTTTTGCATGCCCCCGGTCGTAACTTTCGGAGGAGACTTTATCTGTTTAACCAAACTACTATTATGAAATTCATCTCTACTCTCCTTCTCAGCTTTATCGTTTTAAGTTCTTACAGCCAGCAATGGAGAATAACCACTGATTACAGTCTTGGAGTTCCAAGACAGGAAATGGAAAGTAATATTCAACCTGCGCACAGCCTGCAAATGGGATTGCTTTATCAATTGCCTCATTTAAAGCAAGTATCCGTTGGGTTGGAATTAGGGATTGGGTCCTATGCAAGCAAAAGGATAGATCAGACTTTTCAATTTGACAATAACACAGCATCGGTGGTCCCGGTTAACTATAACAGCAATACTTTTAATGCTAACCTGCAGACTAGAATAAACCTGCTGAACGATGATCATTACGTTATTCCTTATATCAATGCTAAAGGGGGCCTTTACAATTTCTTTAGTACAATCTATATTGATGATCCCAATGATGCTGATGGCTGCCATGCATTGGAACAGAAAACGATCATGAATGACAAAACTTTTTACTGGAGTGCGGGAGGTGGATTACAAATTAACGCCGATATGTTTTCCAAAAACCGTCACAAGGGAAATGTATTGATCGATATCAGTGCGAATACTATTCACGGCGGTACGATGAATTACATCAATACCCGCCATCTTGTCGATGCGCAAACAATCACGGATAATGGGGGAAAACCGCTGCAGGTAAAATTCATCAATGCAAGTACGCAAGCCATACATGAACATACCGTTGCCCAGGTTTATACATCACCGTTAGCATTGCTTGAATTCAGAGCGGGTGTTGTTATCCTACTCGGCTGCGGCCAATAATTCCGAAAACATTTGTCGCATTATTCCTTCTCGGATACGCGGCTGCTGGCTATTGACTGCCGGCTGTTGGCTGCCAACTGCCGACTGCCAACTGCCAACTGCCAACTGACCTACATCCGTGGATTCCCCGGCCTGATCGGTTTATCAAAACTATTCGCCCCGCGTGTTTTCAATTTACGCCTGAAGACTTTATCACCTGCCGTTACATATAATATATTAAAACCGGGTCCGCCGAAGTAAACATTAGATGTTTGATTGTTGGATGGCGGAGTCGGCAGTATTGCATTGACACGCCCCAGTTGATCCAACACCTGTATTCCCATTCTTGTCGCAACAAACATGCGACCTGCAGTATCGCAACGAATCCCATCGGGCCATGCGTTTTCTTCTGTATCGGGTTCATGCAGCCAGCCAAATCGTTGTTTGAAAGCTAATGTGCCGTCTGGTTTGATCTTGTAGGCCCAGATCCAATGCGTTGCTGATTCGGTGACATACAATTGCGTTTGATCAGGAGATAAGGTAACGCCATTGGGAAATCTTAAAGCAGAGTCAACAGCTATCCTTTCACCATTCGGGCGAATCAATAAAATTTTGCCGGTGGGATTAACTCCATTGGGTGATGTTATATAAATATTCCCATTTGTTGCAATGACAAGGTCATTTCCAGAAATACTATCAGCTATCACCATTTCCTTTTCGTTCCTGTCATAACGCAATATTTGTCGCGAACCACCAGCAATCGTATATCTTTTTCCGTCAGCACCAAAAAATGTTCCGCTTGCTCGTTTCGCGTTTACATCCATTGTTACAAGTTTTCCATCGGCACCAACCTTATATGTCTTTGATGTCGGTATGTCCTGGAAAAACATCTCTCCGGCCGCATTGGCTGCTGTACCTTCTGTAAATTGATAACCTTCGCCAACGAGTTCCCAGCTTTCTCCGGGAAGAAGAAGGTCCGTCAGGAATTGATTCTTTGAATTTCCCTTAACGATGGCTTTAGGCCAATCTTTCCATAGCCATCTCATGGCTTGTGGAAATAAAGAGGTTCCCTGGTTACCATTATGCTCGCCTTCACCCCATACATGATTGACTTCATACCCAGAGAATGTCAACGCTCTTTCCATCGATTCATTCGCCTTCCACCAATCGCCGGCATAAATATTCAGGTCATTGCTTCCATCCTGCAAAAAAATGCGGATAGGCTTTGGTTCATACTTGCGGACCAATATCGGGTAACGATCGGCGCCGCGCAAACCTGTGTATGTTCCAATTGCACTGAATACTCTTGAAAATTCATTTGGCTTTTCCCATGCAGCAGTAAATGCACAAACGGCACCGCTACTTGATCCGCCAATCGCACGATCATTTCCATTCTTTGATAACCTGATCTCACGACCATCACTTGTTTTTCTTTTTTCAACTTCCGGTAATATTTCTGTAAGAATAAACCGTGCATATGCATCACCCAATCCATCGTATTCAAAACTCCGGTTAAATCTATTAAGCGCATTGGAACCACTATCGGCCAACACTCTTCCCGGCGTTACAAATACGCCAATAGTTATTGGCATCTCTTTATTGTAAATGAGATTATCAAACACAGTTGGTGCCTTCCATTGTATTCCATCCTGGTTGACATAAACACAAGCCGGTTGATCGGACTTGTATTGTGCTGGCACATATACCGAACATTCACGCCAGGTGCCCGGGAATATTTTTGATTGATCAAAGGTGAATTTTATGATCTCCCCTTTCGGAACTCCGGCATGTTCAACGCTGGCTGAGTCGACAGGATAACTTTCTGCAGGGGCCTGTGTAAAAGCGTTTGCCTGCATTATAATGCAGATGAAAAGAAACAATTTTTTCATGCTCAATTAATATTTCGTAATTGGTAAAGACCTGTACAGGCAAGACAGGCTGGTAAATGAAGATAAGATGTTTTGATTAAATGTGCTTATGAAGCACACGGTGATTAGAAAGCCAATTACTAAAGAATATTCGCCTCTTCCTTTCCTACCGCAATCTTATAAGCCTTGATAAAAATAGCGCCAAGGTTTTTATAAGGAGGAATATAATCTTCAAATCCTTCGGTACCGGCTTTCGATTTGAATTCTCTCCAGAAAGGAAGCCAATCGATGTTGCTGCCATTTCTTAGTTTTTCTGTGAGCAATTCGAAGAAAGGTTTATTGATAGCGGTCTTACCGATCTGCTTCGAAGCGATGATGTGTGCATCTTCAGATTTATGAAGAATGGAATCGATCAAATGAAAGCCTCCGCATGAACCCATAAACACGATCTTGGATGAAGGCGACATTTGTTCAATAGTGCTGTTGGCAAAATAACTGTGACCGCGATGTATCGTAATAGTTGGTGCCAGTTTATTCTTTTCAAGGTAAGCGCAAAGCGCTTTTTGTGCTTTCTCGTCTTCGCTTGTTTCTTCAGGCAATGCAGCATTAGCAAAAATAGAAACCGGTTTGCCTTTGATTGACCGGATCACGATCCATTGCGGGTTGCTCCTGTCGATCTTCCAGTTGGTTGGATTGAACATTTTCTGAAAACCATTGAAGATCCCTTTCCCGTCTTTGTCACCATAGAAGAACACCTGGGCGATTACTCTGCCGCTATCATTTGCTAATGAAGAAAACGGAACATTATAAACAGGTGGTATTCCCAGTTCCTTTGTAAGATCGATCTTGATCGTTGAATCGGCTGAAAGGAATAGTTTGTTCAGGATATTATAGATCGCGATCCCTTTGATATTATTCTCTATTACATTTCGTTCATAGTTGAGTTGAACATTCTTAAGCATTTCTGCCGCTCTTGGCTTTAATGTTTCAACGATACTTGCATAAGAATCCGCGACATCTACGCCATCTTCCAATCCATCTGCCCTTTCCAGTTTGCTGACAAATGCTCTCATCAGGTCATCGGCATCGCTATGATTAGGAAAAGAAGAAAGGAAATCACCCAACGTATTGTAAGCCGCGGCCTGGCTGATAAATTTCCGGTAATGATCAAAATGAAGGTTCATCAACAATGAATCACCCTTGTTGTTGATCTTTTTCATCATCAAAGGATAAACGCCCTTGGTATAACTCGATGTATAGATGAGACCATCAGTCAACACCGCGAGATAATACAGTTCTTCCGCGCTGAGTGGTTGAATACATTTAAAACGAACCTCATCTGACTTTTCATGTAAACCGTTAATCGTAGTAACAAATACTTCCTTTGCCCGCTTTTCCATTTTTGCGGTCAGTTCTTTATAAGCAAATGCAGTGTCCTTGTTGAGCATCCTCGCTGTATAATCGATCTGTGTTTGAACGAGCAGCTTATAATACTGGACCGAATCATCCTGAATCGCATCGATCTGTTCAATGGTCATCTTGCCATTCACGATATTATCCAAAAAAGGAAAGTATTGTTGACCGCTCCTGCTGCGGGCCATTCTTGCTACTGCACTCACAAAGGCATCATCTTTTATATTACGGATAATGTTTCCGAGCTTATTACTGGCCTGGGCATAATTATATAATTGCACCGGGTTTTTTCTTGCGATCGTCTTGATGAGGCTGTCAGCAAACGGAACTTCGGGGTTATCTCTCAAAACGGGGAAGATCTGGTCAGGGTGCAGCAAACAGTATTTTAATACAATTAAATTCTGGCAGGACTTGAATCCCGGATTCTTTTCAAATGTTACCCTGTCAGCTTTTACAATCGACAATCCGGTTTCATAAGATAAACCTTCAATGATCTTTTCAATCGACTTTCCTTCCCGGTCATATTGCATACAGGTTTCATATGCCTTCAATATTTCTGGCAAAAGAACAGGGTTGACTTTCCTGGAAGCGGTATTCGCATTAAAGAATTTCAGGACATTCTCGATACCTCTCAGGTAGCGGACCTTGTTTTGAGCAGTGAGTGTAGTATCATTCTCTATAGAACACTGCAGGCCGTCCACCTTGTTTGTCAGCGTTTTTGTAAGGTAAAAATTGATCTGGTCGTCGGAAGTTGGGGTATATTGGTCGTCACTTTTCCCATCCGACTTCATTATCTTTTTTTGCTCGGCATTAATGTAGTCATGAAAAAGCTCCCGGTTCTTGGGAGGCTTACATTCGCCCTGGACCCTATCTGTTTGAACGAGGGAAACGAAGTCGACCTGGGCGATTGCCCATTGGCTCAACATAGGAAAAAAAGCGGTCAATATAAGGACTCTGGTTTTTGCTATCATAAGGATCGTTACCACAAATTTAATATCAATTGCTGACATCTCCCCATCTGGTCAATTATAGACCATTTCCAGCAAGAACTTGTCGCTCGGCCCTTGTTAAAAGAAACAACAAGTGCATTTATATTAAGTTTTCATTAAGTCTCCATGACTGAATCAGGTTAATTTCCCCGGCATCCTATTTCCTGTTAGGTTTGCGCAAAATCTCACTTCATGGAGACACAGGCCCGCAAGGTACTGATAGCAGATGATGAGCCGGATATCCTTGAAATCCTTAAGTACAATCTTTCCAAAGAGGGCTACGAGGTGATTACGGCCAAGAATGGTGATGAGGCGCTGGAGAAAGCCCGGCGCAACCTCCCTGACCTCGTAATATTGGATATAATGATGCCACAGAAGACCGGCGTTGAAGTTTGCGAGATACTAAGGGCCCAGCCAACTTTTAAGAATACATTGATCATGTTTCTCACCGCAATCAATGATGATGGCACACAGGTCAAAGGTCTTGAAACCGGCGCCGATGATTATATCAGCAAACCCGTTAGCCCAAGGGTTTTCCTGAGCCGGGTTAATGCGCTATTCCGCAGGTTGAATAAGCCCGAAACGAAAAAGCTGGAACTGGAAGGATTGACGATTGACCCGGAAAGGTTTATTGTGCAGGTAAAAGGTGATGATGTGGTGCTGGCAAAAAAAGAATTTGAATTGTTGCATTTGCTGGCCTTAAAACCAGGACGGGTATTTCTCCGCAACGAGATATTAAACCAGGTCTGGGGCAACGAGGTAATAGTTGGTGACCGCACAATTGATGTTCATATCCGCAAGATCCGCCAGAAGCTTGGCATTGATTGTATCACTACTGTCAAAGGTGTTGGCTATAAATTTCAGCTCTGAGTGATGAGCACTGAGCTCGGAGCCGGTAGCCCAGAGCCGTCAGCCTTCAGCATTAAGCATTAAGCATTGAGTATTCGGCATTGTAACTTTGATCCATGTTTTCAATCAAAAACATTTCACCGCGCCAACTTTCCTTCTTTACTGCCCTGGGCCTGGCGGTTCCAATTAGTTTATTATTATTATTGATTGAAAGAAGATGGCAGCCGGCTACCGTTTCATTCTTGCTAATCCTTATCGGTGGCTATTTACTGATCCGGTTTGTATTGGAAAGATTTATTTATCGTAAGCTTAAGCTTATTTACAAATTCATTTACCAGACGAAAGCGACCAAAAAAGAAGAGACCTACTACAAATATCTTTTGCCCCGCAAAAGCATTGATGAAGTACGCAAAGACGTTGAAGAATGGGCAGAGGAGAACAAACAGGAAATAGAATTGCTGCGACAGAATGAACGGTTTCGCAAAGAGTTTTTACAAAATCTCTCTCATGAATTCAAAACGCCGGTATTTGCCATCCAGGGTTATGTAGACACCTTATTGCAAGGTGCGATGGAAAACCCCGAGATCAACAAAAAATTTCTTGAAAAGGCAGCAACCAACGTAGAACGATTAACTAACCTGCTGAATGACCTGGATGAGATCTCGAAGCTTGAAAGAGGTGAACAAACATTGATCAAGCAAAACTTCATCATCCAGGAACTCATTAAAGATGTTTATGAGAGTATCTCCATCGTTGCTGAGCAACGTCATATTCATTGTACAATCAAGAAAGGCTGTGAATCTCCACTCGCAGTATTTGCCGATAAAGAAAAGATAAGGCAGGTCTTGCTGAATCTCGTAGAGAATTCAATCAAGTATGGTAAGAACAATGGGAACATAATCGCCAGTGTTTATGTAACAGACGGAAAGCACGTACTTGTAGAAATTGGGGATGATGGCATCGGCATTGCTGAACGACATTTGTCCCGCATATTCGAGCGATTTTATCGTACGGAAGAAGGTAGAAGTATTGATCTTACCGGCACGGGTCTTGGCCTGGCGATCTGCAAACACATCATCGAAGCCCATGGCCAAACCATTCACGTAAGGAGCACGGAGGATGTTGGCACCAGTGTTGGGTTTACGTTGGAAAGAAGGTAATGTTTTGATTAAAAAATCCATCCCGCAACTTGACCGGCGGGATGGAAAACTGCACGAGAAAATCTGCTTGCAAATAACTTGCTAACCCATTTGCGACCCGATAGCTATCGGGAGGGAACGACGAATCTGGAAAGAGCTGGATCAAAGGTGCAATGTCAATGTTACGCTGATGTTATACGAAGATTATGTTAGTGTTAACCGGTCAACTTGTGAATTACTTTTTCTTTCCCGGTGAAAACACGGTATCACTGAATGCATAATTCGTCCCATGCACGTAATCATAACGGCTGCGGACAAGGAAAGTACTCAGCGTGGGCGTCTTTGTCATCATAAACTGCTTTTTCTCCGCATCAGTTACTTTTATATGCTGCTCGTCCTTTTTTTCAAATCCAAAATAAAATGCTGTTGGCTTTTCCTGCCATAAACGATTAAATTCCAAACTCTCATCCGTAAGTGATGCAAGAAACAATTGGGTTGTATCATTGTATTGCCAAACGAGACTATCACCAGAAAACCGGATAGATGACAACATGGTGAGCACCGAGTCTCCTTTTACGAGCTTATATTGGTGTACCTGGATTTCCGATGGCATCCTGCTGAAATAACAATAGGAAGTATCCCCGTTCACAATCTTCATCCAGTTTTCATTTCCAAAGACCTTCTCAACTCCGTTTAGCTTTTCAATCGGTGGTGGCGAAGTTGGCTTTCCATCCGCTGGCTTTTCTTTTGACGAGCCCGATCCACAGGAATGTAAAATGAAACAAAGCAAAAAGGCCCTAATTGTTGTTGTACCCATGAGCTCAACCGACATTTAAATATCAAACCTATAAAAAACCGCCTTGTCTGAATCAAGGCGGCCAAAACAAAATATTCCAGTTATTAGTTATGATCAATTAGCACTGAATTTCGACCATGTTTTCCACCATGCATCACCGGCTGCACATGCACCACGATAAGTGACCACCTGGAAATCGGGTGTTCCGTTGGTGACGGAGGTCAGCTTAGCGTGAGTGAATGAAGCACCAGCTGCTGCAGGAGAACCTGCAGTAGGATTAAAGTCCGGCGCAGCATAATTAAATGGTGCGGTCAATCCAACTGCTGCATTATCGTTAAGGATCGTATTGCCATAAGTTGCCGTATTAACCCAATTGGTGATTAAAGCCGTTGACGCGCCAGTCGGAGCAGTTGCGCTGGCGGCGTAAGATATAGCGTTGGATGTTGGTCCCGCAATGATGTTATTCCTGAAGTTTAAACCACCTGCAGGATCAAGGTTAAGATCTGTCGGCGTTCCTTTGCTTGCATCGATCAATAAAGCATTCACAGGACCACCATTTCCGTTCCATCCGATGAAAACGGAGTTAAAAATACTTTGCTCGCAATTTCTACGCAATTGGGCTCCGGCTAAAAACAGGCTGTTTCCTATTGATGAGCTTGTCATTTTGGGACCAACAAGCGTCATATTACTAAATACGGCTGAAGTCTTCACGGGATTAATAGCTACAGGGTTGTTGGCACTAACCGGAATGGGTACCAGGTAAGTTTTTCTGTCTGATCCATTGGCATCATTGTCACATTCGAATGCTTCACTCTTTGAGATATCGGCGACTGCACTGTCACGTAAAGAAATTCCGAATTGGATCTTACCGCTGAATCCATTGTCGGTATCGAAGTCATCATCGAGTGTGCGGTAAGAAATAAGGTGTTTACAATTGACTGAACCACCAAACCACTCATAAGAATCGTCATTGGCATAAGAAACCTGGACATAATCGACAATGGTGTTGTTGCCCACACCGCCGAAAGTAAGACCATTCACTTCTTTGTCGGGTAAGAAAGCATAACCAGCATACTCAATGCGCACATAGCGCAGGATCCCGCTGTTATCTGCAAGATTGGAAGTGGCTCCTAATCCATAAAGTCCAAGACCATCGCTGTTATTTACACCCCCTTCGATTTCACCAATGCCATCCACTCCATTATAAGATGAATTGTTTGGTGCATTGCCAAGTATCACCAGGCCGGCCCAATCTCCGCGTTTTGGCGAAGGAGCTTCGGATGTAAACACAATTGGTTTGTCTGGCGCACCATCTGCAATGATCTTTGCGCTGCGGCAAATGATCAATGCACCGTTCTTGTTTAATTCTCCAACGATCTTTGTACCGGGCTCGATAGTAAGAATGGCGCCATTAGTAACATAAACCAGGCCTCTTAGTTTGTAAGTATAATTGGCCTTTAATGTCCGGTTGGCAATAATTCGTCCCTCCAAAATTGTATTCTCATCTGTTGGATTGGTAGGGTTCGTGGTGGTGCCACCTCCATCTATCTCAATTTTCCGGCAGCCAAAATTCATCAGTGTAGAAGCTACCAGGACTAAAGCGAGTACCTTTTTCATATTTCTTTTTTAGAGTTTTTTTATTTTATGTTGTATGCAAATGACAATGCCACATTTGTCCCGTATTTCCTGTTAATAGCAAGTGCGTCTGCCGAACCTTTTACATATCTTTTATTGTTATCAATATCATGATAGAAATAAGCCCTGTGATTAATAATGTCTGATATGCTTAATTTGATCTCACCGCGTTTGTTCATTATCTTTTTAGCGACCTGGAAATCAAGAAGCGGTCTTGGTGCTTCCCAGATTGCTGGAACATCCTGGTTGCCTACATAAAGAATTCTTCTTCCAATCTGGTTGAATAAAACAGTCGTCGCCAACCCGGCTTTTTCAATATCATATTGTAATCCTAGATTAACCAGATAGGGTGATTGACCTTGCATGGGCCGGTTCAATGTGTTGACGCGGTTATGTATATAAGAAAGGTTTCCCTGGAGCGTGAAGTTTTTCAAGGCATCCGCAAAATCCAATCTCTTTCTGAATTCTAATTCTGCTCCGAATGCAGTTGCATGATCTGGTTGGATATAGTTGAACGTGTTGGATGTGCCAACACCGCTTTGATTAAAGTATAACTCAATTGGATCCTGGAAATATTTATAGAATACGCCCACGGTGATCAACTCTCCAGGTCTTGGATATATTTCATAACGTAAATCGGCATTTGTAATTTTTGAACGAACAAGTTTTGGATTACCAAGTACGGTAGCGCCAAGTTCGAAATCAAAAAAAGCAAAGTTGGTTAGTTCTCTGAATTCGGGGCGGATAACCGTTTGCGATCCGCTAAGCCGGATGTTTGTTTTAGGGTCAAGTTTATAAGTGATATTTACTCCAGGTAAAAAGTCAGTGACCCTGTTATTGACGAATCTTGGGTCGCTTTTCCTTACACTCCCGATCAATTGATCAAAATCTTCAACTCGGACACCCCATACTGCTCTCAACTTTGAACTGAATTGATTATCGATTTGAATGAAGCCACTATTCATGATACTATTGGCGAGATAGCGGTATTGATTGCCATAGATCTCGTCAAAGCCAAATTTGTTATCATTGCCGTCACCGAAATTGGCGGGATCAAAAACTTTGTCTTCAGGTAAGAGTCGCAATGAAGGGTTATCTGTAGGAAGGTAAATGCTGAAAGGCCTTGAATCGAATAAGCGATCTTTTACCTGCAACATGTAACCGCCCTTTAACGATTGAGCGAGGTTAAACAATGTAAAGTTCTTGGTGATGTCGCCACCAGCCGTATAAATATAATCACTCAGGAAACCAAAGTACCGGCTTCCCGTTTTTTGCGAGCGTGTATTTGAGATCAATAATGTATAGGGTTCATTGCTGCTGCTCGTTACGTTTTGATTGTATTGAATACGGCGTTGATCAGGAATGTACTGGTCGAGGATATTGAAGCTTCCATACCAGCGGAACTTTGCTTTTAAAGCATTCAAATTATGTTCACCGCTGAGCTGTGTATTAAAGAAAGTGTTGGCTTTAAAAGCCAGTTCCGTTGCTCTTATGTTTTCACCATTGATCGGATCACTTTCATAATCTTTTCCTGTTCTGCGGGTGGTATAATCAGTTGTATTTACATTAAGAATATTCTTGAATGATATTTTGTGGTTGTTACCAAGTTGTAGCGTCACATTCGCCAATGCACCTGCAAGAACATCCTGGCTGTACTTGTCGTTATGATAATCAAAATTCAGGCTCGCAATATTATTTTGTACGCTAAAGAAAGCGTTGTTATAATCAAGCCTGCGGTTGCTCCTGTTGTAAGTAAGGGCAAGTATGGTCCCCAGTTTATTATTCATTCCAAGATTTTTATTAAATCCGCCGCTTAACTGGAAAGTTGTATTTAAGACCGAAACGCCCGATCCATTCGCCGATGTTGACCACACATTCTCCAACTGCTTGCCGATTGCAGCTTTATCAGCAGAAGTCAAGACATTGAAGTCTGATTTACGCGGAAACGACGAAGGCAATCCGCGGGTTCCATCATCATACCCGAGCCAATCTGTTTTTCCTCCCTTGTACGTATAAAAATCTTTCCCGATCGTTTGTGTATTAAAACCGGTTCCGATCTGAATAGTCATAAACGGATTCGACGGAACATCTTTTGTGTTCACCTGCACTAGACCGCCAGCCCATTCTCCCGGTAATTCGGGAACGAATGCTTTATTGATAATAATGTTCTCAATCATCGGTGCCGGGAAGATGTCGAAGGAGAATGTTTTGCGATCAGGTTCTGTGCTGCTCAATAAGATGCCGTTCAGCATGGCCTGGTTGTAACGATCGCTCAAGCCGCGAACAATAAGGTATTTACCTTCCTGGATCGATGTGCCCGGTACTCTTTTTAAGACTTCACTTGTATTCTTATCCGGAGAGCGGCGTATCGTCTCGGCACTAACTATTTGCGCAACAGTATTTGTGTTTTTCTGAAAAGCGACGGCGGCATTGACAGTTTCCTTGCGGGCAGTAGTAGCCTGTGCTTTTACTACAACGCCTTCCAGATTCTTTGGCTGGGTTTCAAGTACAATGTTGAGTTCATTTACCTGCCCGTTTATAACTTCAACTTCACCTATCGTCTTTCCCTGGAAGCCGACGGCTGAAAACTCTAATTCATATTTCTTACCTACCGTGAGATTTAAAACAAACAGACCCTCGATGTCTGTTGAGGTTCCATTGTTAGAACCAACAATCTTAACCGTCACACCAGAGAGTGGTTCATTCTTATTATTGGTAACCTTGCCAACAAGTTTCAACTGGGCTTGTGAGAACGAAAAAACACCGATCAGGAGCAGGAGAAAAACCAGTCGCAGCCTTACATTCATATCAGTCATTTCCGGCAAAGGAATGAGGACTAGGTTACCGGCACATTACCGGCCGATTAAGGAATTGTGATGCCAATGTTACCGGAATATTAATTCCCCTTAGAACCTAAACTGGAGACGGCAGGTGAAGACATCATCTTTCTGGTCTGCAGTAAAACCCGGAAGATTGGTTGTTTCATTTTTCACAAATGCGTAGCAGAATATGATCTTAGTCTGGGGATTGATATAGTAAGTATATCCAACATTGAAACTGGAATACCTGATGTCGGCTGACGTAAGATTAGTGGCTGTCTTTCCAATGTCCGCCCTTTTTACTCTCGTATTAGGATCATACCAGTCATACTTCAGGAGCAACTGGTGCTTGTCGTTGATAATGTTTTGGAGAAAATAAAAAAATGCCCCATCAAAATGTCTTACATATGTCGGCACGGGTATCCCATTTGCGTTAGGAATACTTCCCGGGTTGGTAGTTGAATTGGCTGTCCCCGGCTGCGTGCCACACCAATACTCACCCCGCAATTCTGTGTCTCCCCAGCGATGTTTGAATTTTACCTGTACATCTGCTCCATAATAATGACGGGGTGACGATCGGCCAAGATTGCCAATACTTGAATCAACAATAAAAACATGATCCCCATTTGCATCGAGTCCACTCGAATAAACATATTTGGTTCCATTCTTCCATCCTCCAAGCAACAAAGACAATCCTCCTCCAATTTCCATTCGGTTTATTGCATATGGTTTGATTGTTAGCCTGCTTATAAAATCTTTGTGGCTATCAAAATCTGTGGTGCCCGATTGGCCTTGCCCGTTAAAAAATCCAGCGTCGAGTTTGCAATGATAAAGTTTGTGTGACTTCTCCTGTGGCTCAAATGCTACCATGACACCAAGGTCCCTTTCACCGGGCATTAATGTTTGAGACATCCTTCCTCTTTCAGGGGACTCACGGTATGATGAACCGAGGTTTACTTCAAATCCAAATGGCCGGGCGAAGAATCCCGCGGTCATTGAAAGAAAATTCTTTTTCGTTTCATAAACCCTGATGAACATATCTTTCAACACAACGCCTCTTTCAGTCGCATCAACCTGGAAGGTGAATAATGCCTTGGGAAACCTGTCTTTTGACGTAAGTAAATAGTCAATCTTCACTCTTGCCCTTCGCAACATAAACCTGCTTCTTGAGAATTGTGCGAAGTTGCCGCCTTCAAAGGACTGGGCGCCATCTGCCTGGGCTACCTGGAACTGTGGTTGCATATAACCTGATATCCGGAGATTCTCAAATCTTTTGATGAATGGACGCACCGTATCCTTAATAAAGAAAAAGGATGAGTCAAGATCAGCGAGGTATCTTTGTGAATACAAAGAGGAAGAAACAAATAGAAGAATAACAGCTGTAATAAGACCTTTACTTCCAACGGCTTTTAGGGATAGCATAGGCATCGTCTCAAAATTGCTGCAATATAAAGTCTTTGTTATTGAATGGTTACCCTAATTTTATCTCTATATTAATTAATTATTAATTCTCCGGCCCCGGTGGCTGTCCCAAAAGCAAGCCGGTATTTTCGCAACCAGTTAAAAGTATAATAATGGCAGGTCTCAACTCTTTTCTTAAAATATTCATGCCGAAGAACCGCATCTTCTTCGAATTATTCGAGAAAGTGGCAGACTTTCCAGCACATTGGGATCCTAAGCTTAGAATTCCACGTGGACAAGTTGTCGCG
>JADMIO011507027.1_pt1 | contig 60933 bp, 51 predicted proteins | sample 8958161 | NCBI WGS metagenome assembly JADMIO01 (sample SAMN16585339, study PRJNA669376) | soil metagenome | isolation source: Crop rotation soil | place: USA: Cullars Rotation, Alabama | collected 2011
CGCGACTTCAAGTCACGTGAATTCCAAGCTTCGGATCCCACTGTGCTGGAAAGGTCCATCAATTCGCTTCGGGTGTAGGTGCCTTGCCTGGCCTTGGTGATCGCCTTGTCGCTCAGGTCGGTAGCAAAGATCTGGATGGAGGTATTGGCCGCCCGGTCGCCCAGAATTTCAATCAGCACGATGGCGAGGGAGTACGCTTCCTCGCCGGTGGAGCAGGCCGGCACCCAGATCCGGATGGGATCATTGGGCCGTTTCTCCTTGATAATGCGCGGCAGCAGCGTCTTTTTCAGGTATTCGATGCAGGCCTCGTCGCGGAAAAAAGTGGTTACATTGATCAGCAGGTCGTTGTAGAGCGTGTTCAGCTCGTTGTCATGCTGCTTCAGGTATTTGGCGTACTGGCCAAGCGTTTCCATTTTATGGAGCAGCATGCGGCGGATGATGCGCCGCTGCACCGTGTTTATTTTGTAATGGCTGAAATCGACTCCTACCGATTTTTTCAGGAGTTGAAGGATGGCCCGTAAATTCTCTCCTTCCTCCGGGCTGATCTCTATACTTGCGGCTTCGGCCTCCTCCGGCTGCAGGAGCTGTTGCTCGATGTAGGCGCTCAATTGCCCGAGTTCCTTCGCAATTTGAGCCGGCGACAACACCATGTCCACCACGCCCTCCGATATGGCCGATATGGGCATGCCCTGGAATTTGGCCGTCTCATCCTGCGCAAAGGCGATGCCTCCCGCCGCTTTGATGGCCTTAAGGCCCTGGGTGCCGTCGCGCGCCATGCCCGACAGCACGATCCCTACCGCTCCGCTCTTTTGCCGTTCGGCCACTGAGATAAAAAACTGATCGATGGGCAAGTGCAGAAACGGCTTCGCCCTGCGCGGCAGCAAGGTGAGCACGCCGTCCACGACCTCCATGTCCTTGTTGGGTGGGATGATGTACACCGTGTTGGCTTCCAGGGGCATGAGTTCTTTGGCCTGCACCACCGGCATCCGGGTGTCTTTGGCGAAAATGGCGGGCAACATGCTCTCATGCGTGGGGTCGAGGTGCTGCACATATACGTAGGCAAAACCGTTGGAAGGGGACAGGTGGCGGAGGAGTTCGCTCATCGCTTCCATGCCGCCGGCGGAGCCGCCGATGGCGATGACCGGAACAGGGAGTTTTTTAGGCGGGGGGCTTGGTTTGGTCGCTTTTTTTGCCATGGTTTTCGGTCCTTGATAAAGTCATCTTGGAGTGGATTTTACCCTTGACTTTACTAACCTTTTTCTTCTGGAACAGCAAACAGCAGTTGCTTCATTTTGTCGAAATGGAAGCCAAAATCCTTGGCTGCGGTACCGCAGGCTTCCACTAGGCGCGGGCGCCGGTCTTTCAAAAAAATTCCCGCCGTTTTCTGCACAAGAATACACCGTTCCTTCAAAATCTAATCGGCAACATCGAAACGCATGCACTGCCGGTATGGCAGGTCTGCAACCGGGTAAACCTGGTGTTGGATTTCTACCTTTCAAAGGCTGCCTTTTTTATTTTAAAGCAGTTCATTTTTGCAAAAAATTCCTCAAAATTTAAAAACCGCAACACTACTTTTGAAGTCGCAAATGATCCGCTTATTTTTTCAAAATGAGTAAAATCAACATTCTTTTGCTCGTAGATGACGACCCCGACGATCAGGATCTTTTCGAAGAAGCGGTAAGGGAAATCGACCCCTCCATCCAATGCTTACGCGCTTATCACGGAGAACAGGCCCTGGAATTGCTGCAATTGCCAAACGCCCCCCTGCCCGATCTGATCTTTATGGACCTCAACATGCCGCGCATGAACGGGCGTGTCTGCCTGGCCCGGCTCAAAGCGCATACACGACTGTGCGATATACCCGTGGTGATTTACAGCCATTCGCGGCGGCCTGAAGAGCGGGAAGAATTATTGGCCCTCGGCGCAGCGCATTTTATCAGCAAGCCCATGTACTACAATGAAATGCAGCAGGTCCTTGCCCTGGCCTTGCAAATGGATTTTTCCGCAGCGCATGTTTCCTCCGTTTCGTAGGCAGGTCGAGGGGTAATGCTCGTGTTTATGCAGGAATTGTGTGTGGGCCGTAAGACCCGCCCACGGCAAAGACCCGCAAGACAAAGGGATATTTCTCAGAACTTGTTTGAGTTATACTTCAGCCCACGACTTCAGTCGTGGGGGTACGATTAGAAGCATTTGCCTAACCGATTTATCGGTTTTCCCGCGCAAAAAACCGATAAATCGGTTATTGATATTTCCCTGTTAATAATCCCACGACTGAAGTCGCGGGCTGAAACTGACGCAGCCTAACTCGGATCCACATCCACCGACACCGACACATTTCCCCATCCCGCTTTCCCACTTAACACCACCGCCGCTTCCCGGATAATGACCTTGGCCGTTGCCAGCAACGGCGCCGACTTTTCCAGTTTCAACAGGATCTCCTGTCCGTAGAGCGCCCGCAGGCGGGGTATTTGCGGCTGCACCGGGCCGAGCACCCGCTCGCCCATTTTTTCTTTCAACATTTTTCCAAAAAATGCCGCCGCCTGCTGCACGGTTTTTTCCTCTTTGTGCCGCAGCGTGAGGTGGATGAGGCGGTAAAAGGGCGGGTAGTGAAAGGCCTGGCGCTCCGTCAGTTCCCGCCGCGCAAAACCTTCGAAATCGCCCGCTAGCACCTCGCGGATGATGGGGTGATCGGGCTCATAAGCCTGGATCAGCACCTGCCCGCGCTTGTTTTTCCGGCCCGCCCGGCCGGCCACCTGGGTGAGCAACTGGAAGGCTCGTTCGCCCGAGCGGAAATCGGGGAATTTCACCAGGCGATCGGCGCCCAGCACGCCCACCAATCCTACATTTTCAAAATCGAGGCCCTTGGTCACCATCTGGGTACCCACCAGGATATCGAGTTGGCGTTCCTCGAAAGCATTGAGCACCGCGGCCAGGTTGCTGCGGGTGCCGGCCGTATCGAGGTCGAGCCGCCCGATCCGCGCCTGCGGGAGGTAGGTTTTCAGGTCGTCCTCCACCTTCTCCGTCCCGAAACCGCGCAGGATGATCTTGCCGCTGCCGCATGCGGGGCACACCGTGACGGGGTCCTGCTGGTAACCGCAATAATGGCAGCGCAGGCGGTGGCTCTGCTTGTGATAGGTGAGGCTCACGTCGCAGTGCTTGCACTGAGCGGTCCACTGACAGACCTGGCATTCCATGATGGGCGAATGCCCGCGCCGGTTTTGAAACAAAATGGCCTGCTCGCCGCGCTCGATGGCGGCCTGCAGGGCTTCGAGCAGGGGCGGCGAATAGATGCCCTGCATCTGCTTCGATTTGAGGTGATCCCGCAAGTTCACAGTCTGGATCTCGGGCAGTTCAAGTCCGCCGAAGCGCTCGCCCAGGCTTACCAGCCCGTATTTCCCGGTTTGGGCATTGTGCCAGGTTTCGAGCGCCGGCGTTGCGGTTCCCAAAAGCACCTTGGCGCCATAGAGTCCGGCCAGGTATATCGCCGTATCGCGGGCGTGGTAGCGCGGCGCGGGGTCGTACTGTTTGAAAGAGTGGTCGTGCTCTTCATCCACGATGATAAGTTGCAGGTTTTGGAAAGGCAAAAACATGCCCGAGCGGGCGGAGAGAATGATGCCCTGACCCGCGGCAGCCCGGCGCCAGATCTCGACGCGCTCCGCGTAGTTGATCTTGGAATGGTAGGCCGCCACGTCGTTGCCGAACACGCGCTGCAGGCGGCCGATGATCTGGCCGGTGAGTGCGATCTCGGGCAGCAGGTAGAGCACCTGCCCGCCTTGCCGCAGCACTTCGCGCATGAGTTCGACGTAGACCCTCGTCTTGCCCGAACCGGTGACACCGTGCAGCAGCACCGCATTTTTCTCCTGGAACTGTTGATTGATCTCTTCGACGGCGCGCTGTTGCTGCGGGGAAAGGTTGTCCGCTTCGGAAACTTCATCTTCAAAGCCTGCTACGCGGCTCACGGTGTGTTCGAAGGTTTCGAGAATGCCTTTTTTCACCAGGCTGCGCAGCACAGAGTCGGAAGCCTTTGCGCGGGTGAGGAGTTCGCGGCTGCGTACGATGGGGCGCTCGCGCTCCAGTTGCAGGAAGGCCATGAGCACCTCGAGTTGGCGTTCGTGTTTTTCCAGCAGGTCGAAGGCGCCGCGCAGGTTTTCCTGGTCGCCGGCAAAAGGCACGGCCAGGCGCACGGCGTTGATTTTGCGGGGTTTGTATTTTTCCTGCAGGTCTTCGCGGAGAAAAAGCACTCCCTTGTTGAGCAGGCGCTGCACCACGGGAAACACCGTTTTTTTATTCAAAATCTTGCGCGCATCGCCGATGGTGATCTCTGACTGGATGTGCAGTGCCTCCGCGATGAGGTATTCCTCTTTATCGAGCGCAGCAAAATCGTCGCCGTAGGCCAGGTTGGCGAGCAGGCTGGTTTCGCTGGTGAGTTTGAGGTGGCCGGGCAGGGCGGCCTGCATGACCTCGCCGAGGGTGCAGCAGTAGTAATCGGCGATCCAGTCCCAGAGTTTGAATTGTTGGGGCGTGACGATGGTGACCTCGTCTAGCACGGCCACGATGTTCTTTATACGGTAATCCGGTGTTTGGTTGTGGACGCGCTCGACCAGCCCGCTGTAGAGTTTGCTTTGACCGAATTGCACCTCTACGCGCACGCCGGGCTGCACGAGGGCGGCGAGTTCGTCGGGAATGCCATAGGTGTAGGTGCGCTTGGGAAGGGCGAGGGGGAGAATGATGTCGGCGTACATGTTGGGGAAAGGTGTGCGACTACCAGATCGGCGGACTGCTCACATGATTTTGGTTGTTGGGCGTTCAATAGAGAAGTGTAATTGATTGAAGCATTCAGATTAACGATTGAAGATTTAAGATGTTGAAAATCAACTCATTACTGCTTAAGTCTTCAGTTGTTAATTTTCAATAAACTTGTTCGGAAATAATGAGATCGTGTAAAACCACTTTACCTAAGCCTTGTCATCCAGAAGGGAACTACAGAAGCCAGGCTACAAGGAGACGCTTCTTAAAGCTTGGCTTGTGTAGTTCCCTCCTGGATGACAAGGTTGGGTTTATTTAGATTCTCCAGTGGCGCATCGAAATCGTCAGCCATGTAAGTGAAAAAGCCCTGAAGGGTGCCGGCTTGACGGTTTTTCTTTTTTGCCGGCTTTTTTTGTGTGCCGTATTTGCTTACCAGGTACTCTGCAAAATCGAGCAAAATGCGTTGTTGCGGTGCCGGCAAGTTTTCCAATTGATGAAGAAATGTGGTACTCATTACTTTGGTGATTTGTAGCAAAGTTAAGCAATCCATCGCCCCCATTCTGCGATTTTCCCCTACTCTTTTCCCCTGAAATTTAACCTTTCGTTACCGGCGCCCAGGCGTACTCACTCGTCCGGCACGAGGTTTTAGCGTTCTACCTTTACCACCCATTCCGATACCATTTCATGGCTATTTTTGACCATCACTGATTTTCATCCCATGCGCTTTACCCTATTCACCCTTGCGGCATTCTTTTTAATCAGCCTGCTTTTCCCTTGCACCACACAAGGGCAAAAAGCAGCGACCACGCCCACCGTGGTCAAGGGCCGCATCACCGATGCCGATTCGGGAGAACCCATCGAATTCGCCACGGTTTCCGTGCCCGGCGTAGCACTGGGGGCCAAACCCGATCTCAACGGCGAATACCTGCTGCGCACGGAGCGAAAGATCAAGGAGATCAAAGTGGATGCGCTCGGGTACGCCAGCCAGACCATCGCGGTGAAATCCGGACAATCCCAAACGCTGGATGTAAAGATGAAATCCGCTTCGCAGGAACTCTCCGAAGTCACCATCCGCCCCGATAAGTATTCGCGCAAAAACAACCCCACGGTGGAACTTATCGAACTCGTGATCAAGCACCGCGACGAGAACCGGATCGAAAACCTCAGCACCTACCACGACGAGCAGTACGAAAAGATCATGTTCGGCCTCAGCCACGTGCCGGAAAGCATCAAAAAAAGCCGGGCTGTGCGGAAGATCAAATTTTTGCTCGACAACGTGGACTCCACGAAAATGACCGGCACGCCCATCGTCCCGATTTTCATCCAGGAAAACCTGATGGATTTCTACAGCCGGGCCGAGCCGAAACAGGCCAAGCGCTACATCTCCGCCACGAAATCGGTTGAATTCCCCGGATACATCGACCAGCAGGGCATGAACAACTCGTTGCGCTACCTCTACGCCGATGTGGACATCTATGCCAATTACGTGACCTTGCTGACCGATCAGTTCATGAGTCCCATCGCGAATGCGGCGCCACTGTTTTACCGGTATTACCCGCTCGACACGGTGGAAGAAGCCGGTAAAAAGGTGATACGCCTCGAGTTTTTTCCGCGCAACAAAACGGACATGCTGCTCCAGGGCGAACTCTACATCGCGCTCGACAGTACCTACGCGGTCACCCGCATCGACTTCAGCGTGGGCGACGGCGTGAACCTCAACTGGGTGAACGACCTCAACGTGACCCAGGATTTCCAGCGCCTCCCCGACGGCAAATGGGTGCTGGCGATGGAGGATATCCGGATGCAATTCGGGCTCACGAAGAAAACCATGGGCCTGGTGGGCCAGCGCTACATCTCGCACCGCAACCCCTCCGTGAATGTTCCCTTGCCCGACTCCCTGTTTGGCCACCCCGAAGACATCATCACCCTGCCGCATGCCAACGAGGCGGGCACCATGTTCTGGGACACGGCACGCCACGTAGCCCTGAATGCTGCGGAGGCCGCCACCTACACCAACCTCGATAGCCTGCACCGCACCCGGTTCTACAAGGTGAGCAGCAAGGTGCTGTATGTGTTCATCGGCGGCTATCTGCCGGCGGGGAAATACCTGGAGATCGGCCCGATGAACACCTTTTATGCCTTCAACCCCGTGGAGGGCAACCGTTTCCGTTTCGGGCTGCGCACTTCCGAGCAACTGAGCAAGCGCTGGCGGCTGGAGGGATACGCCGGATACGGCCTGCACGATCACCAGTGGAAATACGGCGCGACGGGAACGCTCGCGCTGGGCGGTACGCAGTTCAACAAATTCCCGGTGCGGCTGCTGCGGGTGGGTTATATGAACGACCTGATCCTGCCCGTGCAGGACATCTACGGCAGGTACCCCGTGGGCTCGCTGGCTTCTTCCGTGGTGCGGGGCACGAACGACCGTTTCTTTTACTACCGGCGCCTGAACGCGGAGTACGAGCGGGAATTCCCCAACCACTTCTCCTATAAAGCGGGTTTGGAAGCGCGGCAATTCGGTCCGGCCGGTTCTCTACAATATTTGCCTGCCTCGGGTGCGCCGCAGGAATTCGGGGCGGTGCGGGCATCTGCGCCTTACCTGGAACTGCGTTTTGCCCCGAATGAAAAAACCTATCAGGGCACCAACGGCCGCCTGCTGATCGACTTCAACTACATCGTTTCGCTGCGATATGCCAAGGGAATCAGCGGTTTTATGGAGGGGCAGTACGACTACCACGAATTGGCTTTTTCCCTAAAAAAATACACCGACCTGCCGCCCTTCGGGTACAACACCACCTACCTGGAAGCGGGCGGAATTTTCGGGAAGGTGCCCTACCCGCTCCTCACCATCCACCGTGGCAACCAATCCTATTTCGCCTACCAGTACTCCTACAACCTGATGAATTTCATGGAATTCATCAGCGACCGTTACGCCTCGGTGATGACGGAGCAGAATTTCAACGGGTTCTTTTTGAATAAAATCCCGCTTCTGCGGCACTTGCGCTTGCGGGAAGTAGGCGGCCTGAAGGTGCTTTACGGGGGTGTTTCTGCGCGCAACCAGCCGGACGAGGCCAGCAACCTGTACAAATTCCCCACGCTGCCGGACGGGCAGCAACTCACCTATACCCTGGGAAACACGCCCTATGTGGAGGCCAGCCTGGGGGTGAGCAACATCTTCCGGATTTTCCGGATCGATTACATCCGGCGGTTTACCTACCTCGATCACCCGGGGACAGTGAAATGGGGGCTGAGGGGGAGTGTGGTGGCGACTTTCTGATAGCCTAACCTGACAGGTCGAAAAAGAAAGCCGCGCTGGGTACTCAAGTAACTTGAGATGCCAAGGCGGCTTTCTTTTTCGACCTGTCAGGTTAATGGTTTAGCCCTTCTTCGTCAACTCCATCTTGCTCTCCAGCTCCCCTTTCTTGTCGTAACTGATGGTCTTTACCATTCCCGCATCCTTGGAGAACCAGTACTCGCAGTGGGAGGTCCGTTTTCCCATAAGTCTGTATTCGAGGTCGTAACTGATCTTGGCGCATTGGAAGGTGCCGGCGGGGGTCGTCACTTTCTCTTCGGCTTCCACCTTGCGGTTGCGCATGGAATAGTGGGTATTCATGATCTGAATGCCGCCCATCATCATTTTCATGTCCATGTCGCTGTCGGGCAGCGTAAGCCCGGGGGTGAGTTTGGCCGGAAAGATGAGATCGGAGCTGGTGAGTTCTACCTGCATGTCCGCCCCGTTGGACTGGCCGCTTTGCTGCGGCACCATGCTCCGCATGTCCATGATGATGGTGCCTTGGTAGCATTTGATCGGGGAAGTGGAAATGCTCATCACCTCGCCCTTTTCGTTGGTAATCTTCGACTCGACCTGCGCGATGAGCGTATCAGCCGAGGACGTAACATCGTGGACGGTCTGCGTGAGGATGACCGTCTTTTTCCCCTTTTTATCCGTGCCGGTGTATTCGAGGGTTGTGCCTTTTTTCAGGTAAGTGTAAAGGGCCGTGCACTCCTGGGCGGGAAGCGCCCGCAGGAACAGGCCGGTGAAGAGAAGCAACAAAGCAGTGCGCATAAGCAATCGTGTTTTGGAAAATAATGCTGTTTATTCCGGGACTGTGATCACAACGGCATTGGAAGGCGCCGATGGCTGCGTCCATTGAAAACGCACTTCGTACCTGCCGGGCGCCAGTTGGCCGTTTTTCATCCAGGCGTTTCTGAATTTTCTATGGTTCGGAGTGCTTCGGATGATCGTCTCGATGTCGTCGAAAACGATGGTAAAAAAACGAATGCTCTGGCCCGGTTCAACGCCGGCGTTGAAATACCGGAAAAAGTTTGATTTTAGGTCGAGACCGGCGGCATGGAGGAAGGAATTTTCGTCCAGCCAAACGGTGTCGGCCGCGTTTTTCCGGGCAACCATGATTTCAAAATTTTCCGTATCGCTGCCGGGTATGCGGCGTATGGTGGTGGGCTGGTCCCATTCGTTCTTCAGGCTGCCGTAGAGGTAGCCGCCTTTGGCTTCGAGTTTCAAGCGGTTTGCAGGATGATCGTTCCAGAGGTGAAAGAGGGTTTGAACGGAAACCAATTGCATAAAGAGCAGGCAGGCGAGGAGGGTGAGGAGGGCTTTCATATTTCAACAGGTTTGCTGACAAGGTCTGCAAACGCCTTGTTTCATCCTGTTGTACAAAAGCCCCAGGATTTAAATCCCCCCTCAAAACACGCTTCATCGCCAGTTCCGGATTTTACCTATTGCTTGGTGATCGCTACGGAACTTGGCGGTCGGCGAGCAACTTACCGATATTGAAAATTGCGCCGGCGAGCACTTCCACGTCGCCATTCCAACCAAGTGTTTGCGGCGGTTGCTGCGAGGTGGAGACCATCACCTGCTCGGAGTCGGTAAACACCCAAATCACTTTTTTCACCCCGAAGGCGAAGTAGTCGGCGATATTGCCGTGTACGTAAGCCATGGCGGAGGAATCCTGGGTATCGGCTTCGATGTCGATCTCGATAATGGCTTCTGGGGGCAGCTTGGAGTAATGTTTATCCAAAACGAAGTTCTCGCGGCGGAATATCGCGATATCAGCATCCCGCCTGTGTTTTTTCCCCAACAGTAAGACCTGCTCACCTACCGTTATTTCATATCCATTCGAGGATAGTGTAGGGTGTAAAAGCAGGGGTAAATTGAATTTCAGCCAGGCTTGTAATGAACTGTCTCCCATAAGGTCTTCAATGGTTTTGGTTCCGTTCAACACATCCCGGTAGCCTTTGTAATAGATGGGTTGGCCATCTACTACTTCGTAAATGAGGCGCTTGAGCAAGGCCTGCTGCCGGCGAGAAGGGCGGGTTGCGGCAGGAAGGGGCGTCGTACGTAATGGGCGGGATTGAGCGGCGGTCATCTTAAATCATTTTTGTGGTGGACAAAAATAAGGCTTACACATCCTTCATGCTCAGCGCCACCCGCTTCCGCTGCAAATCCACCTCCACCACCCGCACCATCACCTGCTGCTGCAACTGCACCACTTCCAATGGGTTGCGCACGAACTTGTCGGCCAATTGCGATATGTGTACCAGGCCGCTGTCCTTGATGCCGATGTCCACAAAGGCACCGAAGTTGGTGATGTTGGTCACGATGCCGGGCAGCACCATGCCGGGAGTGAGGTCCTCGATGCTGCGCACCGAGGCGAACTCGAAGGCCTGAGCCTGTCCGCGCGGGTCGAGGCCCGGCTTTTCCAGTTCCTTGAGAATGTCCTGTAAGGTGGGCAAACCCACATCGCCGCGCACGTAGCGCTTCGGATCGATACCCTGGCGAAGAGCCTTGTCCTGCACCAGATCGGCCACTTTGCAACCGAGATCGGCGGCCATTTCTTCTACCAGCCCATAGCGTTCGGGATGCACGGCCGTATTGTCGAGCGGGTTTTGCGCCTCGCGGATGCGGAGGAAGCCGGCGCATTGCTCGAAGGCTTTGTCGCCGAGTCGGGGCACTTTTTTCAAATCGCTTCGGCGGCGAAAGGGGCCGTTGTCCGCTCGATAAGCCACGATGTTTTGGGCCAACACGGGGCCGAGTCCGCTGACGTAGGTGAGCAGGTGTTTGCTGGCGGTGTTGAGGTTGATGCCCACGGCATTCACGCAACTTTCCACCGTGCGGTCGAGACTGTCTTTGAGTTGGGTCTGGTTCACATCGTGCTGGTACTGCCCCACCCCGATGCTTTTCGGGTCGATCTTGACCAGTTCGGCCAGCGGGTCCATCAACCTCCGGCCGATGCTCACCGCGCCCCGCACTGTGATGTCTTCTTTGGGAAATTCCTCCCGCGCCACCTCGGAAGCCGAATAAATGGAAGCGCCCGCCTCGTTCACCTGGAAAATATCCACCGGCCGCTGGAAGGGTATTCTCTTCAAAAAATCCACCGTCTCGCGCCCCGCCGTGCCGTTACCAACCGCGATTGCTTCGATCTGGAAATCTTCGACCCATTTTTCTATTGTCGCCTGGCTTTCCCAGACCTGTCGTTGCGGTTCGTGGGGATAAATGGCGGCGTTGCGCAGCAAAGTCCCGCTGGCGTCGAGCGCCACGATCTTGCAGCCGGTGCGAAAACCGGGGTCGACACCCAGCACCCGGCGCTCGCCCAGCGGTGCTGCCAGCAGCAACTGGCGCAGGTTTTCAGCAAAAACGCGGATGGCTTCCCGGTCAGCCCTTTCCTTGGCAGCATTCCGGAATTCGGTTTCGATGCCCGGCTGCAGCAAGCGCTTGTAGCCGTCTTTCACCGCCAGGCGCACCTGTTCGGCGGCCCCGCCGTAGCCCGTCACGTACTGGCGGTCTAGCGATTGCAAGGCCTGCTCCTCATCCGGCGCGATGCTCACCCGCAGGAAGCCCTCTTCCTCACCCCGGCGCATGGCGAGCAGGCGGTGGGAGGGGCAGTTTTTCAGCGGTTCGGACCAATCGAAATAATCGCGGTATTTCTGGGCCTCGGCTTCCTTGCCCCGCACCAGGCGCGAGCCGATGGCCGCGGTTTTCTCGAAATGACGCCGCACCCGGTCGCGGGCCTGCCGGTCTTCGCTCACCCATTCGGCGATGATGTCGCGGGCGCCCTGGAGCGCGTCTTCCACGGACGGCACTTTATCATTGATGTATTGGCCGGCCAGGGTATCCACTTCCCGGTCTTTTTGGGAGAAAATCCTTTTCGCCAGGGGCTCCAGCCCGTTTTCGATGGCCACGGAGGCGCGGGTTTTCCGCTTGGGGCGGTAGGGCAGGTAGAGGTCTTCCAGTTCGGTCAGGGTGGCGGCGGCCTCGATGGCCTTGCGCAGTTCCGGAGTGAGTTTGCCCTGCTCATCTATGCTGGCGAGGATGGCGGTGCGGCGTTTGTCGAGTTCGAACAGTTTCTTCCATACCTCCTGGATGTCGGCGATCTGCACCTCGTCGAGCGAGCCGGTCGCCTCCTTGCGGTAGCGGGCGATGAAAGGGATGGTCGCGCCGCCTTCGAGCAGGTCGAGCACGGCCTGGGTGCGGGGAACGGGGATGGAGAGGAGGTTGGCTATGCGGGATGCGTACATGGTAGCTGGTGGATTGGTGATTGGTGGATTGGTACATTCGTGATTTAATGAAAGTGAGACCAATCCACCAATCACCAATCTACTAATTAACCAATCCGGGCAAAGGTCATTGGCGGAGAAAAAATAAACAAAAAGTTTTGGGAGAAATTATCCACATGCCGACACTTGCAGTGGCAATTATCTAAAATCCATTCTCTATGCTCAAACGCTACACCTTCTGGACCAAGCTCGCCGCCGTTTTCCAAATCCTCAGCGCCGCGGCGCATTCCATGAGCTTCCTGAAAGAACCGGAGCCCGCCAACGAACACGAGCGGCAGATGATCGACCTGATGACAGGCTGCCACATGAAAATGGGCGGTGGTTTTGAGCCGACCATGTATGATATCCTGAACGCGTTGAGCGCCTGCTTCCCGCTGTTTTACCTACTGGGCGCCGTCGTCCTCTTTTTCCTGCTCCGCAAAAACGTGGGCACGGACGTGATGCGGGGCATGCTGACCATCCAGGTCCTGTTCTTCGGGTTTGCTTTCGCGCTGATGGCCTGGCTGACCTTTCCGCCGCCCATCATCATGACCGGGCTGGTTTTTCTGTTTCTCCTTATTGCACGAGTGACGGTGCCAAGTTCTTCCCAAGGATGACGTAGTTCATTGTTGGGGCTGGCCAGAGTGGACAATGTTTTTTAACACATAGGGCACATTAGAAGGGCACATAGGCCACATAGTTTTTGTTAAGAATTCTATGTGGCCTATGTGCCCTTCTAATGTGCTCTATGTGTTGAATCTCTCTCCTCAATTCACACAAAACTCATACGGCAACCGCGCCTGCAACCCCTTCGCCTTGCGCCAGTCCTGCAGGGTTTTGTACACCGGGTACATTTCCCCCATTTCCTGGCGGATCATCCAGGCTTTCACCGTGTCATCGTCGTCATCCTTGCGGGAGAGTTTGTCTATGAACTGCTCCAGGCCTTTCTTGGTGCGCGGGTATTCCACCGTGCGGTATTTCTCCACCCCGGCGAGTTTGGCGGCGGCAGCCATAGCGCGGTCTATGCCGCCGATATCATCCACCAGGCCGATCTCCTTGGCGCGCATGCCGGTCCAGACACGACCCTGTGCGATCTCGTGGATCTGGTCGCGGGTCTTGTGGCGGCCGGTGGCCACCTTGTTGAGGAAGTCCTCATACACCGCTTCGATGCGCTCCTGGATCATCTGCCCTTCCTCGGGCGAAAAATCGTAGAACGGCGTGCCGAAAGCGGAATAGCGGCCGGTGCGCACGGAGTCCATCGTGATGCCGAGGTTGTCCTTCATGGTTTTCTGGAAAATCGGGATCATCCCGAACACCCCGATGGATCCGGTGATGGTATTGGGCTCGGCGAAAATGCTGTCGGCCTGGCAGGAGATGTAATAGCCGCCGGAGGCTGCCAGGTCGCCCATGCTCACCACCACCGGTTTACCGGCCTGGCGGCAGAGCAGGACTTCGCGGAAAATGTTTTCGCTGGCCAGCACGCTGCCGCCCGGTGAATTGACCCGCAGCACAATGGCTTTGACCTTATCGTCCTTGCGCACTTCGCGCAGGATCTTCACGTATTTGCCGTCGTAGATGTCGCCGGCCTCGCCGCCCTGACCGTCGCTGATCGTACCCTCGGCATACACCACCGCAATTTTGTCCTTGGTGGAATAATTGGTTTTCAGGCCGCGGGCAGCGTGGTAATCCTCCACGCTGATGAGGTGCATCTTTTCTTTTTTGTCGAGGCCGATTTTTTCCTTCATCAGGTCGTAAGCCTCGTCTTCGTAGGCAATGCGGTCGATGAGTTTTGCGCGCAGCGCTCCTTCCGCGCTTCGTCCTTCGAAGACATCGGCGAGCCGGCGCACCTCGGCTACATCGAGGTGGCGGCCTTCGGCCACATCCTGCACGAAAATGCCGTAGAGGTCGGTGAGGTAGGCGCGCACCTGCAGGCGGTTTTCATCGCTCATTTTGTCCAGGCGAAAGGGTTCGGTCGCGCTTTTGAACTTGCCGGCATAGAAAATACGCATCTGGATGTCCGTCTTATCGAGCAGGCCTTTATAAAACATGATCGTGCTGGCCAATCCCCGGAAGTCGACCGCACCGACGGGATTGAGCAAAATCTGGTCGGACGCCGTAGCCATGTAGTAGGCGTTCTGGGTGTAATAATTGGCGTAAGAAACCACGAATTTGCCCGACTTGCGGAAGTCCACCAGCGCCTCGCGCAGCACGGAGGAGGTCGCTTTTCCGGCGCTCACGAAGCTGGCATTGAGGTAGATGCCCTTGATGTCGTCATCCTCTTTGGCTTTGTTGATGGTGGCGACCATGTCGGTCAGGCCGAGCACATCTTCCTGGTCGAAGCTGAAGGGGTCGAGGGGAAGGTTGTTGGTTTTTTCGGGTACCGGCTGCTCGAACTTGAGTTCGAGCACCGAATTCGGCGCCACCGACACCTTCTTTTCCGCAGTGGCTTTGCCTGCGATGCTGGCGATGAGGCTGAAGCCGATGAACATCAGCAGCCCGAGGGCCAGCACGGTGCCCAGGCAGGAGGCGAATAGGAATTTGAAAAACTGGTTCATAATTATTTAAATTAATAATTTGATAATTGGGCAATTTGATAATGTGGTAATTTGACGGTGGAGCAATTATCAAATTATCAAATCAGGCAATTATCAAATTACGGTCGTGAGCAGCTCCGCAAAAGACTTAAACGGTCCGCGTAGGCCGGCAGAAATTAGATAAAAAACCTTCTTTGAGGGATGTAGTCGCTCGCGCGGAGGGCGGTTTTGAAAAAGCGAAGGTGCGCAAGGGGAGCATCGTTTTTGGATAAAAATGGCTCTAAGCAGAATTTAACGGCAGGCGGGTAAAGGGAACATGCGGAGGAATGGCTACTTTTCGCCGCTGAAAAACCGGTCGAGGGGTAGCCGTACCGTTCCCCAAAATCATGATCCGCCAGGAGTTTGCCGCTCCTAATCCGCCATCCGCCGCTCTCATGAACTGACGAAATTTCCTCATCACCAACTGACGCCAACCCGAATCCAAATGCCTTTCCAACACAAAAACAAGTTCATCCGGACGATGCGCACATTGCTACCCTCCCATTTTTCCCCATCCAGCCTGTTTTTTCCACTCCTTTTGCTGCTGCTCCTTGGCCAATCCACCACGCTTCGCGGACAGTTCCTGCAGGTATCGGCAGCCACCACGCCGCCCTTTACTCCACAGAACCTGATCTCCAACGTATTTCTGGGCGACGGGGTGGAGGTGACGAACATCCAGTACAACGGTGAGCCGCTGGCCGTGGGTTATTTCACCGGCGGCGCCTCGGTGATCGGCATCGAGCGGGGCATCATCCTGACCTCCGGACGCGTTGAATCCAACGGCGCTTTTACGGTCGGGGCCGCTCAGACGGGCATCGATTTCGCCTCCACGCAAAACGATTTCTTTCCGACGCCCGACGCCGATCTGGCGCCGCTGACAACCTCCACGCTGTTCGACCTGGCCTCGTACACCATCACCTTTATTCCGACCTCCGACACCCTGCGTTTCCGCTACGTGTTCGCCTCGGAGGAATATCCGGAATATGCCTGCAGCAGTTTCAACGACGTGTTCGGCTTCTTTATCCAGGGACCGGGCTACCCTACCCCCACCAACATCGCCAAAGTACCCGTTACCGGCGAATCGGTGACCATCAACAACGTTCACCCCGCCAATGGCCCGGGCTGTGTTCCGAAGAACGCCCAGTTTTACAACGACAACAATTTTTCCGGCAACCAGCCGAGTTACGACGGCTACCTCGATGTGTTCATCGCGGAAGCGGTCGTCGTGCCCTGCCAGACCTATACCATCAAACTCGCCATCGCCGACGTGAGCGACGGGGTGTTCGATTCCGGTGTTTTTCTCGAAGCGAAGAGTTTCGGAACGGGTTCGCTGAAAGTGGAAGTGGCGACGGTGAGCAATGACGGCACCGTGGTCGAAGGCTGTTCCCAAGGCATGCTCACGTTTACGCTACCGAACGAGGCGACCAGCGATTTCCCCATCGATTACCACATCTGGGGTCCGGCCGTGAACGGTACCGATTATCAACCCATCGCTACGGACCTGAAAATCCCGGCCGGCCAACAGGTGCTCAACGTGCCCATCATCGCCCTGGAAGACAACATGGCGGAAACAGGCGAATTCATCGCCATCGATGTAAAGCGCGACCCCTGCAACCGCGACACTTTTTACATCTCCCTGCGCGACAACAGCCTCATCCAGCCCGGGCTGCGCCCCGATACGAGCATGTGCCTCAACGCGACGCCGCTCGAACTGGACGGAACGGTGAACATCCCCCTTCCGGCGCCGCCGACTTTTACCAATGACCAGGATTTCACGGTTGCTCCTGTGGGCGCTCCCGTTTTTTCGTCCATTAATGTGTTCGGTGTTCTGCCCACGGTTTTGACCGACGGCGTGATCCGCTCGGTGTGCATGAACATCACGCACAGCTGGGACGACGACCTTTATCTCTACCTCCTTTCCCCAGGCGGGCAATTCGTTGAACTCTCCACGCACAACGGCGCCGACGGGAACAATTACACCAATACCTGTTTCACGCCTACGGCGACGAAAATCATCAGTTCACCCGGTCCATTCGCCCCGGCCAGTGCTGCCCCATTTACCGGCGACTGGCTGCCGGAGGGCGTATTTCCAGATTTGTGGGACGGCGAGTACCCCACCAATGGCCAATGGCGGCTCGAACTGATCGACAAGGCGAACGGCTTCACGGGCACGCTGAAAGACTGGACCATCACGTTCGAGCCCAGTTATAAGATCTCCTACCAGTGGTTCCCGCAACTCGGGCTATCCTGTCCCACCTGCCCCATCACCGACGCGACACCCCCACAAACCACGCTTTACACCGTGCTCGCCACCGACTCGTATGGCTGTGTCGTGCAGGACAGTGTCCGGATCACCATCAACCCCGAACTGGCGGCGCCCAGCGTGCAGTGCATCAGTTCGACGGCCAACAGCATCACCTTCGGTTGGACCAACGTGCCCGGCTCGTCCGGCTATCAGATCAATACCGGGAGCGGATGGGTGCCGATCGGCACCGATACGACGTATACGGTCACCGGACTATCCCTCAATTCCAGCGTTACCCTGGAGGTGAGCGGAATAGATGGGGTGAACCAGTGTAACGCCCTCATCGATGCCAACACCTGCGTCAACTGCAATGCGCCGATCCTTAGCGTTACCACGCAGCCGGCAGCTTGTGCGGGTTCGACCAATGGCAGCGCTACCATTACCACCGATAACCTCAATCCACCCTACACCTTCGCATTGCCCGGCCATGCCAACAGCACGGGTGTTTTCACCCTGGCAGGCGGTGTTTACATGGCGACGGTTACCGACGCGACGGGCTGTGCGAGCCAGATCAGTTTCACCGTGGATGCACCGCCGGCCATGACCGCAGTGGCCACGGTCGCGCAGGATGCGCTATGTTTCGGGGGTAACAGCGGGCAAATCAATACCACCATTACCGGCGGAACCGGCGTCATTACCTATCTCTGGAACGACCCCGCCAGCCAGAATGCCGCAAACGCGGTCAACCTCACGGCGGGGACCTACACCGTAACCGCTACCGACGTAAACGGCTGTACGGCTACCGCTTCGGCGAGCATCACGCAACCGACGGAAATCATCCTCAATGCGCAGTCCACCGATGCCCTCTGCCAGGGCCAGGCTTCCGGAACAGCGATGGCCACGGCCACCGGCGGCGTGTCGCCCTACGATTTTCAATGGGATGACGGCCAGACCACCCCTACGGCGATCGACCTGTTCGCGGGCGTCCACGTGGTGACCCTCACCGATGCGAACGGCTGCGCCAAAACCGCCTTCCTCATCGTCGGCCAGCCTACTGCGCTTACCGCAACGATAAGCGCCGAACCGACTTCCTGCGCTGCCGTTTCCGACGGCCAGATCACCGTGACACCGCAAGGCGGCGTCAACATTTACACCTACCTCTGGAGCGATCCGCTGGGCCAGACCACGCAGACCGCAACCAACCTGGGCCCGCTCACCTATACCGTCACCATCACCGACGGGAATGGCTGTACGCTCGAGCAGTCGGCCGAAGTGACGGCCCCGCCCGCGCTTACGCTCTCGCTCGTACAAACCAATGCCAAGTGCAACGGAGAAGCCTCGGGTGCAGTGACGACCACGGTTGGCGGGGGTACGGGCACTTATGATTACCTGTGGAACAACGGCGCCTCAGGCCCCGCGCTCTCGGGTGTTGTTGCGGGCACCTATACCGTGACGGTAACCGATGACAATGGGTGCACCATCACGAAAAACACGACCGTAAGCCAGCCGACAGCCATCTCGCTCAGCGCTACCGTGAATAATGCGGCCTGCTTCGGGCAATCCAACGGCGGCATCAACCTCTCGGTGCAGGGTGGTAAACCCGGCTACACCTATAAATGGAGCAGCAATGAAACCAGCGAGGATGTTTCCGGCAAACCCGCCGGCGACTACACCGTTACCGTGACCGATGCGAACGGCTGCACCGCCGTTTTATCCAAAACCATCGCAGAACCGACGGCGCTCACTTCCGGCATTACCGCCGTCGAGGTAAAATGCTACGGCCAAAATACCGGCGAACTCACGCTGACGGCAGGGGGCGGAACGGGTAATTTCACGATAACATGGTCGGGGCCGAACGGCTACACCGGTACGGGCGCCACCATCACCGGCTTGTATGGAGGCGGTTATACCGCCACCGTAACCGATGCCAACGGCTGCTCCGAAGTGCAGAACGCGCTGATCGGACAACCGCCCGGCGGACTTGTCCTCACACTGCCGGAGAGCTCCGACACAATCTGTTTCGGCGCAGCGGACGGTACCGCTACGGTGAGCGTGGTGGGCGGCACCTCGCCTTACACCTACCACTGGAATGCCAACGCCATCGACACGCCGACGGCAACCGGCCTGGTGTCCAACTACTACGAAGTAGTGGTGACGGACGCGAACGGCTGCACGCAGACCGCGACGACCTTCATCGCCCAGAAACCACAACTCATCGCCTTCGCAACGGCCGGCACGCCCAGTTGCCATGGCAGCAGCGACGGCTCCGCGTCCGTCTCCAGCATTTTCTACGGGATCGATCCGGCTGACCCGAGCGGATTTACCTATTTGTGGAACACCACGCCAGCCCAGCATGGTCAGCAGGCCGCCGGCCTGACTGCCGGCGTTACCTATCTGGTGACGGTGACCGATGCACAAGGCTGCTCCAGTACGGCCAGCGCTACCATCAGCGACCAACCCGAGGTATTTGCCAGCATTACCGGTTCGACCGATGTGCTTTGCAACGGCGAGCACAACGGCTCGGCTGAGGCGGTAGGTAGCGGCGGCACGGCCCCCTATGCCTATTTCTGGAGCGCCAATGCCGGCGGGCAGGCGACCGCGAAAGCCATAGACCTGCGCGCCGGGTTGTACCATGTCACGGTAACCGATGCCAACGGCTGCGCGGCCAGCGCCGACGTGACCATCGGCGAGCCGGCAGCACTGAAAATCAATGTGTTGGGGGATAATGTGCTTTGCTTCGGGGAAAGCACGGGCGCTGCCCATGTGGATGCGAGCGGTGGCGTGTCGCCCTATGCCTATCAGTGGAATACAGGCGCCACTTCCGGTAATCTGAGCAATTTGGCCGCAGGCCTGGTGCAAGTTACCCTCACCGATGCCAACGGCTGTTTGATCACCGACTCTGTCACCATAAGTCAGCCATCGGCTCCGCTTTCGGGCACGGCGACCAAACAGGATGCCGGGTGCTTCGGCGCGTACGACGGCCGCGTGATCCTCGCCGGCGCCGGCGGTTCGCCACCGTATCGCTACGCCTTGGACAACAAGCCTTTCAATGGCTCTTCGATCCAGATCGGCCTTGGCGCGGGTATATATGTGCCGCAATTGGTCGACCATAATGGCTGCACGGTGTCGCTGCCGCCCATCGAGGTGGTGCAGCGGCCGTCCGTGCAGGTGGAACTCGGTCCGGACATCACCATCAGTCTCGGCGAGAGCACTCAACTGCTGGCGCAGATCAGCGATGCCATCGAGCCCTATACCATCAGTTGGGATGCGCGCGACAGCGCCTGGCTGAGTTGCCTGGATTGTATCGACCCGTTCGTGGACTCGCTTTACTTCCAGAACAGTTTTGAAATCCGCGTCGTGGACTCGGCCGGCTGTGCCGGAACGGACCGCATCGTGGTGCACGTGGAGAAACCCCGCCGCGTTTTCGTGCCCACCGGCTTTACGCCGAATGGCGACGGCAACAACGACATCCTGATGGTGCACGGTCAGAGCTCGGCCAAGCTCCTCGACTTCCGCGTGTACGACCGCTGGGGAGAACTGCTCTACCAGGCCTCGGATTTCACCCCGAACGATGCGAGCATAGGCTGGGATGGCAAATTCCGCGGCAGTCCGATGAACCCCGGCGTTTATGTCTGGATGCTGGAGGCGCAATACCTGGACGGCGCCAAGGAAGTGTTGAAGGGGAATACCATGCTTATTCGCTAGTTGGATTTATCCTGTAGAGCCTATTGAGGCGCGGTAATGTCGGCGTGACTTTGAGTCACGCCGACATTATGCTATGGGCCCTAGGTGTTTCTGAAAATGCCCCGTTAATGAAATTAACTTATGGCAATTCCGGGGCAGGTCGAGCCGTTTTGGACAAATGCGACGAGAAACGGCTATCATTTTGTGACCACGCCCGATTTTCGCCGTTTCAAAAACATAATTTTGTAAGTGCGGGAAAATTTTCAACTTTATCTGTGAGCAGGCAGCGGTGATTTGCGAAACTTTAACAGCAATTTTCACAAATCCCTTAACGTGCCTTTAACGTCTGTCTTAACTTTGCTCCGCCTTTGAAGACCCGCCCGTTCATTGATGTACTGATACCTGCCTGGAATGAGGAGCAATCCTTGCCCCTCGTCCTGGCCGACCTTGCCCGGCTGAGCATGATCCGACAAGTGGTGGTGTGCGACAATGGCTCGACCGACCGGACCGCTTCAGCGGCCAAGGAAGCCGGTGCGATCGTGGTGCACCAGCCCCAGCGCGGCTACGGCGCCGCCTGCCTGGCCGGGATCGCTTACCTGAAGCATTTCCCGGAAACTGAACAGCCCGACATCGTGGTCTTTCTCGACGGCGACTACTCGGATTACCCGGAGCAACTGCCCGAAGTGATCGCACCGATTTTGAGCGAAAAGAAAGACTTCGTGATCGGTTCGCGCCGCCTCGGTGGGCTGGAGCCCGGCGCCATGACCCGGCCGCAGCGCTTCGGCAACTGGCTGGCGCCCTGGCTCATCCGCCTGTTCTACGGCTACCGGTTCAGCGACCTGGGACCGTTTCGGGCGATCAAATGGCCGGCCCTGCTGGCGCTCGATATGCGCGATACGAATTACGGCTGGACGGTGGAGATGCAAGTGAAGGCGGCGCGGCAAAAATTGCGCTGCGCGGAAGTGCCGGTGCGCTACAGAAAAAGAGCCGCCGGACACAGCAAGATTTCCGGAACCCTGAGGGGGACGGTATTGGCAGGTTGGAAGATCATCATTACCATATTTAAAAATTTACTCGAAGCATAAACAATGTACAGCATCCATTCTCTTTTTGAAGCACTTGAGTACCAGGCGTTTGTCGATTTCGGCTACCTGATGTTGCTCATCTACTTCCTCGCAATGAGCGCAGTGACTTTCTACTGCGTTCTGCAATTCCACCTCCTTTTCCTGTACAAGAAATACCACCGCGAAAACCCGAAGATCCAATACCGCCAGTACGATGCCGCCGACCAGCAGGTGCCGTTTGTAACCGTACAATTGCCGATGTACAACGAGATGTACGTCGCCGAGCGCATCATCGATTACGTGGCCGCCCAGGAGTATCCGCGCGAACGTTTCGAGATCCATGTCCTGGACGACTCTACGGATGAGACCGTCAACATCGTGGCCGAAAAAGTGGCCAAACTGAAGGCCGAGGGCTTCAACATCGAGCACATCCACCGCGTGAACCGCCAGGGCTTCAAAGCCGGCGCGCTGCAGGAAGCCATGCCCCACGTCAACGGCGAATTCATCGCCATCTTCGACGCCGACTTCACCCCGCGCGCCGATTTTCTCCGCACCACCATGCCTTACTTCGAGAATGACAAAGTAGGCATCGTGCAGACCCGCTGGGAGCACATCAACAAAGACTACAGCTTTATCACCCGCCTTCAGGCCCTGCAACTCAACGTGCACTTCACAGTGGAGCAGGCCGGACGTTCGTACGGCAACCTGCTGCTCCAGTTCAATGGCACGGCGGGCGTATGGCGCAAGCACGTCATCAACGAGGCCGGCGGCTGGCAGAGCGATACGCTCACGGAGGACCTCGACCTGAGCTTCCGCGCGCAGATCATGGGTTACAAAATCCAGTACCTCGAAAAACTGGAAAGCCCGGCCGAACTCCCGGTGGAAATGAACGGCCTGAAAGGCCAGCAGTTCCGCTGGAACAAAGGCGGCGCCCAGAACGCCCGCAAACTCCTCCACCTCATCTGGAAAGAAGGCGGCAACAAACTCACCATGATGCAGAAACTGCACGCCACCAGCCAGTTGCTGGCTTACGGTGTGTTCCTCTGGGTCTTCATCGCTGCCGTGAGCAGCGTGCCCCTGGCTTTCGCATTTGCCGACCTGGGCATCTCGACGCACTTCCTGTCTTTCTCCGTGCTGGGTCTTTTCTCGGTAGCGGCCATCTCCTACACCGCCAACATCACGGCGGCGCTCGACCGCAGCGGTCCGGTGACCTTCCGCGAGAAAATGCGCTTTTTCGGGCTGTTTCTGTCCTTCATGCCGATCTCCATGGGCTTGTCGCTGTACAACGCTATCGCCGTGATCGAAGGCTATATGGGCAAGGCTTCTTCGTTCGTCCGCACGCCGAAATACGGCGCGATGAGCAACAAAGGCGAACGCTCCAGCGCCCTGAAGCAGGCGAGTTACATCACCAAAAAGATCTCCTGGGTGACGATTGCCGAAGGCTTTATGGCCCTGATCTTCGCTTCCGCCGTGGTCATCGGCCTGGTGACCGACAATACGGCATTCGTGTTGTTCCACTCGATGCTGTCCGTGGGCTTTGCCACCATCTGTTTCTACTCCATCAAGCACCTCCGCTTCCGGTAATCCGGGCGGGGCGTTTTTCCGATACCTAACCAATCTCCTTAAGATCACGCGCTTCCGTTAAAGTAAGTCGAAAAACTATGGCCCGTACCGCTGTTGAGCGGTGCGGGTTTTTTGTTTGCGGAAAAACGGCCTTTGCTGAAAGCCGACAACCCGCATGGTCACCGCAGGTCAACTTTGCTGAAGTTCTTTTCAACTAAACCACCTGACCATGCTAAGACCTTTATCCGCTATTGGCCTGCTGCTTTGGGCCATTGCCTTGCCGGCTCAAACTTTTGACCGCTCCCTGAACTTCGGCTTCGAAAATTCCGCAGATGTGCTGGCACCGCTTTCGGGCGGGCGCTGGCTGGTGGCAGGGCGGGGCACACCCTGGCCAGGTCTTATTGTTGTCGACACGATTTTTGCCCTGGTGATCGACGCCTCGACGAATGTCCTGTTGGAAAAAAGGCTTTCTTTACCGCTGGCAGAGGTGCACAAGATAGGCGATGCCTTGGGCACGCCGGATGGAGGCTTCCTGATATGTGCCTCGACAGGAGACTGTGATGCGTGTTGTGGAGAAACTGTTTTGCAAAAATTCGATGCTGCCGGGCAATTGCAATGGGTGCAGGAAAGTGTGCAGGGCCATCCTAATGTAGAAAAATTACTACTCTCCCCGGACGGTTATGTGCTAGGCCTTACCGACAAATTGATCACCAAATTTGACCCTGCAAATGGGGTGGTGATTTGGCAGGCCTATCCAGGAAATGAATTCCAACACATTGAATGGCAACATCTTGCACTACTTCCCGGCACCGAAGACATCGCCATGGCTGCTGGAAGATCGCTGCGCCTGTGGAAGCAAAACAGCACACCCAACGGCCCTGGGTATAACCTGGCTGTAGCGATGGACTATGCTCCCGGGGTAGTAATATTTGATGGGCTGGCCGTTCGTCCCGATGGCTGGGCTTATGCGGTTGATGGCAACACCAAATTTGTGCGCTTTGGGGAGGGCCTGGCGATCGAGACCTTGCCAAATTTACCATTCCCCGCAACAGGTATTTTTTCCACCGCCGAAGGTTTCATTTTTTTAGCGGAAACAAATGATCGCTCCCTCGCAATCCGCACAGATTCAATAGGTCAAATCATGGATACCCTGCTTTACACGGGGATCGGAATTCACGCGGCTCAGGTATCGATGAAGGCAGACACGCTGCTGGTCATTGGATTGGACATTTCCGGGAAATCGCCTTTTATCCCCAGCGATGGCAACGCGTCACATCTTTGGGTTCATGCTCAGGCGGACAACGCTACGCCTACCTCGTGGGGCAATATTGGAATAACCGGCGTCGAGCAACTCGATTCCATCCATGTAAAAGAAAACTTCTTCGGCGGGCCATTTCCGCCTTACTATACATTGTACGATGCAGGCTTTCGAGTGCAAGTGACCAACTTTGGCGCGGTTCCCGTGAACACGTTTTATGTATCCCATGCCTTTGGCTGGGCCTCTTCCTACTTCTGTAGTGATCGCCCCGTCACCCACCTGCGTTTTGATGGCCCGATGTTGGCGCCCGGCGAATCCCGCTGGCTGGACATGGGTAAAATCGGCGCTACGGACCTGACCTCTGTTCCCACCGAATACTGCTTCTGGACCAGTTCGCCCAACGGCCGCCCCGACGACGATCACCTCGACGACAACTTTTGCCACAGCATCGTGCTGGATACTGAAACCCCGGTTGCACCCATTTCACTTTCCATTGCCCCCAATCCAACCGGCACGGAAGGCTTTTGGCTGACCCTCCCATCCACAACTTTATCTGACCACGATCTGGCATACAGACTTTTCGACGCCATGGGGCGGTTGGTGGCTTCCGGGCAGTTTGCGCCGGGCGAGGCGCGCCAGCACATCCCGACGACTCAACTGCCTGGCGGATTGTATACCCTGCATGCCGGAAAATGGAAAGCCAGGATGGCCGTGCAGCGTTAGTGCTGTCCGACCTTCGCCGCCCTGATGCGACAACGAGTCCTGATCTCCGGCTTCCTGCTTGCGCTCACGCTTTACCTCGGTTACGGTGTGGAGCGGACGGCGTTCGGGAAATTCATCCTGTCTTACGGCGCATGCTTCGGCATTTACGGATGGGTCGTTTGGCGGGAAAGGAAATCCGCCCAAAACCTACGTTGGTACATCAGTCTGGGCATTCTGCTTCGTGTGATCTTGCTCTTCAATCTCCCCAATCTCTCCGATGATTTTTATCGCTTTATTTGGGATGGCCGGCTGGTGGCCGCTGGCTGGGATCCATTGGCCCATGTACCGCGCTGGTTTATGGAAAACCAGGTGCAGGTGCCGGGCCTGACGCCGGAACGCTTTGCCCGGCTCAATTCGCCGGATTATTTCACCGTGTATCCGCCCTTGTGCCAGGCCGTGTTTGCGGGGGCAGCGTGGTTGTCGCCGGCGAGCGATTGGGGGGCGGTGGTATGGATAAAGGTGTTTCTGTTGCTGTCCGAGATAGGTAATGTGTGGCTGCTCAGCAACCCCACCCCCGGCCCCTCCCCCGAGGGGTCAGGAGTGGGGTCACCCCTCCCCTCGGGGGAGGGGCCGGGGGTGGGGTTACTCTACGCCCTCAATCCCCTCGCCATTCTCGAGATCACCGGCAATTGCCACTTCGAAGGGGCGATGATCTTTTTTCTTTTGCTGGGACTGCGCGTTATGGAAAAGGGAAAGACGGCACTGGGGGCGGTTTCCTGGGCGCTGGCGACCGCAGCGAAACTGCTGCCGCCCTTGTGGCTGCCCTTGATCTGGCGTTGGCTGGGCTGGCGGCGAGGCGCCGCATTTGTATTGCTGTTCGCAGCATGTTGCGCTTTGTTTTTGGCAATGCCGCTCCGCTGGACTTATCTGCCCAACCTGTTGTCAAGCCTTCAACTCTATTTCCGCCAGTTCGAATTCAATGCCAGCCTCTACTACCTGGCAAAAAGCATCGGTTGGTGGATTTTTGAAAAAAACATAGGACGCGGCGTTGGACCATTCCTGGGAGTACTGACCGCAGCGGCCGTGCTCGCCCTGGCTTTTTTCAAGGTAAAAAAACAGGCGCCCATGCCCGTCCTGCTTTCGGCCATGACCCTTGCGGCGAGCATTTACCTGATCGATGCCACGACGGTGCATCCATGGTATGTGACCGTGCCACTCGCACTCGGCATCGCTTCGGGCTGGCGTTTCCCGATCGTGTGGTCGGGTGTGGCTGCGCTCAGTTACAGCCACTATGCGGGCGGCAGTTTTCAGGAAAAATATGCCTGGATCGCCTTCGAATACCTGGCGGTTGTGGTAGTTCTCCTTTGGGAAATCCGCCGCTTTTATTCCTTCCCGCTTTCTCCCACGAAATAATGCTTCTTCTCCTTGAACAGGACATTGAAGGTCGTCATGCTCCCGTAGCAGCGCGTGATGTACTGCTGTAAATTCACTTTATCCTCGTCGGTGAGCACTTTATGCGCATTGATGGCCTGTTCGAGTACCCGCAGGCGGTCGCGCATCATCACGATTTTGTGGAAAAAGGTATCGATAGGAACGTCTTTGGGTTGGGTACTGCTATCGCCCGGTTTCAGGATCATCGTGCCACCGATCCAGCGGTCGCCGAGCGGCACCGTTTCCAGGCTGACGCCCGCCCAGGCCCGCAGGATGCGCACCAGCGATTGCTCGGCCTCGGTGAAGGAAACTGTTTCCTCGACCGGGATGGCTTCCACCACCTGCCAGCCGGAATAGTCCTTGCCGACCATTTTAAGGCCGAATTGAATGAAACAAACCTCGTAGGCCGCCACATGCAGGCGGATGATGACCCCGTCGCCGAAGGCGGGGTGTTTGACGCGGGAACCGATGCCGAGAACCATGTTTAGAAGTGAGCAGTGAGGGATGAAAAGAGTGGGTGAGGGCAGGTTGACAAGTTGGAAAAGAAAGCCGCCTTTGGCATCTCAAGTAACCTGAGCGGATGCGGGCGGCTTTCTTTTCCAACCTGTCAGGTTAAGAAATAGCCTGGCGAGCAGCAGCAGGAACAGGACGGATACCACAGCCGCCGGCCAGGGCACATTGATGTCCTGCTCCAGGTCGACGGTGGAAAGCTCGTTTTTGTAGAGGTATTGCGCGACGATCTGAAGACCGTTGTTGAAAAAATGCGCGAGCACCGGCACCCAGAAATTGCCGCTGCGCCAGTACAGCCAGCCCAATAAAACGCCCAGCAGCCAGCGCGACAGAAAGCCTTCGAACTGCATATGAATCGCGCTGAACACGGCCGCCGACAGGATGATGGCCAGCCAGGGCTGGTCGATGCGGCGCATCAGTTGCCGCTGCAATACCCCGCGAAACACCAGTTCTTCCCCGATGGCGGGCAAAAGCGCGATGAGCACCAGGTTCGCCAGAAACTCCAGCGGACTGTCCATGACCAGCAATGCTTTGACTGCTGCCTCGGTCTGTTCCTCCATCTGGCGCAATAACTCCGGCATCGGGAACCCTTTGTTGATCTGATACAGCCAGACCACCAAAGGCAGGGAAAAAAGCATCAGCAGGACCGTGACGCCGGCGATTTTCCAGTTGGGAAAGTGGCGCAGCAAAAGGTAATCGCGCCAATCGGCCACGCGCCATCGAGGTTCTTCTTCGGGTGTATCCGTCCGAAAGTGCGCGAAACGGAACTGGCGGTAGAAGATGGCGATTATGGTGGCGGCGGGCAGGATAAAAGTGAAGCCATGATTCAGCGCCAGCAGCAGGCGAAGTTGCCATCGATCCGCCGCCGTGCTGATGGAAAGCGTTTCGATGTCCAGCCCCGATATGTTCCAGCCCGCCATGGAAGCTATTTCCTGATAGGCAAAAGCGCCCAAGACGGCGCCCACCAGGCAAAGACCGGCCAGCGCGAGCAGCACGATGCGCACCTTCGGGTAATCGGGCAATGCACTGGCCGCGGGTTGGGAAACTTCGAACGGGTGGGTATTTTCCATGATGGATCAAGTCAGAGGATGGGCGCAAAATTCTTCAAATCCCGCTCATTTTTTCAGGTGTTCCGGACTGCACTGCGGAAAAGGTTGCTTTCGCTGAATTTTTACCCCTTCTAAATAGTCCATTCTTTTCTTTCAATTTTTAACGAAAATTGGCGGCCCCCGTTCGGTAAGGTAGTTTTACGCCGTAAAACAAAACCAACACCGAAGCGCCGCGACAAGCTTTGCGGCGCGCTCAACATTCAACATTTTTATCCGCTGAAGCCGAAGGCGAAGGCGGACACCATTCATCTCTTCAAAATGAGTTGGTTCAACCGGTTTCTTACCTCTTCCATCGGTCAGAAGATCATCATGTCGCTGACCGGTATTTTCCTGATGCTCTTCCTGGTCATTCACCTGCTCGGCAACCTCCAATTGCTGAAGCACGACGGCGGCGAGGCGTTCAACATCTACGCCTACTTCATGACCCACAATCCGCTGATCAAGATCGTCTCCTACACCCTCTACGCCTCCATCGTGCTCCATGCCTTTCAGGGCATCGCGCTCTGGCTGCGCAACCGCGCGGCGCGCGGCAACACGCGGTATGCCGTGCAGCATGTGCGCGCCAATGAATTCTCGGCGCGCAACATGGCCTGGGTGGGCATCGTGATCTTCATCTTCATTGTGCTGCACATGATCCAGTTCTGGGCCGTGATGCACTGGGGGAACCTCACCAACGTGCGCTACGAAGGCATGACCCACGACGTGAAGGACCTCTACACCCTGGTCGACGACTCCTACAAAAACGGCTTGTTCGTCCTGTTCTACGTGATCAGCATGGTGGTCGTGGCCCTTCACCTCTGGCACGGCTTCTGGTCCTCGCTGCAAACGCTTGGGATCAATCACCGGAAGTACAACGGCCTCTTCCACACCCTCGGTGGGATATACGCTTTCATCATTCCCGCCCTTTTTGCGCTCATCCCCATTTGGATGTACCTCGATAAATAGTTGGACAGGAACACCTTGATTTACAGTATTTTATAGTTTTTTTTAAAGTAAAAAATCCTGTAAATCACGTTGATCCTGTCAAAAACCCCTTAAAAAACCACCTGTTCGAACCATTACAAAAGAAACATATGTCGGAAACTGCAACTGCCACCGATAAGACCCTGAACGCTAAAATTCCCGACGGTCCGCTGAACAACAAGTGGGAGGATTACAAGGGCCATGTTGCCCTCGTAGCGCCCAACAACAAGCGCCGCATCGATGTCATCATCATCGGTTCCGGACTGGCCGGCGCTTCCGCCGCCGCTTCCCTGGGCGAACTGGGCTACAACGTGAAATGCTTTTCCTACCACGATAGCCCGCGCCGCGCGCACTCCATTGCCGCGCAAGGGGGCATCAACGCCGCCAAGAACTACCGCAACGACGGCGACTCGGTGTACCGCCTCTTTTACGACACCATCAAAGGGGGCGACTACCGCGCCCGCGAAGGCAACGTGCACCGCCTGGCCGAGGTATCGACACTCATCATCGACCAGTGCGTAGCGCAGGGCGTGCCCTTTGCACGAGAGTATGGCGGCTTGCTCGACAACCGCTCCTTCGGCGGCACGCAGGTGTCCCGCACTTTTTATGCCCGTGGACAAACCGGCCAGCAATTGCTCATCGGCGCCTACCAGGCCCTGGAACGCCAGGTGGCCCTCGGCACGGTGAAAATGTACAACCGCCACGAAATGCTCGACGTGGTGACGGTGGATGGAAAATGCCGGGGCGTGATCGTGCGCAACCTCGTCACCGGCGAACTGGAGCGCCATTCCGCCCACGCCGTGGTGCTCTGCACGGGCGGCTACGGCAACGTGTTCTACCTCTCCACCAACGCCAAGCTCTGCAACGTGACCGCAGCCTGGCGGGCGCACCGCCGTGGGGCCTACTTCGGCAACCCATGTTACACGCAGATCCACCCGACCTGCATCCCGGTTTCCGGCGATTACCAGTCGAAACTGACGCTCATGTCGGAGTCGCTGCGCAACGACGGCCGCTGCTGGGTTCCTAAAAACCCGGCCGACAAGAACAAACGCCCGCAGGACATCCCCGAAAGCGAGCGCGACTATTACCTCGAACGCCGCTACCCGGCTTTCGGCAACCTCGTGCCGCGCGATATCGCCAGCCGGGCGGCCAAGCAGGTTTGCGATGAAGGTTTGGGGGTCGGGACTTCCGGACTGGCGGTCTACCTCGATTTTGCCGATGCCATCAAGCGCCTCGGCCGCGACACCGTGGAGGCACGCTACGGCAACCTTTTTGAGATGTACGACAAGATCACCGGGGAAAATCCCTACGAGATGCCGATGCGCATTTACCCGGCCGTCCACTACACGATGGGGGGTCTGTGGGTGGATTACGAACTGATGACCACGGTACAGGGCCTGTATGCCGCCGGCGAAGCCAATTTCAGCGACCACGGCGCCAATCGCCTCGGCGCTTCCGCGCTGATGCAGGGTCTGGCCGACGGCTATTTCGTGCTGCCTTATACCATCGGCTCCTACCTGAGCAATGAGATCCGCACCGGGGCCATTCCGACCAGCGGTGCGGAATTTGACGCCGCCGAACGCGACGCCCGCGCACGCATCGAAAAGTTGATGACGATCGGCGGAAGCAAAAGCGTGGAGTATTTCCACCGCCGACTGGGCAAGATCATGTGGGACAAATGCGGTATGGCGCGCAATGCGCAGGGACTGACGGCTGCCATCGCCGAGATCAAGGCGCTGCGCGAGGAGTTCTGGCGCGACGTATTCGTACCGGGCCGGGCGGATGAGTTCAACCCTGAATTAGAAAAGGCCGGCCGCGTGGCAGACTTCCTCGAACTCGGCGAACTGATGTGCCGGGATGCCCTGCACCGCCAGGAAAGCTGTGGCGGCCACTTCCGCGAAGAATACCAAACGGAGGAAGGCGAAGCCCAGCGTGACGACAATAATTTCATGTACGTGGCTGCCTGGGAATGGAAAGGCGAAGGCACGGAGGAGGAATTGCACAAGGAGACGCTGGAGTACGAGGAGGTGAAGGTGAGCCAGCGGAGTTATAAATAGAGAAGGGTATCTTTGTTAGTCACCAATAAGTGAAATTATGATACTCGAAATCGCCGATGATGTTCTTGAGAGAACAAATCTCACGGAAGCCGATCTGCGCATGGTATTGGCAGTGGTCCTTTTCAAAGAGGAAAAACTGACTTTAGCCCAGGCCGCCAAACTCGCTGGCATGCACCAGTTTCAGTTTCAAAAAGAACTGGCCAAGCGAAAAATATCCTTGCATTATGATGTTGAGGATTTTGAACGGGATATGGCTACCCTCAAGATTCCGCTGCGATGATCGTGGTCAGTGATACTTCTCCCGTGGCCAATCTTCTCGCGGTTGGCCAATTGGATTTACTGAAAGCCCTGTATGGAGAGGTGGTTATTCCTCAAAGCGTCTTTCAGGAAGTATCTGATATAGAAGCCTTTGGCGTGCCAGTTGAAAAATTTATCGATGCCGGCTGGATTCGGATTGAAGCGCCCGAAAACCAATCAAAAGTTCTTTATTTCAAAACACTTCTTGATGAAGGCGAAGCGGAAGCCATTGCCCTGGCGCTAGAATTGAAAGCGGATCGTTTGCTGATCGATGAACGGATGGGACACAAAGTGGCCTCAGATGCTGGGTTAACAACCACTGGTTTATTGGGTGTCCTGTTGGAGGCAAAAACCATGGGGCATTTGTCTCGGGTAAAACCTGTATTGGATCAATTGATTAAAGTCGGGTTTTGGATGTCCAAACCGCTTTATGAAAAAGTACTGGCTACTGCCGGTGAATAGAGATACCGTATGAGGACTTTGTTTTCTATTGCCCTTTTTTTCCTTGCTGTCTCCATTTGGGGCCAGGAGGTGATCAACCTTCGCAACCCTTCGTTCGAGGGTAAGCCGGGAGCCGGGATTACCCCTTCTTTTTGGAAAAACATAGGCGCTGACCAGGAAAGTCCTACGGACATCCAACCCGGATTTTTCGGGGTGAATACCCGCCCTCACCATGGAGAAACTTTTGTGAGCATGGTGGTACGCGGCAACAGCACCTGGGAGGGAATCGGGCAACAATTGAAGGGCGGAAAATTGATGAAAGACAGCGTGTATGCCTTCAGCCTCTGGCTGGCCCGGCCAACGGAATTTGCCGCTATGTCGAGGATAACGATGGAGGAAGCCTATTACACCCGCGCTGTGGTGCTGCGCGTCTGGGGATACAACAATGCCACCAAAACCGAAGAACTGCTGGCGGAGACGGACCCGGTGACGCACACGAAATGGATGCGCTACGATTTTATACTGAAGCCGAGTAAAAGCGATTTTGATGAAATACAGTTGATCGCTTATTACGATGATGATAAAGCGCCTTACAATGGCAGCGTGCTGGTGGATGATTGCTCGGAGATTGTAAGACAATAAAATGCGGCCCAATGAGAACTACCCTATTATTCTTATTCGGTTTGATCTGGTTCGCAATGCCGGCTATGGCACAGAAGTTCATTGAGTTGGATAATCCTTCTTTTGAGGATACTCCTGTTGTTTCCCAAGTGCCGGTAGGTTGGGTCGACTGTGGTTTTCCAGGAGAATCCCCTCCGGATGTACAACCGGGAGGGTTTCATGTAATAAAACAGGCCGATGACGGGGAAACTTACTTAGGCATGGTGGTAAGAGATAATGGAACCTACGAAGCGGTAAGTCAGGAATTGAACGAGCCCCTTTTGCCTGGAAAACTCTATGAATTACGCTTGGTTCTGGCACGGGCGCCTACATTCATCTCGCTATCAAGGACCACCATGGAAGAAGTTAACTATGAGGAAGCGGTAATATTACGGGTTTGGGGAGGCAGCGATGATTGTTGTGAAGAAGGCGAAATCCTCTGGGAAACTGCCGAGATCACCCATACAGCATGGCGAGAATACTTTATGGATTTTGCTCCTGAAAAAGGGCCTTACCGATACATCAAATTAGAAGCCTTTTATAAACCGGATTATTCAACATATTACAATGGAAACCTGCTTTTGGACAACTGCTCTCTTGTAAGAATTGATTGATGTTTTGTAATTCACAAGGCTATAAATGCTATCTGATTAGTCCATTTTGTTTCTAATGTTCTTTCTCCACCAGGACAATGAAAAAATTGCTACTTGCTCTACTGGTTTTGGGAATTGTATTCTGCTTAACTACCTGCAGGAAAGATCCCTTTGAGGCATTCGAGTTAAAGAACGCCTCTTTTGAAGGCCTTCCGGCAAGTTCTACTATTTCGGAGGAATGGACGGATTGTGGAACACCCACTGAAACGCCGCCGGATATTCAACCCGGCGCCTTTGAAGTGACTACCCCCGCACAGGAGGGAAACACTTACCTCGGCATGGTGGTACGCGACAACCATACCTGGGAAGCAGTGGGTCAACAATTGGCCGAGCCTTTGCGGAAAGGAAATCAGTATGAACTGCGTGTATTCCTGGCTCGCTCGGATGAGTATTTTGGAGGTTCCGCTACGACAGAGGAGGACGTTTATTTTACGCAACCGGCGGTACTGAGGGTGTGGGGCAGCAACGATCGTGGTGATAATCTCGAATTGCTGGCGGAAACACCGCCCGTGCAGCATGAACAATGGAAAGAATACACCTTGAACCTCCAGCCGGCTGTGGCAAATCAATACAATTACATCAAACTGGAAGCCTATTACCAATCCGGTGCTGCCGATTACAACGGCAATATCCTGCTCGACAACTGTTCCCTTGAAAAAATCGATTGATCGCTAATTGTTGACCATCAATATTTCCATCATATGCGTCTCACGCTAAAAATCTGGCGCCAAAGCGCCGCCAACGCCCAGGGCAAGTTCGTCACCTACCAACTCGATGACGTCAACGAGCACATGTCTTTCCTGGAAATGCTCGACGTGCTCAACGAACAACTCGTGGCCAAACGCGAGGAACCCGTCGCCTTCGAACACGATTGCCGCGAGGGCATTTGCGGCTCCTGCTCGCTGGTGATCGATGGTCGCGCCCACGGCCCCATGAAGGCCACGACCACCTGCCAGGTGCACATGCGCCATTACAAGGACGGCGACACCATCGTGATCGAGCCCTTCCGCGCCCGCTCTTTCCCGGTGATCAAGGACCTGGTGGTGGACCGCTCGGCCTTCGACCGCATCATTCAATCCGGCGGCTACGTGAGCGTGAACACCGGCCAGGCGCAGGACGCCAACGCGATCCCCATCGAGAAAGACCAGGCCTCGCAGGCCTTCGATGCGGCAGCCTGCATCGGTTGCGGCGCCTGTGTGGCCGCCTGTCCCAATGCCTCCGCCATGCTGTTCACCTCGGCCAAGGTGAGCCACCTCGCCCTCCTGCCGCAAGGCCACGTCGAGCGCCGCAAGCGCGCGCTGGCCATGGTGCAGCAGATGGACGCCGAGGGTTTCGGCCGCTGCTCCAACGTGACGGCCTGCGAAGCCGAGTGCCCGAAAGAAATTTCCGTGGATAACATCGCCCGGCTCAACCGGGAGTACCTGGGAGCGGTGTTTGCTTCGGAGAAGATGGTTTGATGGTTGGAGGGTTAGAGGGTTGGATGGTTTTTGATTGAGGGGTAGCCTTACTTCCCAACCACAAAAAACCATCCAACCCTCTAACCATTTAACCCTCCATACATTCCTCCAGCATTCCCTCTTTCAGCGCATAGGTAGAGGTGAAGATCTGTTGAATGCCCGCCCGCCGCAGCACGTAGCGCACCAGCACCAGCGCGACGACCACCATTTCCACCCTCTCGGGCGGCATTTTCTCCATGTTCCGGCGCTCCCGCACGGTGCTGTGCAGCAGCATTTCGCAGAGCGGCTCGAACGCTACAACGGTGGTTACCCCATAAGTCGGCGGTTTGGTCGCGGGGTCGATCAGGAAATTATCGATGACATCGAAAGTCCCGGAAGCCCCGGCCAGCAGCGTTGTGGGATAAATTTGAAGGGCGGCCCAGAGATCGCTCAAAGCATTTTCGAGAAAGCGTTCGATGTCCGTTACATCCTGCGCGGCGATGGGATCTTCGTGCTGAAAACGCTGCCGCAGCACTGCCACCCCGACATTAAAACTCTGTTGCCAGAACACCTGCTCCCGGTCGGCGATGATGAATTCGACGCTGCCGCCGCCGATGTCCATGATGAGCACCCGTTCCCCTTCCGGAAAAGGGACCGCGCGGCGCACCCCTTTGTAGATCAGTTCCGCCTCCCGGTCGCCGCTGATGGCCTGAGCCCGGATGCCGGTGATCTCCTGGATTTTATCGAGCAGTGCCCCCGCGTTTTCCGCGGTGCGGATGGCGGCCGTGCCGAAGGCGTGCACCCGGTCGAGCGGAATTTTGGCGGCATCGATCAGGATTTTGTACTCGGCTACGGCATCGAGCGCCCGTTGAAAAGCCTTTTCTCCGATGCGATGAATGCCCTCTTCGCCCAACTTGACGTAGACCCGGTGGCGGAACAGCGTATGCCAGCCGCCGCCCGCTTCGCATTCCGCGATGAGCAGGTGAAAGGTATTGGTACCCAGGTCGATGACGGCGTATGGGCGCATGGGCGTGGATTGGTGATGATTGGGTGAATTGGTTATCCAGTGATTTGGTGAGGGGTTATGGATCAACGGTTAAAATATATAAATGATCTGGAAAGCCAGATAATGTTCCCGCAGGGGCAGTTCGTAATGTGTGCCAGGGCGGGGCTTGTATAGTTTGGTAAAAAACCGGTGCATCCGGAAATTGAAGCCGATGTGCCGGGAAGCGAAGAAACTGGCGCCCAGCATCCAGCCGAAACTCTCCTTGTTGAGGTCGGGCAGCGCGGCATCAATGCCCCCGTTTTCCGGGTATTTGTCCTTGTAACTCAGCAGGTGACTGTACATCAGACCGGCATTCACGTTGACGCGGTAGAAATCGGGTGCATCGCTGTCGTCCCCCACCAGCCAGTCCTTGTAATGCCACTGCACGGGCACTTCGATGTAATTGAGGGTTGTGTTGAATTGCTCGTGGAAGAAATCCTTCGGTTGGTTGCGGCAGCCGCGCTGGGTGAAAAGGATCTCCACGCTCGCGTCCTGCTTTTCCTTCAAAATAACGATGCCGCGCAGGCCACCCTGCAGGCCAATCTTGTGGTAGCCGGCGCTCACATCGCCGTCGATCTGCGCCGCCGTAACTCCGGCGATCACGCCCGCCTTGAAGCGCTGCTGGGCTTGCAGGTGGCCGACACAGAATCCGCAGGCCATCATTAAAAAAACAAAAGCCGGTCGGAAGCCGGCGCGGAATGGGGAAAAAGAAAACTCGATATTCATGCTCCCTGGTTTTAAATACTTTTGCGTGCAAAGTAACCGATGCGCTATACATCCACAACGTTGAAAAAATTGGAAGGGTTGTTTGAAGACCTGGACTACACCGTGCGCTACGAAAAAGGCAACTTCCAGAGCGGTTACTGCCTGGTCGAAAACCGGCGCATCGCCGTCGTCAACCGCTTTTTCGACACCGAAGCCCGCATCAACTGCCTGCTCGACATCCTGAACACCCTCGACATAGACCCCACTACCCTACCCGAAGGCTCGCAGGAATTTTTACAAAAAGCGCTGAGCGCAAGGGAATGAGTGATTGGTGGATTGGTGATTGGTGGATCGGTAATTAGTAATTTGACCTTGGGCTACGTATAAGGCCATTGACTAATTACCGATCCACCAATCACCAATCTACCCATCATCAATCCACCAATCACCAGCATCTTGACTTTTCTCCTCCTCGGCACCGGCACTTCCCAAGGCGTACCCGTCATCGGCTGCGAATGCAGCGTATGCACTTCGCCCGATCCGCGCGACAACCGCCTGCGATCCTCCGCCCTGCTCAGTGCCGGTGACACCAATATTCTTCTCGATGCCGGCCCCGACCTGCGCCAGCAAATGCTCCGCGCCCGGGTCCGCCACGTGGACGCCATCCTGCTCACGCACGAACACAACGACCACGTCATCGGCCTCGACGACGTGCGGCCTTTCAATTTCCGCTCCGGACATGCCATGACGGTCTATGCCCTGCCCCGGGTGGCGGATGAGGTGCGCCGCCGCTTCGAGTATGTGTTCGGCGCCTACATCCCCGGGCTGCCGCGCATCGAGTTGCGCCATCTGGAGGCACAGCAGTCTTTCCATATTCATGATGTAGAAGTGCAGCCCATCGAGGTCATGCACGGCCGGCTCCCCATACTCGGCTTCCGGTTTGGCGCACTGGCCTATCTCACCGATGTCAAAACCATCGACCCTCCCGAACGGGAAAAACTCTTCGGGTTGGAACACCTGATCGTCAGCGCCCTGCACCACCGCGATCACCCTACCCACCAGACCCTGGAACAGGCACTCAAACTCATCGAGGAATTGAAACCCAAGCAGGCCTGGCTCACCCACATCAGCCATGAAATGGGGCGAACGGTGGAGGTAGAAAGGACTTTGCCGGCGGGGGTGGCGTTGGCGTACGACGGGCTGGAGATTCATTGGTGATTGGTGGATTGGTGATTAGTAAATGGCAGCCTGCGTAGCCCAAGGTCAAATTACCAATCCACCAATTCACCAATCCACCAATCCCGGAACCAAACCCATTCCCCGACCATTTCCCTTCCCCATGCAACACCTTACCATTTTCGGCGAACCGCTCATCGACGCCAAAACCATCGAGCAGATCAAACGCTGTCCGGCCTCGCCGGAGGACCGCGCCACGCTGACCGCCGATGCGCATTACGGCTATGGTCATCCCATCGGCGGGGTGGTCGCTTATAAAGACAAAATCAGCCTTTCCGGCGTGGGATTCGACATCGCCTGTGGCAACAAGGCCTGCCAGACCAACATCCGCGCGACAGACATCGACACGGAAAAAGTGATGGACGAGATCTTCAAACAGATCGGCTTCGGCGTAGGTCGACCCAATCCGAAGCCCATTGACCATCCGGTATTCGACGCCATCGCCAAAGCCGATTTCAACCCGCAGCGCCAGATGATCGACCTGGCCATGAAGCAGCTCGGTACGGTGGGCTCGGGCAACCACTTCGTCGACCTCTTCGAAGACGAGGAAGGCTGGTTGTGGGTGGGCGTACACTTCGGCTCCCGCGGTTTTGGGCACAAAACCACCACCGGCTTCATCGCGCTCCATAAAGGCAAAACCTTCCAGGACTCGGTGCACGAGGGCGGAATGGACGCCCCGCCCCTCCTGTTCGATGCCGATAGCGCGCTGGGTCAGGACTACCTCGCGGCCATGCGCCTCGCCGGCGATTACGCCTATGCCGGACGCGATGTGGTGGTGGCTAAGGTCCTTGAGATCCTCGGTGCGCAATCCGTTTTCGAGGTACACAACCACCACAACTTTCTCTGGGAGGAAGAGCATTTCGGGGAAAAATTCTATGTGGTGCGCAAGGGCGCGACGCCCGCTTTTCCGGGCCAATTCGGCTTCGTCGGCGCCAACATGGCCGATACTTCCGTAATTATTCGCGGTGTAGACAACCCCTTGAGCCGGGAAGGACTCTACTCCACCGTGCACGGGGCAGGACGAGTGATGAGCCGCACGCAGGCGGCCGGCAAAAAACGCTGGAAAAAAGGCAAGGCGGAATACCTGAGCCAGGGCCTGGTGGACTGGAAAAAAGTGAAAAAAGACCTGAAATCGAAAAAAGTGGTGCTGCGTGGCGGCGGGGCTGACGAGGCGCCGGAATGCTATAAAAAACTCGAGGAGGTGCTCGCTTTTCACGAGGGCACCATCGAGGTCACGCATCGCTTGCGGCCGATTGGAGTGGCGATGGCAGGGCCGGAGCTGTTCGATCCGTATAAGGATTGAGGGAAACGGGGGATCGGCCCGCCGTCGCCTGCGGCTATGGCGGGTAAAGGAGCACGCATTTTGATTGCACTGGGGTAACAATTTCACCAGCCGCCTTATCTTGTCACGGCAATAATGCCTTAAATAAATCAATAAACTACCATGAAATTACCCTTTGCCCTGCTTGCTCTACTGCTGTTCTCCGTGCGGTTGTTTTCGCAAGAAAAGTCCTCGGAAACGACCACCGTTAAGGCTTCTTCCCCGGCAGAAAACCTGAAATCAACGACTCCGGAGGAAGAGAAGACCTTCGAAATGTTTGATATACAAAAGCAACCTACCTTCCCCGGCGGGGAAGCAAACCTGTACAAATTCATTTCAGACAGCCTGCAATACCCGGTGCTCGCACAGGAGAAAATGATACAGGGCAGCGTGGTCGTAAGCTTCGTCATAGATCATGATGGAAGCATCAAAGAGGTGAAAATCTTGAAAGACATCGGCGGTGGCTGTGGCAAGGAAGCAGCCCGCATTGTGAGCATTATGCCGCGCTGGGTTCCCGGAGAGGCGGACGGAAAGCCGGTACGCGTGCGTTTCACCCTGCCCTTCCGCTTTAAATTAAGTTAACCCTCTGACGATGAAAAAAAGCCTCCTTTTCCTCCTTGTATTCGCAGCGTTTCCATTCCTTGTATCGGCACAGAACAGCGAGGCCGTGCTCCAGGCTGAAGAGGCCAAAGAGCCGGTGTATGAAATGTATACGGTGCAAAAACCGCCTGTTTTTTCGGGCGGCCAGCAGGAATTGATGAAATACCTTTTTCAAAATGTCAAAATTCCGGACGAGGCAAAGGAATGTTCTTCCCGCAGGCTGGTTGTTGGCTTTACCGTGCAGCGGGACGGCACGATAAAGGACGTAGCAGCGCTGAGAGACAACTGCAAGATTTTAAATGAGGAGAACAAACGCGTCTTCGAAGGAATGCCCGCCTGGCAACCCGGCGTGAAAGACGGGCTGGTGGTCGCCGTACACTATATCCTGCCCATGGTGCTGAGCTTGGAATGAATACCCAGTACGGGGTTTGTTGAGGCATAACGGCCCCGGTTTCGGCCTACCCTATTTCTGGTATTGAAATTGCCTGTGTTGAATCGTACCATTAATCGATTCAACATGAACACTAATCAGCAACACTCTTCTAACCGCGCCTCCATTTTTTGGGTTGGCCTCGTTTTTCACCTCGCGCTGGGCGCCACGCTTTATCATTTCGCGTTTGACAAACCTGTTTCAATGGAAAAACCGGTGCAAACGGTGAAGGCGGAGAAACCGCAGAAGCACAAGGCCGCTTCAGTTGCGCCGTAGTTTTTTAAACACATAGGGCACATAGAAGCTCACATAGGCCACATAGTCTTAATGAAAAACTATGTGGCCTATGTGAGCTTCTATGTGCCCTATGTGTTTAAAATCCTAAAAATCCTTTCCATCAGCACCCATTTCTCTCCGGGCCGGGCCGTCGGCAAAGCCTGCTGATAGCGCCACATCAAGGTTTCCCAGTCCTGAACTTTGACATTGACCGCATCGAGCGCCGCCTTTTTTTCAAAGGAGAAATCTGCGCTTGCCTCCAGGATCATGAAGAGGCGGGTGCCGGCGCGGTAAATTTCCAGTTGCTCTATTCCAGCCTCCCGAATGCTGGCCAGCACCTCCGGCCAAACCGCACGGTGGTGGGCTTCATATTCGGCGATGAGGCGGGGATCGTCTTGTAGATCGAGGGCAAGGCAGTAGCGCATGGGAGTTGATGATTTGATGGTTGGGGAGTGGATGGTTTTTTGGCCAGGAAGTAAATGTTTACCTCAATCAAAAACCCTCTAACCATCTAACCCTCCAACCATCAATTCTCTACTCCCAACGGCCAGGCAAGCCCACCGCATCTGCCTCCACCTTCGCCGGCGGATAGTGCTGGATGAAGCCAAGCAATTCGTTGAGGTCGCGGCGAAACTCCAGGTGATAGTCCTCGTGTAGTTTTTCCGCCTTTTTGACCAGTGCCGCGGCGCGCTGCACCACATACGGCGCGAAAGTGTCGGCTTTCCTTGATCGCCGTTGCAGCATGTCCCAATGCCGGCGAAAAGCCTCGGCGAAGAGAAATGCACCCAGGGCGACCTCTCCTGGCCTGTCCTTCGTCGTGCGCACATGGTCGTTGATGCGGGCATTCCAGTGGCGGAGGTCCATGAGCAGCAAACCCGGCGTGAGGTAGGCATGGCCGGAGGCGGGCAGGTTGGCCGTGATCTGGCGGCGGACCTCGGTGGCGCGCTCGTCGGCGGTAGTGCCCCCCTCGAGCAATTGGAAGATAAGTTGTTCCACCAGTTTCTCGTCCTTGGCGACGAGGCGCAACAGGAGCTTGTCCTTTTGCTTCGCCGGCATGGAGGTGATGGCGTGCTTGAGGTGGTCGTCGAGTTTGCGCATGCGAGAGGGTTTTAATCACCACAGAGTAAAGGAGTTGCACAGAGTGTTTTTAATAAAAACTCCTTAAACTCCTTTTACTCTGTGGTGAATTTAAAAATCACTTCTTCTCCTTCGTCTTGATCTGCGTCAGCACATCGTACAGGTGAGCCTTAACCAGCGTATCGGTATCCTGTTTATCGAAATACTCGAATTTCACCGTTTGGCGGCGGCCGGTGCGCACATCGAAGAGCACGGCGTAGAACAGCATGTCGTATTCCGGCTTCGCGGCATAGTAGATCGAGAACGGCAGGATCGGGAAATACAGCACCCCGGCAGCGATGGCCAGCGCGGCACCCTGTTTCTTCTCCCGCAGCGAAATGACGCCCGTCCACAGGAAATAATCCGTGCCGTACTTCGAAGCGATGGCGTTGATCTTCTCCTGGCTCAGGCCCGGGGTGATCGAGAGGTCGTCGTAGTCCACCTGCTCGCTGAACCAGTCGTTGAGCATCCGGATCTCGTTGAAGCGCTCGGCGTCATTTTCCTTCAGGTCGGCCACATCGAGCATGGTCACCTTCATGTCCGACTTCTTCGCTACGGCATCGATGAGTTCGCGCAGGTTTTCCTGGCCGTATTCGGTCTGTACGTATTGGACGGAATTGTCGCGGCGGGCATCGAGTTTCAGGTAGAAAGGGTTGACGATTGCGACCTTCGGAATGCCGAGGCGCTGGCCTTTCTTGCGGTCCATTTTCTGCTGCTTGGCCCAATCCTTCTGGCCTTCCTTCGTGGCGTAGTAGTCCTTGCGCTTCTCCCGCTTAGCAAATTCCTCCTGGCCTTTTTTGAAGCCTTCCTGGAATTTCTCCTCTTTCAAAAACTCCGCATAAGCGCCCTTCCAATACTCCGCAGAGGTCGGGATCACGCTTTTCTGCGCATTGATCTTGTCGATTTTGGAAACCGTTCCGGTTTTCACCATGGCCACGGTATCGGGCTTGGTCAATCCATCAACGGTCATGGCCGGGTTGGCGGAAAAATCATCCAGCGATTTGCTGTGGCGGGCCAGTTCGGTGAAAAGGTCGTCGGTGATGGCGCTCAGTTCCTTGTCTTCGGGGTGCTGCAGGTGGGCCGTCCAGGCGTAACGCAGGGCGAGAATGGTCATTTCCTTGCCGTTCAGGGTGTGAAACAGGTTGTGCACCTGCTGCGATTCGCCTTCCACTTCGGGGGCTTTTTTCGCCTTGTCTGACGACTCCTCACTCGAATTTTCATTCTTGAATTTGGCGGCGAGGTAAAGCCCCTTGGCCACATTCTTCTGCAGGTAGAGGTTCTTCGGGTGGTTTTGCAACAAAAGGTAGGAAGCGTACAGCGCATCCGGCAACTGGCCGTTGTGCAGGTACAGCATCGGAAGTTCGAAACGGGCCATTTCGCGCAGGTTGTTGAAGCGCTCTTCCGACACGAGGAAGTCTTTTCCATCCTTCGGTTTGGCCTTTTCCAGTTGGGTTTTCACCGCCGTGCGGCGGGCGCTGATGTTCGGGTGGCTGCTTTTGGAATCGTCCTCCTTTTCGTCTTCGCCGCTGATGGCTTTCACCTGGGCCAGCCAGTAGGCTTCGGGGAATTGATAGCCGGTCGATTCGAAGAAATCGTGCTCGAATTTCACGTCGTCGAAGGGCAGGTAAGCGTATTTCAGCACGTCGAACACGCGGTCGAGCGTGGCCGTCGAGTAGCCCGTTTTCAGGAAATGCTCCAGGCCTTTCTGGTCGGCCGTGCTCTCCAACTCCTTGGAATAGCGGCTTTTAGCGAGCAGGGCCTCGTCGAAGGAGGACTTGTTGAGCACCGAGCGCCGCGAAATGTTGCTGCGCTCGATGTCGCGGGCCTCCAGGTACATGTCGGCGGTGTGGCCTTCGCGCACGTGGGTGAGTTCGTGGGCGAGGATGAAGGCCAGTTGTGCCTCGTTTTCCAGTTGCGCCAGCAGGCCCAGCGTGACGAAAACGGTGCCACGGTCCGTCGCAAAAGCATTGACGCTCGGCGAGCGCAGCACGTATACCCGGACCTGTTTTTTGAAAGCATTATCGGCCGTGGTGAGCTGGGCGGCCACATCGTTGAGGTAGTTGCTCACCGGGTCGTTGAAGAGCACGAGCCCGCTTTGCAGCAGGTCGTCGATCACGAAATTGGACTCGAGGACAAACTGCTTGAGGTCTTTCTTCTTCTTTTTCTTGTAGTCCTTGTCCTCCAGTTTTTTCAAATCCGCCTTGTATTTTTTGGTCGAGGTCGTGACGATCTCCTGGGGAATTTTGCCGCTGCTGGTGAGCGGTTCATAATTGTCGAAATTCTGCGCCACAAGGCTGCAGCCGCCCGCGAGGAGCAGGCCTATGGTGAAAAATAGATTTTTCATTGAAATTGTAGATTACTGATTTTGAAGTTTGAATGCAAATCGGTGGGTGATTACCAGTCGAGGTCGGTGACGGCTTGAGCGCCAACCGTGAGTTGATTTCCGGCGCCGCCGACGAGCAGAAGGCTTTCCAGGAAGGGCTTCCAGACAATCGTGCTCCCACCATCGGGCGAGAGCGCCGCCATGGGAATGTCGGTCCCGATTTCAGAGAGATAGGCGTTGGCTACGACATCGAGTTTGTAGGTCCGCGAATAGTTCGAACTGTAGGAGGCGGTCACTTCGGCGATCTGACCGGTCTTGTCAGTGCGAATGCGGGTCGGCGTGTCGTACTGGAAATTGATCCAGTAGTTGCTGGCCCCACCGACGGGGTGGTACACGTACACGCCGTTGATGTAATTCAGCCCGCCGTACAGGCTGAACGGAATGAGCACCGTGCCGTCGGGTTGTATCGCCACGCTGTTGATCTGTACATCGGTGGAGGGGAAAAACGGAAGGGCATTTTCCACATTGGTCGTGGCCAGCGTCACCGTCGGGCCGAATTGGGCCAACGTGTTGTCGTTGCGCAGCATGTAGATCGTCTGGTTGTTGGCATGCCAGTCGAACCACTTGACATTGGCGGAATTGGGCACCGTGCCGACCTGCACGCCGGTCGTATCGATGATGGTGATGCCGGAAGCGGTCTTGTACGCGATCCGGTCGTGGCTGAAATTGATGGCAGCCTGCTGTACCGTTCCGCTGACCGTGATCTGTTTTTTGCCGGTCAGGGCCCGGTTGGTCATGTACAGCGCGCCGCCTTGCACATACACCACCTCGTAGATTACCGTGCTGGACGGAACCTGGCCATCCGAGTCCTCATAGGGGCCTTCGTACTGGGTTTCGTATTTGTCGCAGGCGCTGAACAAAAGCGCGGTAGCGGCCAGCAGCGTGAGCAGGCCATTTTGGAATTGACGTTGCATGATGTTGATTTTAAGTAGTTTAGAGAATAAGGCCGGCGCCTACTTTGAAGGTGAAGAGCGAGTGGCCGAGCATGCGGCTGAACACGTCCTTGTCGTAGCGCTCCTGGTTGGTCACCTCGCTCGAGTCTTCCTCGATGGCGATTTTGTCCAGGCGGATCGGCAGGTTGAACCGGCCGGCGATGTTGAGCACCACGATGTCCTTGATGATGACATTCTGCCCGAATTCGTAGGCGAATTCCCAGTGCTGGGTCTTCGTGTCGATGCCCAGCGGCGCGTGCGTGGTGCGCGGCTCAAAGCCGTCGTAGTAGAGGTGCGACTGCTTGTCGATGATCTTTCCATCGAGGAAAGTAGCCTGCAACGCCCAGGTGTGGTAGCGGCCGAACGGCGCGATGGCGCCTTTGGTGGGGTTGAAAAAGCGCATGCCGAGTTCGACCGTTTTGCCCGTGAGGTTGTAGAACAGGTCGAAATAATCCTCACCCACATAATTGCCGAAGGCGTCGATGTACGGCGTTTCGGCGTAACCGATCATACCGGTTTTCAAATAGCCTGCGCCGAGGATCAATTGGTGGCGACGCGAGAGGGTGTAACCGGCATTGAGGCCGACGCGCCAGTTGAAGCCAAGCTTCCCGCCGCTCTCCTCGCCGAAGTAACCGTTGAAGAAGTTTTTGTTGTTGGCAGTGGGTTGACGGGTAGCGGGGGTGATTTGGGATTCCACTTGAATCGTGGTTCGTTTGCCGAGGTAGCCGGGAATCTGGGCAAAGGCGATCCGGCTGCCGCAAAGCAGAAGGGGTAAAAGCAAGATGCGGTACATGGAAAAGGTAGTTTTTTGTGAAATAAAATCGAAGATAGAAGCGCGGCCAGGCAAAATCCATGCCCACGGAAGCCTGCAAAAAAATTTTGTCCGTCGCCAAAATGAAAAAACCCCGTATTCAATTTGTTTTTTTGAACGATGCAAGTTAATTACGGGGTCATTTTTGCCACCTCGGCAATTTTCAAAAATTCCTGAAACGTTAAAATTTGGGCATGCCTTTTTTTCTGCACAGAAGTTGCTCCTATGTTTGCCGCATGATTTCCGCCAATACTCATATCACCGCATGTTGCTGTTGCTGTCTCTCTCCGGTCCTCCGAAGCGGCTGCGCGGCATTTTTGGTGAAAGGCGATAAGTCATAGTTTCCCTTCCAAACCTGCTGCCTCAGCATAGAAGCCCTTCGGTTGTCCCAACCGAAGGGCTTCTTTTTTTTCACCCAATCACTACCGTTTCCCATGATCAAGATCTGCCCGGTCAGCACCGAAAAAATCGATGAAAACATCGCCCGCACCAATGCCCTGCTCGTGGCCTTCACGCTTTTCCTGGTGGTGCTCAGCCCGGCCAAATGGCTGCTGGGTTTGCTCGCGTTCGACTTTTACCTGCGGGGTTTCGGGTCGCGACAGTTCAGCCCCTATGGCCAGGCTTCGAAGCGCCTCGTCAGCAGCCTTGGGCTCCAGCCGCGCCCCACCAACCTGGCGCCCAAGCAGTTCGCCGCCCGGATCGGATTTGCGTTGTCGGCATTGGCCCTGCTGTTTTTGCTGATCGGCTGGCCGGCATCGGCTGCTACTACCGCCATCGTCATCCTGGTATTTGCCCTGCTCGAAGGGCTGGCCGGCATTTGCGTGGCCTGTCTGCTCTATCCCTATCTCCTGCATTGGCAGACCGCTACCGCGCCGAAATAAACCCATACCCCGCTGATAGGCTTCTTTTTCTCCCTGTTCAATCCTCGTCTCATGTCCTTTTCCTCCTCTACCCTCGAACACAACGCCCCGGCCCTGCGCAAACTGGCGCAACACGACCCGGCTGCCGTACTCGCGTTTCTGGCTGAAAAATTTGACGGCCGGATCGCCTTTTCCACCAGTTTCGGACTGGAAGACCAGGTCATCACCCACCTGATCTTTTCCCAAAACCTGCCGGTGAAAGTCTTCACCCTGGATACCGGGCGGCAGTTCCAGGAAACCTATTCCACTTGGGCCCGCACGCTGGAGCGCTACCGCAGGCCCATCGAGGTCTTCAGTCCACAGCCCCAGGCCCTGCAAAGGCTGCTCGGCGCCAAAGGCCCCAACAGTTTTTACGATCGGTCGACAACCGCAGGGAATGCTGCCAGATCCGCAAGGTGGAGCCCCTGCGCCGTGCCCTGGCCGGACAACGACTCTGGCTCACCGGCATCCGCGCCGACCAGTCGGCCAACCGCCGCGACATGGCCGCGCTCGAGTGGGACGAGACCCACCAACTCCACAAATTCCACCCCCTGTTCGACTGGACTTTCGCCGAGGTGCGCGCTTTCATCCAGCGCCACAACATCCCCTACAACCCCCTGCACGACCGCGGCTTCGTCAGCATCGGCTGCGCACCCTGCACCCGCGCCGTCCGCGAAGGCGAGGATTTCCGAGCCGGGCGCTGGTGGTGGGAGGAGGCAGGGAAGAAGGAGTGCGGGCTACACGCTTCTGCAATGATGAAGGTTGAATGATGCTTTCGAGTACGCGGTCATTCTCTTCACCACCAAACTTTCATCATTCCTCCAGCGATTCTCGCTTTGTAAATGCCGGGCGTTTTTGAGGCGACATCTCCGAGGAACGAGGAGGTGTCGCCTCAAAAACACACCGAGGTGTCACCTTTTCCTGCCTCCTTCAACATTCATCATTCCATTTATTCCATGAACATCGACTTCGATTACCTCGACCACCTGGAGGCCCAGGCCATCCACATCCTGCGGGAAGTGGCCGGCCAGTTTGAGCGGCCCGTGCTTTTGTTTTCCGGTGGCAAAGATTCCATTACGCTGGTTCGCCTGGCCGAGAAAGCCTTTCGCCCGGGCCGTTTTCCCTTTCCGCTGTTGCACGTGGACACGGGACATAATTTTCCCGAAGTGCTCCAGTTCCGCGACCGACTGGCGCGGCAACTGGGCGAGCGCCTCATCATACGGCGGGTGGAAGACAGCATCCGCAAACACGGCTTGAAAGATCCCACGGGCAAATTCCCCAGCCGCAACGCCCTCCAAACCCATACCCTGCTCGATGCCATCGAAGAATTCGAGTTCGACGCCTGCATCGGCGGCGCGCGGCGCGACGAAGAGAAGGCCCGCGCCAAAGAGCGCATTTTCAGCGTGCGCGACGAATTCGGCCAGTGGGACCCCAAGCGGCAGCGCCCCGAACTCTGGGACATCTACAACGGCGCCATTCGCAAGGGCGAAAACGTGCGCGTCTTTCCCATCTCCAACTGGACCGAAATCGATGTCTGGAACTACATCCGCCGCGAGCGGATCACCCTGCCGGAAATCTATTTCTCCCACCCGCGCCACTGCGTCGTCACACCCGGCGGCCAGCTCCTCGCCGTCACCGAACACATCCGCCTCGACCCCGACGACGAACTCGTCACCCGGGACGTGCGCTTCCGCACGGTGGGTGATGCCACCTGTACCGCCGCGGTGGAAAGTCCCGCGATACACATCGACGACATCATCCAGGAAATCCTGACCACCAAGATCAGCGAACGCGGCGCCACCCGCCTCGACGACCGGCTCTCGGAAGCCGCGATGGAGGACAGGAAGAAGAATGGGTATTTCTGAGTGATGAGTGATGAACGATGACTGATGAATGTGGAGCTCCGCGAGCCGGTTACAATAAGCCGGCAGCCAGTAAACATCATTCAATCACCAGATCAAATCGCACATCACTCCTCGCTCATTACTTATCGCTTATCACTCATCACTAAAAAGAATGAACATCCTTAAATTCATAACCGCCGGCTCCGTCGACGACGGCAAAAGCACGCTGATCGGTCGGCTGCTGTTCGACTCCAAGGCCGTTTCGCACGATATTTTGCATACCCTGGAGCGCCAGAGCCGGAATAAGGCTGTGGGCGAACTCGATCTCTCGCTCCTCACCGATGGCTTGCGCGCCGAACGCGAGCAGGGCATTACGATCGACGTGGCCTATAAATATTTCAATACGCGGCGCCGCAAATTCATCATCGCCGACGCGCCCGGGCATGTGCAGTACACCCGCAACATGGTCACGGCCGCCTCGAATGCCGACCTGGCGATCATTCTCGTCGACGCCCGCCACGGGGTGGTGGAACAGACGCACCGGCACAGTTTGGTCGCCGCACTGATGGGCATCCCGCACATCGTGGTGGCCATCAACAAGATGGATCTGGTGGACTACGCCGAGGAGGTTTTTTACAAAATCGCCCTCGACTACAAGCGCCTCACCGAAAAATTGAGCCTCCCCGAAGCACGCTTCATTCCCCTCAGCGCCCTGACCGGCGACAATGTGGTGAGCCCATCGCCCCGCATGTCCTGGTACACCGGCCCTACCCTGCTCGAGCACCTGGAAAGTGTGGAACTCATCACGCCCGCCGATGTGTCGGACGTGGAGGCGCGGTTCCAGGTGCAGTACGTGATCCGCCCCGGTACGGATCCACTTCTTCAATCATCACTCGTTAATCTTCAATCTTCAATAAACCTGCACGACTACCGGGGCTATGCGGGTAGCGTACAGAGCGGCACTTTCCGAAAGGGCGAGCGGATCGTCGTATTGCCATCCGGCCTGGAGACCACGATCCGAGCCATCGAGGTAAATCAAAAGGAAGTGGAAAGCGCCCAGGCCCCCCAACCCATTGTCCTGCACCTCAGCGACGACATCGATATCTCACGCGGCGATTCTATAGTGCCAGCAGCGGCAGGGCCAACGGTGTCGCAGGACCTGGAAGCCTCGATTTGCTGGATGAGCGAGCGCCCGCTCTATCCCGGCGACCGGCTGCTGCTGCGCCACCATGCCGCAACGGTGAAGGCCATCGTCAAGGAAATCCGCCACCGAACCGACGTCCACTCCTTCGAGCAACAGCCCGCCGAAGCGCTTTACCTGAACGACATCGCGCAAGTACGCCTGCGTACGGCCCGGCCCCTGGCTTACGATGCCTACACCCGGAACCGCACGACCGGCGGTTTCATCCTCGTCCACGAACACAGTTTCGATACTGTAGCGGCCGGTATGCTGCACACGCCAGTAGCGGAAACCATGTTGCAACCCGATTTCGCGATCTGATTCGTCTGACGACTGCAAGTCGTCCGACGAATAAAGCGCTGAGAAAAACGCTCCCGTCCCATGCTCAGAAAAGAAGAATCACCCGCTCCCATCCGCCCTGCCCTCACCCTTGTCGGTGCGGGCCCCGGCGACCCCGAACTGCTGACCCTGAAAGGTTTGCATGCCCTTCAATCCGCCAATGCCGTGCTCTACGACGCGCTGGTGGACGAGGCCTTGCTCCAACACGTACCGGGGACTGCCCCGCGGCTCTTCGTCGGCAAACGGCGGGGCGCAAAAGCCTTTGCGCAGGCCGAGATCAACAACCTGATCGTGGGATATGCGCGGACCTATGGCCATGTCGTACGGCTGAAGGGCGGCGATCCATTCGTCTTTGGGCGCGGGTTGGAAGAGATGGAATATGCTCAGGCGCACGGCCTTTCGGTAGCCTATATTCCGGGCGTATCGAGCGCTATCGGAGGCCTGGGTGCGGCGGGCATCGCGGTGACCCTGCGGGGATACAGCCGCAGTTTCTGGACCCTTACCGCGACGACCGATACCGGCGAACTCAATCCCGAAATCCGCACAGCAGCAGAAACGGACGCTACCGTGGTGATCCTGATGGGCCTGGCCAAATTGGCGGAGATCGCGGCGGTTTTTAGGAAAGCCGGAAAAGGGAATCTGCCGGTAGCCGTCATTCAAAATGCTTCGTTGCCGAAACAGCGGGTTGCGATTGGCACCGTGGCGGACATTCAGGAAAAAGTAGATCACGAGCAATTGGGCAGCCCTGCATTAGTGGTGCTGGGCAAGGTGGTGAGCAGACGATTTTGCTTTTCGCATTTCGCTTCCCCAGCACAAACCCAGCCCTCATTTTCCTCCTGATCACCCCTTCACCCGCAGCAAAAACCATCCAGTCCTCCGTCCATCCAGTCATCCATGTACACCATGAACTCCACGCTCACACCGCCCCTTTCCTTCGCCGATGATCTGCTCGAAAAACTCGCCGCCGGGCATTCCGCCGAACAGCAACTCTGGCTCAGCGGCTACTTGTACGGTCTGGCCGCGGCGGGCCAACCATCCGGCGGTGTAAAGGGCGTTCCGCTAACAGCGACCGCCCGGCCAGCGGCGGATAAACCTGCACAACAGCAACTGACCATCCTCTACGGGTCGCAAACCGGAAACAGCAAAAAAGTGGCTGGCCTTACCGCAGAACGCTTCCGGGAAACGGGCCGGACCGTGGCGCTGACGGACCTGAATGACTATCCGGTGAAAAGCCTGGTTTCGGAAAAGGCCGTGCTGTTTATCGTCAGCACCCAGGGCGAAGGCGAGCCGCCGGTGAGCGCCGAGGAATTTCACCGCTGGTTGCTGGGGCCGCGCGCGCCGCAACTCGCGGGTTTGCAGTATGCCGTTTGCGCTTTGGGCGATAGGGGGTACCTCAATTTTTGCCAGACGGGCCGGGAGTTGGATGAAAGGCTTGCAGCGCTGGGCGCCACGCGGCTGAGCGAGCGGGTGGAATGCGATGTGGATTTTGAAGCGGCGGCGGAGGAGTGGATAGCGCATTTGGTGGATAAGCTTGGGCTTTACTGGTCAGACGACCGGGGGTCGTCAGACCAGGGTGCTACGCGGTCTGACGACCCCCGGTCGTCTGACCGCTACAACCACAATAGTCAGGCAACCCATTTCAAGCCTGCTCTGGAAAATGCCCCCAAATACACCCGCAAAAACCCCTACCCCGCTACCGTCCTCGAAAAAATTCAACTCAACGGCCGCGGCTCCGCCAAGGAAACCTGGCACCTGGAACTGTCTCTAGCCGGCGCCGACTTCGATTACGAACCGGGCGATGCGCTCGGCATTTACCCGAAAAACGCCGAGGCAGCCGTGCGCGAGGTGCTCTACGCAGCCATGTTGAACGGCGGTAAAAAATTGATTTTCAACGAAAAAGAAAACACGCTCCGCGATATCCTTCGCTCCGAACTGGAACTGAGCACCCTCAACCGCGACGTGCTGGAACGCTATGCCGCCTGGACCAAATCGCCCAAACTCGACGCCCTGCTCCAGGACCATGAAGCCCTGAAAACCTACCTGTGGGGACGCGGCGTGGCCGATCTGCTGCGCGATTTTCCCGCGGCCTTGTCCGAGGCCACGCTGCTGAGCATCCTGCGGCCCTTGCAGCCGCGACTCTATTCCATCGCTTCGAGCGGGTCGGCAAATCCGGAGGAGGCACACCTGACGGTAGCAGCCCTGCGCTATGATTTTCTGAATCGTTCCCGGCACGGCGCCGCATCGACTTACCTGGCTGACGTGGTGCAGGTGGGCGATGAAGTGCGTGTTTTCGCAGAACGCAATGCGTATTTCAAACTCCCGGCGGACCCTGGCACCGACATCATTATGGTTGGGCCCGGCACCGGCGTGGCTCCCTTCCGCGCCTTCGTGCAGGAGCGCACGGAGGCGCGGGGCGGAAGCACGAGCCAGCCCGGCAAAAACTGGCTCTTCTTCGGCAACCCTCATTTCGACACCGATTTTCTCTATCAAAACGAGTGGCTCCAGCACCTCAAGCGCGGCACGCTCGACCGCCTCGACGTGGCTTTTTCCCGCGACCAGCCGGGCAAGGTGTATGTGCAGCACCGCCTGCTCGAACGCGCTCGGTTGATCTATGAAAGGCTGGAGGAGGGGGCGTTTTTCTATGTCTGCGGCGATAAGGCGAGGATGGCGCCGGATGTGCGGGCGGCGCTGCTGAACGTCATTTCAACAGAAAGCGGAAAGGGAGCGGAATACGCTGCCGAATACCTGCAGCGCCTGAAAAAGGAGCGGAGGTTTTTGGAGGATGTGTATTGAGCGCCATCCACCCTTTCTCAGGACCGGAGGTCATGACAAAAGCAATTATTCATCATTCAGCAATTTATCCATGAAACACATTCTTCCCCTTCTGTTCCTCTTATTCACCTTTTTCTCCCTGTCCGCCCAGGACGAAGTCGTCCTCATCAACGGCCTGGTGCTCGATCAGAACAACCGCCAGCCGCTCGCTGGCGTGAGCATCGGCATCAAAGGCAGCGGCATCGGAACCCTGAGCGATGAGTTCGGTAATTTTACCCTGAAGGCCCCGCTGAAATTCCCCTTTACCCTCGTGTTCAACACGGTCGGTTTTGAACCCAAGGAGATCAACATCGCCAGCGCCTCCGACAAACTCGCCGTAGCCCTCGACGCCAAAGCAATCTGGGCAAAAGAGGTGGTGGTATCGGCCTCGCGGATCGAGGAAAGCATCTTGAAATCGCCCGTGGCCATCGAAAAACTGGACATCCGGGCCATCAAGGAGACGCCCGCCCCGAGTTTTTACGACGCGCTGGAAAACGTGAAAGGGGTACAGATGACCACCTCCAGCCTTACCTTCAAAGTGCCGAACACGCGGGGATTTAACATCCCGAACAACTTCCGTTTCATGCAACTGGTGGATGGTGTGGACATGCAGGCCGCCACCCTGGGCGTTCCGCTCGGCAATGCCATCGGTCCCACGGAACTCGATATCGCCAGCGTGGAGATCACGCCCGGCGCGGCTTCGGCGCTGTACGGCATGAACGCCATCAACGGCATGGCCAACCTGAGCACCAAAAGTCCTTTTACCTACCAGGGCCTGAGTGTGTACCAGAAGACGGGCGTCAACCATGTCGACGGCGCCGATTATGAACCCAGTGCGCTGACCGAAACCGCCATTCGCTATGCGCACGCCTGGCAGGACCGCCTTGCCTTCAAAGTAAATGTTTCCTACCTGCAGGGCACCGACTGGCGCTCCAATACGCTGACCGACCAAAACCCGCAATCGCTCAATTCCGCCAACCCGCGCTTTTCGGAACTATCCGGCGCCGACAACCCGGCCGCCGACCTGTGGAACAACTATGGCGACGAGCGCAACAACAACGTGGCCGTTACGGTGCAATACCAGGGCGCCAACGAGACTTTCAACGTGCGGCGCACGGGCTACCTGGAGCGCGACCTCGTGGAGCCTACCGTGCGCAACGCCAAGGCGGACGCAAGCCTGTACTACCGTTTTACCCCCAAACTCGAACTGTCGTACACCTATCGTTTGGGCCTCATGGACGGCATATTCCAGCGCGGCAACAAGGTGCAACTCCGCGACGTGACGGTGCAAAACCACAAACTGGAACTGAAAAACGAGGCTTTCGTGCTGCGCTCTTATGTCTCCCTGGAAAACACGGGCAATTCCTACAACCTCAAACCCCTGGCCGACAACCTCGACCTGAACAACGGTTCGAACGCTGCCTGGGGCGCCCGGTTCAAGACCGCCCTGCAGGCCGCCATCGATGCCGATGTACCGCTAACCGAAGCCTTTCATCAAGCCCGAGAAGCCGCCGACGCAGGCCGTGTAGAGCCCGGAACGCCGGAATTTGAAGCGCTGAAAGACACCATCGTCGGCATCAACAACTGGGACATCGCGGCGAATGTGCCGGGCGCGCCCGCGACCGGCGGGGCCTGGCTCAAACAGCAAAGCCGGCTGTACCACACCGATTTTCAATGGAACTTGAACAGCTACATTTCATGGGCCACGGTGCTGGTGGGGGCCGATGCGCGGGTGTACGAGGTCATCCCGGACGGGAACAACTTCGTGGACTTTTCCCGGCCCGTCGCGGAGCGCAATTTGCCGGGTGGCAAAAACCAGTACTATTCCAAATTCGGCGGCTTCGTTCAGGCAACCAGGACCTTTTTCCAGGAAAAACTCAAACTCAACGCCTCCCTGCGCCTCGACCACAACCCGGCGTTTTCGCCCAAATTCAATCCGCGTATTGCGGCGGTTTACACGGTGGCCAAGCACCACAACTTCCGCGCCTCGTACCAGAATGGCTGGCGGTTCCCCGCCCTGTTTGAAGCGCTTTCCTATGTCAACAACGGGAACGTGCGCCGCGTCGGCGGTTTGCCGAAAGTGAACGAAGGGCTGGGCTACCTCGAAAATTCCTACACGCTCAATTCCATCGACAACTTCACGGCCGCTGTCAATGCCGCCGTCGCGGCGGGCGCTTCGCAAAGCGATGCGGCCCTGGAAAACCGCGACAAACTGGTCGTGGCCAATTTGCCCGCGCTCCAGCCGGAACACATCAATGCTTTCGAGGTGGGCTACAAAAGCGTGCTGTGGGACAACAAGATAGCACTCGACTGGGAGGCCTATTACAATATCTACGCAGGCTTCCTGGGTCAGGTGGAAGTGGCGGTGCCGAAGTCGGGCGTGGTCGGTTCGGATGCCTCGGTGCTCGACATGCTGAGCCGCTCGAAACAGGACCGCTACCGGGTGTTTACCAACGCCCGCAACCGATACCACAGTTACGGCTCCACCATTGGCACGGCCTACAATTTCTATCGCCGCTTTACCCTGTCGGGCAATGTCAATTTCAATGGAATTGCGGCCAACGCTCAGAAGGACGTTTTCATCACGGCCTTCAATACGCCGCGCTGGAGCACCAACTTATCCTTTGGCAACCGCGAGGTGGTGCGCAATGTCGGTTTCAACGTGGTCTGGCGCTGGCAGGAAGCCTTCTTCTGGGAGAGTCCGCTGGCCAACGGCACGGTGCCCGCATTCAATACCCTCGATGCCCAGTTCAACGTGCGCATACCTGCCTGGAAAACCACCGTCAAGGTCGGGGCTGCGAATCTGTTCAACCGCCGCTACATCCAGTACGCGGCCGGCCCGACGCTGGGTGGGTTGTATTATGTAGCCGTGACGTATGATGGGACGGTGATTCGTTGAACCTGACAGGTCGATAAACTTTCCGAAAGTTGAAACTTTCGGAAAGTTGGCCTTGTAATACAATAGATTATGAAGTTTACACCCACACTCTTTCTACTACTCTTTTCCCTCCCGCTCTGCGCTCAGAAAACGGTGCAAACGGAGGAAGCCCTTTGGCTGGGGTTTTTCAACCAGACTCGGGTTTCGAAACATTGGGGCACCTGGCTCGACCTGCACTACCGCCTGCGCGAGGAGTTTGTCCGCGAGCCGGGCACGGCCATCGTTCGCTTCGCGCCGGTCTATTACCTGAATGACGACGTGCGGCTGGCGGCGGGCTATGCTTACGTGCACCATTTTCCGGAAGGAGCCCGCACCATTGGCCAGCCGAGCATCGGCCCTGGCAGCAGGTGCAGTGGTTTGTGCGGGGCCGGAAGGCAAAGCTGATGCAGTGGGTACGGTTGGAAGAGCGGTTCCGGCGGAGGGTGGTGAACAATGCCGAACTGGGCGAGGACTATGTATTCAATTATCGCGTCCGCTATAATGCCGGTTTGTTTGTGCCCTTGACCAAAAGACTGTTTGCGCCGCACAGTTTGCAGTTTCTATTGAACAATGAACTCATGGTCAATTTTGGAAAAGAGATTGTCTATAATCATTTTGATCAGAACCGTTTGTTTCTAGGGCTGGTGTATCAGGTTAATGCACACGCTCAGGTCCATACAGGCTATATGAATCTCTATCAGCAATTATCCGCCGGCAATGTGTTTAAAAATCAGCACACGATCAGGGTTTTCTATTTCCACAATCTGGATTTCAGGAAAGGTTGAGGATGTTGAAACAAGCGGATTAGACCCCACTCCGAACATCAACCATCTCAACCCCTCAACATCCTCAACTATCTCAACCATCTCATGTCCGATATTCTGAAGCGCTCCGAAGTAGAACAGGTAAAAGCCAGAAGCAATTACCTGCGCGGCGCCCTTGTGCAAAGCCTGGAAAACGGGATCACCGGCGCGCTCTTCCCCGACGATACCCACCTCATCAAATTCCACGGCGCCTACCAGCAGACTGACCGCGACCTCGACAGCGAGCGCAAGCGCCAGAAACTGGAGCCGCTCTATTCCTTTATGATCCGGGTGCGGGTGCCGGGCGGCGTGGCCACGCCCCGGCAATGGCTTCGGATGGACGAACTGGCCGACCGTTTCGGCAATGGAACGCTGAAGCTCACCACCCGCCAGGCCTTCCAGTTGCACGGGGTGAGCAAGCGCCACATGAAAGCAGCCATTCAAGGTTTTAACGAAGTTTTGCTGGATAGCCTGGCCGGTTGCGGCGATGTAAACCGCAACGTGATGGCGCCCGCCAACCCGGGCGAGAGTTGGCTGCACGCGGAGGTTTATGCGCTGGCAAAGGCTATAAGTACGGCTTTTACGCCGAAAACAAGAGCCTATGTGGAAACCTGGCTGGAAGCGCCCTCGTCGGACGAGTCGAGCGATCCAATAGTTTCCAGCGCTTATTCGTCGGACGACCTGCGGTCGTCAGACGAGGAGCCGCTGTACGGAAAGTCCTACCTGCCCCGAAAATTCAAGATCGCCCTGGCCGTTCCGCCGCAAAACGACACCGATGTTTTTGCCAATGACATCGGCCTGATCGCCATCGTGGAAGATGGCGTCTTACAGGGTTTCAACGTGGCGACGGGTGGCGGCATGGGCATGACATTCGGCGCGCCGGAAACTTTTCCCCGCCTGGCCGACGTGCTGGGCTTCGTGGAAACCAGCCAGGTGCTGGCCGTATGCGAGGCCATCCTCACCACGCAGCGCGACCACGGCAACCGCGAAAACCGCAAACTCAGCCGGTTGAAATACACCATCGAGCGCATGGGGCTGGCTGCTTTCAAGGCGGAAGTGGAGCGCCGTTCCGGCATAGCGTTTCAAGGGGAAAAGGCTTACCAATTTACTGGTAATGGCGACCGCTTCGGCTGGAGCAACAGCGACGACGGGCGCCTGCACCTCACGCTTTTCATAGAAGGCGGGCGCATAGCCGACCGAAACGGCTACCTTTTGAAAACCGCCCTGCGCACTGCCGCCGCCGTACTCGAAGGGGACGAGGCGACTTTCCGGCTCACCGGCAACCAGAACCTGGTGCTCGCCGGCATTCCGAAGCAAAAGCGGCTGGCAGTAGAAGCGCTTCTTGAAAAATACGGCGTGCTGCAGGCCACTTTTCAACAAACCGCCCTGCGGCAACACTCCCTGGCCTGCGTCGCCCTCAACACCTGTTCGCAAGCATTCGCTGAAGCTGAGCGCTATCTCCCTTCGCTGCTCGACAAACTCGACGCCCGCATACGCGCGCATGGGCTGGAGCAGGAAGCCATCACCATTCGCATGACCGGTTGCCCGAACGGCTGCGCGCGGCCTTACCTGGCGGAGATCGGGCTGGTCGGCAAAGCCGTGGGGTACTACAACCTGTACCTGGGCGCCGCCCACGACGGCTCCCGGCTAAATAGGCTGTACAGGGAAATGCTGGACGAAGCGGGTATTCTCGCTACCCTCGAACCCTTGTTTTCGGATTACGCCGCCGGGCGCAGGCGGGGGGAAAAATTCGGCGATTTTGTGGTGCGGCTGGGTATGTTCACCACAGCGTAAAGGAGTTAAAGGAGTTTCTTCAAAAACGCTGTGAAACTCCTTTAGGCAGTGGTGAACTACCAATCCCTTTTTTCCAATATTAAGAACCTGGAAAGTCTGCTCCCTTTCCTGCTGAAATCCAACAAGAGCGCCGATTTTGCGCGGGCTTTTCTGTCCGATCAGCTTCTAAATCATTCGACCATGGCAAATGACGATACGCCTGCAGGCTTCGGCGACGAAGCGGCAGGCCGCCACTCCGACGGCCCGACGGGTGGGAACACGCTTTTCCCTGTTTTCCTGAAACTGGAACACCTGGCGGTACTCCTGGTCGGCGGAGGCAAGGTCGGCCTGGAAAAACTCGGGGCCATCCTGCGCAATAGTCCGGCTGCGCGGGTAACGGTAGTAAGCGCACACATCAGCGAAGGGGTGCGGGCTTTGGCCGCGCATTTCGAACGGGTGATGTTGTGGGAAAAGGCCTTCGAGGAAAGCGACCTGAGCGGACAGCAACTCGTCATCGCGGCTACGGATGATCCTTTGGCCAATCAACAGGTGAAATCGCTGGCGGCCGGGCACGGACTGCTGACCAATGTGGCCGACACCCCAGAACTCTGCGATTTCTACCTCGGCTCCATCGTGCAAAAAGGTGATTTGAAGATCGCCATCAGCACCAACGGCAAATCGCCCACCATCGCCAAGCGCCTGAAGGAAGTTTTTACCGAGGTGCTGCCCGACGAACTACATGAAGTGCTCCAACACATGCCGGCCATCCGCGAGCGCCTAGGCGGCGATTTTTCTGAAAAAGTCCGCCTGCTGAACGCGCTCACCGCTACGCTGGCCGTCGGCGAGGAGGCGCTTACCGCCGTCATTCCCCACCAGAACCTGGGGCGCATCCGCGACCGCCGCTGGCGCCGCATCGCGACGCTGGCACTGGCCGCGTTCGGCATTTCGCTGATCGTCAACATCATTTCCTTTTATGTGCCGGTGCATACCTGGGGGGAGTTGGCCACGCGGCTCGACCCGCATTTCTGGACCTTCGTCGGCGTCGGTTTCCTGGCGCAACTGGTGGACGGGCTCCTCGGCATGGGCTACGGCGTGGTCACGCAGATCTCGCTGATGGGGGCGGGCGTGCCGCTGGCGGCCGTGAGTTCGAGCATTCACACTGCGGAGGTGTTCTCGGCAGGCGCATCGGGATACTCCCACTTCCGTTTCGGCAACGTGAACCGGCGCTTGTTCCGGGCTTTGATCATCCCCGGCATCCTCGGCGCCATCGGGGGCGCAGCCCTGCTTTCCTGGTTGGGTTCGGAGTACGCCAACTGGCTGAAACCCGCCCTGGCGACCTATACGCTGCTGCTCGGGCTGCGCATCCTCAGCCGCGCATTTGTCAAAAAAACGAAGAAGCGCCGCGTGCGCGGACTGGGCTGGCTGGCCGGTGCGGGCGGTTTTCTCGACTCTTTCGGCGGCGGCGGCTGGGGGCCCCTCGTGACGAGCACCCTGCTGGCAAAAGGCAAAACCCCGCAGTACGTCATCGGCTCCGTCAGCCTGACGGAGTTCTTCGTCACCCTTTCCAGCGCCATTACCTTTTTCTATATGATCGGCATTTCCCACTGGCCCATCATCCTCGGGCTGATCATCGGCGGCGTGGTCGCCGCGCCGCTGGCGGCACGGCTGGCGGGCAAATTGCCGGTACGCGTGATGTTCGTGGCGGTGGGGATCATGATCGTTTTCTGGAGCGGCCGCGTCCTGTTCAAAGCGGCTGGTTTTTGACAGGATTTACATGATCTACATGATTTATTTTTTTAAAATATTTTATCCTGTGGATCATGTAAATCCTGTCAAAAAAAAAGCCCCGCGCGCGGATGCGGCGGGGCAAGGATCGGTTTCTGTTTGTAAATAGGTCGGGGCACTAACGTGCTTTTCCCGTTGCATTGGATGGTTGTTTGCTGCCGGCGGAAGCGGAGCCTTCCCGGTTTTCCTCCCGGTCGGATCGCGGATGCGCGCGGCTGCGTTCGGTATTTCGGGTTTTCCTGAACACGGTTTTTTGGTGACGGTCGGCCCATGCTTCGGCTTGGCTGGTGGCGATGGGGATGGCCCTTTCGTCGGACATACCCTCGTGAAGCAGTGCATTGGCGATGTCTATGGCCTTGTTGCGCACGGTAGCCGTCATGTTTTTCCAGGATTGGGGATAATCACTTTTGGTCCAAGGCATGATGAGCGAGTTGAATGACAAATAAGGGGTTTCAGGTTATCGGGAAAAAGGGTTTTCACTCAGGCTATTCGTCCGGCGTCGGCGCGCGTCAGACCGATGGGCTGCGGCGCATGGCCCCGATAATGATGGAGGCTATGGCCAATACCAGCAAGAGGTGAATTACACTACCCGTGGTGTAAACGAAGGCGCCGAGTACCCAGCCGATAAGCAGAATGACGGCGACGATATAAAGGAGGCTACGCATGGTTAAGGATGTTTAGGAATTGAATGGATAATAGGTTTGACCCTTCTATCGGAGAAAAAAGCCTGCCGCCGGAGATGCCACACTTTCTACATTTCTATTATTAAGGTGTAACGCGG
>JADMIO010784995.1_pt1 | contig 60921 bp, 43 predicted proteins | sample 8958161 | NCBI WGS metagenome assembly JADMIO01 (sample SAMN16585339, study PRJNA669376) | soil metagenome | isolation source: Crop rotation soil | place: USA: Cullars Rotation, Alabama | collected 2011
CTTTCCCGAAACCCTTGCAAATGCTGGATTTTCTGCCTGTGGACAGCCCCTCAAATGTCAATAGGTGCGCCCCTCATCTGTCAGCACTCTGCCCCTCAAGTGTCAAGGATCGCGCCCCTCATCTGTCAGTAGTCGCGCCCCTCAAGTGTCAATACCGCAGGGCACTTATCCCCAGGCTTGTCCACATCATCTGTGGGAAACTCGCGTAAAATCAGGCGTTTTCGCCGATTTGCGAGGCTGGCCAGCTCCACGTCGCCGGCCGAAATCGAGCCTGCCCCTCATCTGTCAACGCCGCGCCGGGTGAGTCGGCCCCTCAAGTGTCAACGTCCGCCCCTCATCTGTCAGTGAGGGCCAAGTTTTCCGCGAGGTATCCACAACGCCGGCGGCCGGCCGCGGTGTCTCGCACACGGCTTCGACGGCGTTTCTGGCGCGTTTGCAGGGCCATAGACGGCCGCCAGCCCAGCGGCGAGGGCAACCAGCCGAGGGCTTCGCCCTGTCGCTCGACTGCGGCGAGCACTACTGGCTGTAAAAGGACAGACCACATCATGGTTCTGTGTTCATTAGGTTGTTCTGTCCATTGCTGACATAATCCGCTCCACTTCAACGTAACACCGCACGAAGATTTCTATTGTTCCTGAAGGCATATTCAAATCGTTTTCGTTACCGCTTGCAGGCATCATGACAGAACACTACTTCCTATAAACGCTACACAGGCTCCTGAGATTAATAATGCGGATCTCTACGATAATGGGAGATTTTCCCGACTGTTTCGTTCGCTTCTCAGTGGATAACAGCCAGCTTCTCTGTTTAACAGACAAAAACAGCATATCCACTCAGTTCCACATTTCCATATAAAGGCCAAGGCATTTATTCTCAGGATAATTGTTTCAGCATCGCAACCGCATCAGACTCCGGCATCGCAAACTGCACCCGGTGCCGGGCAGCCACATCCAGCGCAAAAACCTTCGTGTAGACTTCCGTTGAACTGATGGACTTATGTCCCATCAGGCTTTGCAGAACTTTCAGCGGTATACCGGCATACAGCATGTGCATCGCATAGGAATGGCGGAACGTATGTGGTGTGACCGGAACAGAGAACGTCACACCGTCAGCAGCAGCGGCGGCAACCGCCTCCCCAATCCAGGTCCTGACCGTTCTGTCCGTCACTTCCCAGATCCGCGCTTTCTCTGTCCTTCCTGTGCGACGGTTACGCCGCTCCATGAGCTTATCGGGTCCACTCGCGAACGCAGAAAGGCCCACCCGAAGGTGAGCCAGTGTGATTACATTTGCGGCCTAACTGTGGCCAGTCCAGTTACGCTGGAGTCACTAGTATTTAGGTGACACTATAGAAGCGGCCGCGACAACTTGTCCACGTGGAATTCTAAGCTTAGGATCCCAATGTGCTGGAAAGCATTAAAACCATTGACTGTAATGAGCGGCCCCGCGCCTGCGCGGCTGGTGCGGGAAAACGTCATTCGGATATTGTTTCCCTGCGAGCCAACAAAGTTCGCCGTGAACGTCATTTTGAGGACGCCGGGCGTATTGCTGCCACCAGTCAATTGCAAGAACTGGTTCACGATCGTGCTGTTGTTGGCAAGATCTACGTTGCCGTCACCCGACATGATTTGCATCGTGATCAGGGTGTTCACGCCGGGAGTGTTGAAGATGGCAGCCTGAAGATCGTTGACGGTCGATCCGCTCGATGCCAAGCCAGCTGTGATGTTGGCCTGATTGGTGTCCAGATCGATGTCGATGAACGTAATGCCGTTGATCGTGCTGGTGGTGATTTGCGGAAGCTGCCCTCCCAGGTCTTCCGCGGTGAAGCGCAAGACGATGTTATTTCCAGCGGTCCCGGGCGTGATGGCGGAAAACAGAACGTTTACCAGGTTGTTGGTGCCGAAATCAGTCGTAACAGTGGCGTTGCCGGGCGCGACAAATGTCGTCTGGAAATCAGTGCTCGCGCTGGCGAAGGCCAAGGAAGCGGTGGGATCGATATTGAAAAGTTGCGCGCCATTGGTGACGAACATCTGCACATCGCCGAGCGAGAATGGCCGCACGTTGGCCTGCAGGGCTTGGGTGTTCGTGGAATCGATGAACGTCGATCCAGGTTGGCCTAATTGATTTGACACGCCCGGATCGATGTACTGATTGCCCGGGAATTCGGCGGTTCCGCTGCTGGATGTGATGCTGTTGATGTAAGTGTCAATCGGGTCATCGACGACGCGAGCGACCGACTCGACTGGTTCCAGGCGGACGTTGGAATCTGTGGGAGTTGTGGCAAACGTCTCATCGAGCACACTCGGGACCATTTGGTCGCTGGTAACGGCCACGTAATACGTTCTTTTCTGGCCGGGAACGACAGCCGGGAGCTGCGCAGGTCCGATGAAAGCGTCGTGTTTGCCAAACGTGCCACTGGACAAGTTGGCGGTGGTAGTGCCTTGGTCGTCTTGGACGTTGGAATCGCGACCAATAAGAATGAGCTTGCCGGTGTTGTCGAAAACCGAGAGCGTCGTATCGGGCCGGGCCAATCCGTCGGCATAATCGATGTCGAAGATCGTGGACCAGGTCTTAAAGCCATCGGTATAGCCGTTGACGTATTGCAGCAAATCGAAATCGAGGTCGAACTGGTACCAATCGACGTCGGTGGCGCTGGAAAGCTGACCGCCGACGGTGATCGTGTTCTGATCGACGGCCAGCAGGTTGCCGATCTGTTGTGCGGTGGTCGGACCAAACGTGTCGTTGGCCTGATCATCGGCCTCGGTCGTTTCGCCCAGCAGCGGCGAGTGATAAGGCAGGCCATGGACCTCGATGGCATTGGTGGCGTAACGAAGGTCGGCGAAGCGAATCGTCGAGCCGGGCTTCTGGTCCTTTTGCTGCAAGCGGACCTGCAGCTGATAAGCGCCGCTGGTCAGGCCGGGATTGAGCGTGTTGCCGTTCTCGCCCGTGAAATCTGGCTTGCCAGTAACATCATTCTTGGGCTGACTGCGAACGCGAATGAAGAAGGGAGCGTTCTTGAGCGGTTGGCCATTGACGCCGTTGGGGAGAACCAATCGCATGCCCGGGTCGCGGGTCGTGGTGACGATCTTGCTCCACGTCCCGCCACCCGTATAAGCGCCGTTGCCCGTCGTACCGTTGAGCGCGAAATGCGTCGCATCGACAACGGTAACCTTAAACATGCCATTGGCGTTCGTCGTTCCAGTGACGCCGCTAACTGTGACAGTGTCCCCATCCTGCAAATTGTGCGGAGCAGTGGTGCGAATGATGATCGGATATGAATTCGTCACACCCGGACCGAGGATAATGTCGTTCGGAGCGATCGGGACGGAGATGGATGGAAGACTAGGCCCTTGATTCGTGGAGTACGTGTCGCGGCCGTTGTACGGGTCCTTGTCGAATGAAATGGCCGAGCCGGCGAGGTTCGGATCAGTGGGCAACACGGTCCAGGTTCCGCCACCGAGGTAGTTGGCATTGCCTTTGGAACCATTGAGGCTGAAATGATTGGCATCGATGACGGTCACTTGGAAAGGACCGTTGGCGGCGGTATTGCCAAGGACTCCGCTGACGAAAATACTGGCGCCCGGCGTCAGTCCGTGGTTAATCGAAGTGATGATGATGGGATTGGGACTGGCGGGATTTGTCGCCCCGGTGATTACTCCCGTGAGGGCGTGAACGTCATCGGTCACATTCGGAATCGCGTCGGTCGAACGGGCCAGCACATCGCCATCGGCATTGACCAATTCCAGCATCGTGTCGAGGCCGTAGGAAGTGCGGTCGATATCGACCCAAACTTCGGTGCCGCTATCGGCGTTAAAGCTATAGACGTCGACGTCGTTCGGGTTGTCGAAAGCGATCGAGCCATCGACTTGGAAGCCCAGGCGGCGAGAGTCGTCACCGGATTTCAAGTTAGGTGCGAGGCTGCCGAGGAACTGGGCGGATTCTGGAGTGCGACTATTGTCTTGGGGGCCGCCGACGACTTCGAAATGGTTGCCGACCAGAGGCGCGGCCGCCAGTTCGGTGGTCAAGGTGATGGTGTGGTTCGTCGTATCGACAGCGGTGACGACGGAACTCAGCCCGATGGCCGGGCCATCGAGGAACTTCAACGTCCGGCCAACCGCATTGGCCCCAATGCTAAAGGCATTGGGGTCGTAGGCGAAGGTGGAAGTCGTAGCGCTGCCAGTGACAGAGCCCACAACATCCTTGCCGACATTACCCGGCTCGGATTCGATCACTTCGCTGACATTGGTATCGTTGCTGTTGGGATCGAGCTTGATGCCGCGCCAATCACCGGCCAAAGGAAGATCGCCGGTTGCCTGAGTGACAATCGCGCTGGTCAGCACCTGTGTAAACAGGAGGTCATTCGCGGGATTGCCCGAGATCTGAGCAATGTCACCGACTGTTCCGCCCGTAGCAAAAGCCAGATTGGCGTAATCCTCGACCGACTTATCCGGCGGCTGACCCGGGAAGCGGTTGCGATCGGCAATGGTTCCATTGGCGGTTATGGTGAATCCACCCGTGCCGTTTGATTGAAAGACATTCTGCGTAGAATCCATGGCGAGCGCGGGTTGATTCTGCGCATTGCGAATGTCCGTTTCCAGAATTCCTTCGAGCTTGTAACCCTGGCTTTGCAGCCCGCTGAGCGAACTGGCAAACGTCACGTTCTGGTTAACAACGGTGCGGCTTTCATCCGTGACGAGAATCACGAACTTCGCCGCATTGGTGCGGGGCGTGTAGTTCTTGAACATCACGTCCAACGCCGAATAGCCATCTTCATTGATACCCAGAGCCACGAGCGCCCCGTTATTGATGGCATTGGCGTAATCCTGCGACGTGCCAAAGAGTTGCTGATTGGGCCCCAACAGTACGGCGTGGCCAGCCTCCAGCGTCGGGTCCGAGGCACCGAAGCCGACAAGTCCAAATTGATTTCCGCCCGCGGCGCTGTTGCCCAGACCTTTGGCCTGAAGGGCAGCATCGAGATTGGGAATAAAGTTCGCTGTAAACTGCTGCGCATTGAGCATCGAGCCTGTCTCGTCGACGAGCACGATGACATCAGCAAATGGCGGAGCGGCGGGGTTGGCGGTGCCGCAGCCGTTGCTGAGGACGTCGTTCATCGGCAAACCGTCGGGTGTGAAACCGGCGGCCGTGCTGCAATCGTTCAGAGACGTCATCACCACGGGGAAGCCAGGCTGACCAATGATTTGAACCGTTCCGCCAATCCGGTCAGCAATATCGAGCGGAGTGCCGCTGGCCGTAATTCCGGCATTGGCCCCGGCAGCTTTGACGACCAGGCTCGAAGTGGAGCTGCTTTGCAGGCGGATGCCGCTATAGACCTGGTGATTGGGAACGATAATCTCGTCCTGCAGAATATGGGTGATGTCGGTATCGTCCCAAATCGTCTCGGTGGTAAGCGTTCCGCCGCGCACAACCATGCCGTTGATGCTATTGCCATCCAGTCGGTTGCCGCGCACCAAGGGGCCGTAATTGTCACCGGGACTGCCGACCTGATTCAGCGGACCGGTGGCCTGACCGTAGTCGCCGAGGACGGCGGAGCTCATCGCGTTGGCGTTGATGCTGATCGCCGGCGCGATGTTATCGCGAATGATGTTATTGACGATGACAGGCTGAGCACCGCGGACGAAGATCACCGCCGGAGCGTTGGGGCCACGGCCATTCCGATCGGTGGTGCTGTCGCCCTTGGCGTTGAACTGCAACACACTATTGACGATGCGAACATCGGCTTGTTGCACTTCAATGGCGTTGAAGTTGTCGAAGCCGCCTTCGATCGGCACGGAACCGCCACCATAGAAAATGCGGGCCTGAGCGATGCTGCCCCGCGACGCGGCCTCAAAAACGAGGCCGCCCCAGTCGCCCGGCGTGGGAGAAGATGACTTGCCGTCGCGATTGGCGTCGAATGTGCCGCCGGCGCCGAAGCGGTCGTCCTTCACCGAGGTGAAGACGATCGGCATGGTCTGGGTGCCTTCGGCGATGAATTGACCGCTGATCTGGGATTCGATGCGAGCGCCGCTGAGTTTGACCGTCATGCCCGGGTCGATGCGCAGACGACCGTCGGTCAGGCTCGTGGTGGAGCGATCGGCTCCCGGCGAAACGGAACCGCCAGGCGTGCCGGCAATTTCCACGTTCGTGGTGACGATATGAGTGATATCGGTGTCGTTCCAGCGCGTGGGCACATCGACGAAGTCGATGGGGTTACCGGCCAGTGTGCGAACGCGGATGAACAGACCGTTCAGCGAGTTGTTGACGACGATGTTGTCATGAATGTCAGGGCCGATGCGGCGATCGTCAAACTTGACCAGTTCGCCCGAATGCGGGCCAGCCGAGGTGCTGGGCAGGCCGTCGTCGTCGAACGCGTTTGGATTGGCCGACAATCCGGCATTGGCACTTTTCTGAATGGTGTTATAGGAAACGGAGGGCCGCGCAGTTTCCATGTAGATCGGGTCATAGGTGTCTTCGACCGAATCCACGACCACTTTGCCGCCGCCATACGTCATCGTCGCGTGATTGACGTAGTTCAAAAACACGGGCATTGCCAGGTTGAGCGGATTGACGGCGCTTAGATAGTCACGCTCGTGATCGGAGTCGTTGCGATAGACAATGCCGCCATAATTGCCGCCTTGAGGACCGGACGTCGGCCCGTCATCGTCGCCGCCGACCGAATCGTCGGCATAGGAGGTGAACACGACGGGCAAATTGGGGGTCCCGAGCACCTGGATCGACCCGCCGGCCTTCAAAGTTCCGCCGGGCGTGGTGCCCGCGTTCAAGTTTGACTGGAACATTTTGAAATCGGCGCCCGCATCGATCATGACCGTCACGTTCGCCGGAACTCGAAATTCGCCGCCGTCGGTAAGCGGGTTTTTCCGCGCCACGTCCTTGTAGCCGATTTGATATTCGCTGTTGTCGCTGAGCGTGCTCAGGCTGTTGTCGGTGCCACCATTGCCGAGAATGCGAACGAGTTTCTTAGCGCCGGGATTGGTATTGGCCGAAGCCGTGAGCGCTGTGGCGATATTCGTCGTGCTGGCCAACGTGGCATCGACGACGAAAGCGCCGGTGGCGGGGTTGGTGTAGCCGAGTTGGACCGTGGCGCCGAGCTTATCGACATAAATGGTGTTTGCGGCCGTGTTGGCCTGGAACCAGAACTGATACTGGCCGCCGGGATTGTTTTCTGCATCGCCGTCGAACGCGACACCGGTCGCGTCATGCATGGAAACGGTTGCATTGTCGGGCTTGATCGAAAGCGACAGGCTATAGGTGCCCTGCGTGCGGCCACCAAAGCCGGTATCGGGGATTGTGGGATCGAAATCGGTGTTGCCGACGCTCGTCACGGCGACGAAATAGGAGCCAGCGTCGAGATGCAATTCGAGGTAGGAATCGTTGCCGTAATAGTCGTCGTTATGGGCGATTTCCGTCTTCGTGCCGTCGGAGTTGAGCTGGTATAGCGTCAGAACGGTGTTCAACAGGCTGGAATTCGGCAGGCGCTCAGCGATCGTTTCGCCGCGGAAGAGTCCCGGCTCGGTGACGACGAATTGATAGAGATCGATGTCGTTGCTCTCCGGGCGATGGACGGCCTGGCCATAAACGACATCCGCGTCGCCGGGAAATACGGGCTCTGCCGTGGCGGCATTGGGGGCCGTGGCTACGGGCGTGTTGCCGCCGCCCATGATCGTAAGCGCGGCGGCTTCGCCGTTGTCGCCCAAGCCCAACAGACGGCCGACTTGCTGCATTGCCGTCTGGAAGTAGTCGCCGCCATATTCGCTATTGCCCCAATCGACAAGCGCGTTGACGACCCCGACGCCGCGCGAAATGTTGAGCAACGTCCACTGTGCGTTGGTATCCTGATCGGTAAAAGTGCCGTTGCCCTGGGAATTGCCGAGATTGTCGGCCAAATAGAAATGGTCTTGATCAAGGACGACCACTTCCCACACGCCGTTGGCACTGGTCATGCCGTCGACGCCGGAGACCTGTACAAAGGCGCCCGTTCGCAACCCGTGGTTGAGACTGGTGATCACAATCTTGGAGGCGCTCTTCGAAGAAGCTGCAAAAGGAATGGCCGTGTCGAGCGCGCCGATAATTGTTCCCTTGACGTTTGTCTGCAGTCCCGTGACGTCTGAATTCGTGACAACGGCGTCTACACCGGCGATGCCGTTGGTGCCGTTCTGTGCGTTCCCCGTGCCGGTCGAAATCGTCGGCGCGATGGCCCGCGGATCGCCGGTGGCGATCGTCATATCAGCCAGATCAGACACCGAGCCGATACGGGCCACGGAGCCATCAACCTCCTTGAATTGCACGCCCAAATACCGGCTGTACAGCTCCAAGGCCTCGCGGACGCGCTGCTTTTGTGGCTCGGTGATCGAGTTGAAGAATTGCTGTCCCTGCGATGTGAAACCATATACGGTTTGAAAATTGTAGGTGATCGTCTCGACACCGCTTGTCGGATCGGGGTCCTGACCGGGAACGGTGTCCGTGTGTCCCTGGAAGGGAATATTTCGCTCGCCGGGTGCATCGCCCGCGCCGGGAAGCTGGATGTTGTAGCGTTTGGTCAGATCCGGACTGGGTCCAATGTTCACTCCGGAAACGACTTTGCCGCCGCTGCCCACAATTCCGAGCACCGTAGGATGGTCAAAGCTCGAATTGTCGAACGAAGCCGTATCATCGACGGTAGCCGGCAGGTCGGTGTAGGTAACTTTGATCGAGTAAGCGCCAGTTGTCGTGCCGCCCGTGGCACCGACACCTGAGTTAACGTTGTAGTTCGTTCCGTGCGACGATACGGCGACGTAATAAGTCCCGGCGGGGAGCGAAATGGCGCCGGAAGATTCAGCTGCGCCGACGCCGGTGGCATCGATAACTTGCACCGGACCACCGTTGTTGGCCGTGGCAGTCGTAGCCACACCAGCGGCGCTGCTAGTGATTGGGACGACATTCTGAGCCCCGAGCGCGCCACCGAATGTAATTGTGTAAGTGGGAGTGCCCGTCGCCGGGCCACCGGTAACGGTAACATTGCCGCTCAGGGCTGCCTGGCCCGCCGCAGCCGGAATCGAGTTCAAGTTGGCCTGGAGCTGGGCGGCGGTAGGCGCAGTGCCGATGGCGGTTGTTGCGGTACCGACGCTCACCGAATTACTGCTAGTGATCTGCGGCACATTCTGACCGGCAAAAACGTTTCCGAACGTGACGGTATAGACGTCAGTCGCGCCGACACGAGTAACCGTGATATTCCCCGCGCTACTGAGCGCCGGAATCGTTTGGAGATTCGTCTGAATATCGGCCGTGTTGTCAGCGCCGAGCGTCACATTCAGGTCTGACGTGGCGTCAGTACCTTTGAAATTGAGACGTGTACTTCCACTGGCAGTCACCGTAATCGTCTGAGTCTCGTTCGTGAAAGTCAGCGCCGACGGAGCATTCTGGCCGTTGTACGACAGTGTCGTATTTCCCGTCCCGACGACGGTCAGCGTTTGAACTTCGTTGATCGTCGTGGCATCGAAAATCTGAATCGCCGCGTCGAGGGTGGGGCCGCCTTCTAAGGTCGTGGCAGTCACGGCCACGTTGGCAGCGCTGCTGGCGATTTGGGCAACGTTTTGACCAAGGAGCGCGCCGCCGAAGAAAGTAATTGTGAATGGCCCGCCCGCCGAGCCTCCGACCGTTACCTTGCCATTCAGCGCCGCAATCGTGTTCAGGTTCGCCAGCACCGCGGCGACGGAAGTTCCGTTTATGCCGGTCGTCACGGTCAACGGCGACGACGCATTGGTGCCGTTAAAGGAAAGTGTCGTGCTGCCACTGGCGACGAGCTTAAGCGTCTGCACTTCGTTGTTCACGACCGGCGACACGTTCACCGTAAAATTCGACACACCCTGTTGCAGATCAAACCGGTATAGATCCACATCGTTAACTTGGTTGGGCGTCGTCAGCGCCGGGTTGTCGCCGATATAAGCAGAAAGCGGCGCCGGACTGCCATTGGCGTCGACCATGCTGTTGCCGATGTGCTGGGCCGTCGAAACTTTGTCGTCGGCCGTCGTCGCTGTACCGACTTCCAGCTTGAACGTGCTAGACGTATTGAGACCCGTTCCTTGAATCGGATTAAAAAAGGTCAAGGTCGCCTTCGGCTGCTGCGTCATGCTCGCGACGACAGTAGAAGGAAGGAGCGCCATCAACGAGGCATTGGCTGACTGCGCCGCGCCAGAATACGTGATTGTGAACGGTCCGCCGGTGTTGCCGGTGACGGTCGCGGCACCGCTCAATCCGGGGATCGAATTGACGGAAGCCTGGACGCTGGCCAGAGTGGTGCCGTTGGCTCCGGTCGCGACCACCAGTGGCGTCGTCGAGGTAGCTCCATTAAACGCCAGCGACGTGACGCCGGGAGTGAGGAGCGAAAGCGTTTGCGAATTGGTCAAAAGCGAAACGGTGGCCGAGTTTGTCGTGACCAACGAGCTGATTGCGCCCGCCACATTGGTGAGCGTAATCGTAAACGGCCCACCATTGGGACCGGTCACCGATACGTGGCCACTCAGAGCCGGAATGGTGCTCAAGTTGGCCGTGACGGAAGTGGCCGTCGTTCCGGTCGTTCCTGTCTTTATGTTCAATGGGCTGGCGGCACTGACGCCGTTGAACGACAAGTTGGCCACGCCCGCCGAGATGAGCGAGAGCATTTGCGAGCTGGTCGTGACGTTGGCGGCGGGTGCGTTGTTGGCGACGAGGGTCAAGTTTTGACCGGCCAAGGTTCCCAGGAACTGAATGGCGTAAGGTCCGCCGCTGGGCCCGGTAACCGAGACTTTTCCCCCCAGGCCTGCGATGGCATTCAGGTTGCTTTGCACTGATGTCGCCGCCAAATTCGTTGCCACGACTGGATTGGTCGCGGTTCCGGCCGTTCCCGTCCCGCTGGGATTAAAAGTGACGGATACGGCTCGGCCGGTCAGCGCGCCGACGAATGTGATATCGAACTGCTCGACGATTCCCGCTCCCCCGGGGCCCTGAGTAACTGACACATTGCCTGCCAGGCCGGGAACCGCGTTCAACGTGCTCAAGACGCTGTTGACCGTCGCGCCACTGGCGGGAATGGAACCGCTCGTGGAGCCGTTGATGGTCAACTTAAAGGTGCCGGTGTTGTTGGTTCCGGCGTTCGTCACCGAGACGCGGGTCGTTTGATTGACGATGGTAATCGGTGCGCCGGAAGCACCGTTGTAGGACAAGATCGTCGAGCCAGCTGAGTTGATCGTCAGCGTTGCATTGTCTGAATACGTGACCGAGGTCGGCAGCGTAATTCCACCGGGTTCAATATGAGTCAGGCCTGCCGCGGCGTCTGCCGCGACTTCAATTGCTGACCGGGCCCGTGTCGAGATTCGGAACTCATCGTAGTTCGCGTCGCTCGGGAAAGTGCCGTCGACCTCACCGCCAATGACGATATTCGAGGGACTAAAGGCAGGAATCGACGGGGCGGAGCCGGCCGCAACCGATTGAGCAAGCACACCATCCACGTACAATGCCATGGTGTGTGCCGCTCTGTCCCAGGTCATTGCTATATGATGCCAGGAATTGGCCGTCCAATTCTGCGAACCAGCGTAGTCCAACTCCGTTGAGTAGGTTGTTTCCACCGCGCCCGTAGTCGGGTTGTCGCCAATCTGAATAAAACGCAGCGTATTCGTCCCATCCTCGAACAACACCATCGCATTTCCATTTAGAAAGCCTCCGGTTGAGTCTCCCACTTGGAAAAGGCGACGACTGACCCCGGCTGGATCTGTATGGGGCTGGATGTAGAACTCGACAGTGCCTGCCGCAGCACTGATATTGCCGGCCTGTCCATACGATATCTGCCCAGGATTTCCAACACTTACAGCGCCGCTGACTTGCCCGTTGACGAAAGATGTGCCGGTGTTCGATATAGGATTCTCGCCATCCATTCCCGTCAGCGAGCCATCGAATTTCAGGAGGAGACTTGTGTCTGTGTCGTCCGGCAAGGGCGCTCCGCCGGGCGCCGTGTGTCCGCTCGCATCGATGAGCCGATAAAACGCGGGCGACGTCACGTCACTCGTATTCATCTGCTGATCGAAGTACACGTCGATCGTCTTCTCGCTCTGCTGCAAGACGTTGCCGACGCGCGTGATCGGTTGCGGCACGATGGCGTCAATCTTCGCGCCTGTGTCGAGCGTGAAATTGACGACGGTGTTCGCCTTGTTGGGATCGCCGCTGTTGTATGGATTGCCGCTGGTATCCTTGATGGGGCTCCACGTTGGATGCAGCGGCGTCGTGGCGCCGACTAGCGTGACGCTATAAACGTCGTCGGGCAGCGTCGATGCAAAACGCATCACCACTTCCCGCGGGGTGTCGCCCAGGCCGATAAATCCGGGAGTAATGACCTGATCGTCGGTGTCGCCAAGGATACGGTCCGGCCCGCCGCTGGTGACGATGAAGCCGTTGGCAAGCGTGGTGCCATCGATCTCGTTACCTTGGGCAAACCGGAAGGTCATGTCCCGGGGCGCGACGTGGAGCGTGCCGTTGTTTTGGAGAAAATCACCGCTGGTCGGAATGATTGCAACCAACGAAGGCCCAACTGCCATCAACCGACGGTCTTCCAACTCTTCCAGTAAAAGCCGCTTACGTTCACTGCGCAGTTGCTCAAGCGGGCGAGCTCTGCGGCGGTCTTTAAGTTTGGAAAAATTCTTTCCCAGGCGCGCGGATGCCATGAACGAAACCTCTTACTTCGTAGCCCTATTCCGGGAGCGCGACAGTTCCGGTTGCCGCACCGAGCGAAATGCCAACTTGCTAACTGGGTTTTTTATCGCGCTACACCGCGTGCCTCGTGGGTGCCTAAGCTTGTGGCGGCCAACAAGATGCAGAGTGCGCGGACTGTGTCGATTAGGGAAACAATGACCCCATGCAAGCAATCTCGGATTATAGTTGCACCTGATCCCCGTGCAACGAAATTGCCTGTTGGGTAAGCCGCGCGCGGAAGGCCGGGCGGTTCGGCTAGTACCGGTTGGACGACGACTGCTGGCGTAAAGTTCCAGCTCGGCGCTTGACTAAGAACTCATCTCGTACGTTCAATCGAGTAGATGTCAACCGGCGATTCTTCTCTAAGTCCAGTCAGGCAAAGAGCTTACTTGGAGATCGGCCAGTCGGTGGTGAGTCGATATGTACCTGAGCGGCCATGCAGACCGCCAAAAGAAAAGCCCCAGCGCCTTTCGGCCCGGGGCTCAATTATTACCTTCATTACGAACGATCGGCCTCTGATCAACGGCGCTACTTTGCCCCCGCCTCGGCCGGCTGAGCAGTCGCGGCATCGGCAGCTTGCTGGTGGTTCGTGACCGAACCCTTGAAGTCCAGCCGCCGAGGCTTGTCCTCGTCGTCCTTGATGGTATCGACGGTGATGGTGTCCTTGCCCTGGAACTCGCCTTTGAGCAGCTCTTCGGAGAGCGGGTCTTCGACGTAGTTCTCGACGGCCCGGCGTAACGGACGAGCACCGAAATCGGTGTTCGAGCCCTTCTTGATGATGAACTCTTTGGCCGAATCGGTCAGTTCGAGCTTTAAACCGCGTTCGAGCAGCCGCTCACGAACTTTCTTCAACTCCAGATCGACGACTTCCTTTAGATCTTCAACCGTCAAGTGGCGGAAGACAATCACGTCATCCAAGCGGTTGATAAACTCCGGCCGGAACGCCCGCTCGATCCGCTCCATCACCCGTTCTTTCATACCGTCATAAGAAGTATCTGAATCCTCCTTGCGGAATCCAAACGCCGACTCGTTTTTAATCGCTTCGGCGCCCGCGTTCGTGGTCATGATCAAGATCACGTTGCGGAAATCGACCTTGCGGCCGAAGCTGTCGGTCAGCCGGCCTTCTTCCATCACCTGGAGGAGCGTGTTGAACACGTCCGGGTGGGCCTTTTCGATTTCGTCGAGCAGCACGACCGCGTAGGGCCGGCGGCGGATTTTCTCGGTGAGCTGGCCGCCTTCTTCGTAACCGACATAGCCCGGCGGTGCACCAATCAGCCGGCTCACGTTGTGCTTTTCCATGTATTCGCTCATGTCGATTTGCACTAGCGCGTCGGAATCGCCGAACATGAACTCGGCTAAGGCCTTGGCGAGCAAGGTTTTGCCGACGCCTGTTGGACCAGCAAAAAGGAAGCAGCCCGTGGGCCGCCGCGGGTCTTTCAAACCGCTGCGGCTGCGGCGTACGGCTTTGGCGACTGCCTTCACCGCCTGATCCTGGCTGATGACCTTCCTGTGCAGGTCATCTTCCATTTTCATCAGCCGCATGCTGTCTTCCGTGCTCATCCGTGTGAGCGGAATGCCCGTCATTTTGCTGACGACTTCGGCTATGACTTCTTCGTCGACCACGCCATCGGTGGAGCGCGATTTGTCGCGCCACTCTTTGGTGATCGAGTCTTTTTTCTTCTTCAGCTTGTCGGCCGAATCGCGGAGCGAGGCCGCCTTCTCAAAGTCTTGGTTGGCAACGGCTTCTTCTTTTTCTTTATTCAGCCGTTCGACTTCGTCGTCGATTTCCTTCAAATCCGGTGGCTTAGTCATCGCCCGCAGACGGACACGAGCACCGGCTTCGTCGATGACGTCGATCGCTTTGTCGGGCAGGCAGCGAGCCGTGATGTACCGCTCGGAGAGCTCGACGGCTGCCTCGACAGCGTCATCTGTGATTTGCACGCGATGATGCTCTTCGTACTTCTCGCGAAGGCCCTTGAGAATCTCGATCGTCTCGTCCTTGGAGGTCGGATCGACAATGATTTCCTGGAACCGGCGAGCAAGTGCCGAGTCTTTTTCGATGTATTTGCGATATTCATCGAGCGTTGTGGCGCCGATGCATTGGATTTCGCCACGAGCCAGGGCCGGCTTCAGCACGTTGGCAGCATCGATCGCGCCTTCCGCGCCGCCGGCGCCAACCAACGTGTGGAGCTCGTCGATGAACAGAATCGTATTGCGAGCGCGGCGGACTTCGTTCATGACCGCCTTAATGCGCTCTTCGAACTGACCGCGATACTTTGTACCGGCGACCATCATCGCCAGGTCGAGCACGACAATTCGCTTCTCGGCGAGAATTTCGGGCACGTTTCCGGCGACGACGCGCTGGGCAAAGCCTTCGACAATAGCTGTCTTGCCGACGCCGGCCTCGCCGAGCAGCACTGGATTGTTCTTTTGCCGGCGGCAGAGAATCTGAATCGCGCGTTCGATTTCTCGTTCGCGACCGATGACCGGATCGAGCTTGCTTTGTTTGGCCAGTTCCGTCAAGTCGCGACCAAAACTGTCCAAAGCGGGCGTTTTGCTCTTGCCGCTGCGACCCGAGCTCTGGCTACCGCCTTCCGACGACGAACCGCTGACGCCCACGCCTTCGCGGCCGCCGCGCTCTGTGCTTTCGCCTTCGATGCCGTGACCGAGCAGATTCAGCACTTCCTCGCGGACTTCTTCCAGCTTCAGGCCCAAGTTCATCAACACCTGAGCAGCGACACCTTCTTGCTCGCGCAAGAGGCCAAGCAAAATGTGCTCGGTGCCGACGTAGTTGTGATTCAGATTGCGGGCCTCTTCCATCGAATACTCGATGACCTTTTTGGCCCGCGGCGTTTGCGGCAACTTGCCCATCGTGACCATCTCGGGGCCGCTCTGCACAAGCTTTTCCACTTCGAGGCGAATCTTCCGCAGATCGACGTCCAGGTTCTTCAGCACGTTGGCCGCGACGCCCGAGCCTTCCTTCACCAGGCCCAACAGTATGTGCTCGGTGCCAATGTATTCGTGGTTGAAGCGCTGGGCCTCTTGATTGGCCAATTGCATCACCTTCCGCGCCCTGTCGGTAAATCGTTCGTACATTTTTTTCTTCCTGTTGTTTCCGCCGCAGCAGTTGGCGGCCTCGTTTTCTTCGCCCGTCTCCCTACAGTCTCGCGCCTCGAAAAACTTCGCAGCGCGTCAGTATTGTTCCGCCTTACCTATGCTTCGCCAAGTAGAAGCATCCTGACGGACTACTTGTCTGCACTTTGACGCTTCCCAACGAGCTTTCTGCTGACAAAAAGGGTCGAAAATTCTACTTCTCGATTCGATTGAAAGCAAACAAAGTACCGATCCGCCAACAAGTTAGGCCCGCGAACCCGATCTTCGCCCTAAAAACGGCAATTTGAGCGCATGCCAACTGCCAAATTGTATGTTTGCAGTTGTGGAATTAGTGTTAGAGCAACCACTGTGCCACACTTTTGCGGGGACAGAGGCTCAGACAGAGGCGGAACAAACATTGTCCAACCGTGGCGACATAAACCCTGACGACAAAGCCAGTTATGCCGGCTCTAAGTGCCGGAGCGACCAGCTCGCCGCACTGCGGATCCTCGACGCCAATCTCAATAGGGCCACGGAAGGGCTCCGTGTCGTCGAAGATTACTGTCGTTTCGCCTTAGATGACTTGCACCTTTCCCGCCGCTGTAAGGAAGTCCGTCACGACCTCATTTCGGCCTTGAGCTCTGTCTCGACACCGGCACTCGCTGCGGCCCGCGAGGCGCAACAGGACGTTGGGGCGGAAATATCGACACCGCAGGAAGGCGACCGTCGATCGCTGGCTCACATTGCGGCGGCATCCTGGCAACGTGTGCAGCAAGCTTTAAGGGTTATCGACGAATGCGTCAAGCTACTTGCCCCAGGCGCGGCGACAGCCGTTGAGCGACTTCGCTATCAATCTTATACGCTCGCGAAGGCCTGCCTGACGGCTCAGGAAAGCGACCAGCGGTTACTGGCCGCGAAGCTCCAGGTTCTGATGGACGGGGCGAAGTCGGAACGTTCGTTCATCCGCCGTGTCAACGGCTTGATTGCGTCCGGCGTTTCGGTGATTCAACTCCGCGACAAGCGGCTCGCCGATCGGAAATTGCTGTCGCGGGGCAAATTGCTCCGCCAGCTGATCGACGAAGCCGGCGGCGGTGTGCTGTTTATCATGAATGACCGGCCGGATCTGGCTGTCTTATCGCGGGCCGACGGACTGCACATCGGGCAGGACGAATTGACATTAAAGGATGCTCGGCTGATCACTGGTCCACAGATGCTAATCGGCGTTTCCACCCATAGCATTGAGCAAGCGCGGCAGGCCGTGCTCGACGGCGCGAACTACATTGGCTGCGGGCCCACGTTTGCGTCCAGCACGAAGGAATTCGAAACATTCCCTGGGTTGGCTTACTTGCAACAAGTCGCGGCCGAGATTTCCTTACCCGCCTTCGCGATTGGCGGCATCACGTTGAAAAACGTGCCGGATGTCGTTGCCACCGGCATTAAGCGGATCGCCGTCTCGAGCGCCGTGATGACCGCTGAGGACCGCAGCGAAGCGGTTCATGCCCTCCTCGCCGCCCTGGGCGAAAAGCACTAAGCTGCAAAATCATGGATGAGCCAATCGCTATTGTACTGGCCGCCGGTCTTGGCAAGCGGATGAAATCGGATCTGCCCAAGGTCCTCATTCCGGTGCTTGGCCGACCGATGATTGAGTACGTCCTCGACGCGCTGAATGGGGCCGGGATCAAGCGGGTTGTCGTGGTCGTGGGCCACCGCGCCGACGATGTGAAGCAGCTCCTTGCCGGGCGCGCCGGGATCGAGTTCGCACTGCAATCGGAGCGCCAAGGCACCGGGCATGCGACCAAAATGGCTCGGCCGCTGGTCGCTGGCCAGACGGGCCCCGTCGCCATCGTCGCCGGCGATTCACCGCTCTTGCAAAGCACGTCGCTGCAAAAGCTGCTCGACCATTTCCAGCAAAGCAGGCCTGCATGTCTCCTGGGAACACTGCACAAGCCGAATCCGCAGGGGCTGGGGCGAATCCTCCGCGACGTGGACCGGAATTTTCTCGGCATTGTCGAGGAACGCGATGCTACATCGGGCCAGAAGCTCATTACTGAAGTGAACATGAGCACGTATGTGTTCGATGGGCCAGAGCTGCTGCGGGCGCTGGACTTGCTTAAGAACGACAATGAACAGGGGGAATATTATCTGACCGACTGCCCCGGGATATTGCGCAGTGAAGGGAAACGGGTCGAAGCGCTGCCTATTCTGGAGCCTTGCGAGGCGCTGAGCATCAACACGCCTGAGGAACTCAAGCAGGTGGAAGCAGAAATGAGGCGTTTGGGTTATAGTTAGTCACTTGTCAGTAGTCATTTGTCATTTGTAGCTTTTTTCGCAAATGACCGGTGACAAATGACCAATGACAACCATGCGCGAACTAAAAATCTTCAGCGGCCAGGCCAATCGCCCGTTGGCGAAGGCGATTTGCAACTTTCTGCACTTGCCGCTGGGCGAAGTTACGTTGGGCAAATTCCCCGACGGCGAAAACTTCTGCAAAATCGAGGAGGACATCCGTGGCCGTGATATTTTCCTGATTCAGCCGACGTGTCCCCCGGTTAACGACAATCTGATTGAGCTGTTGATCATGATCGACAGCTGCAAACGGGCGTCGGCGGAACGCATCACGACCGTTATTCCCTACTTTGGATATGCCCGGCAGGACCGGAAGGACGAAGGGCGCGTACCGATCACTGCGAAGCTGGTCGCAAATCTCATTACTCGGGCTGGGGCCGATCGGGTGCTGACGATGGATTTGCACTCGCCGCAGATTCAAGGTTTTTTCGATGTGCCGGTCGACAATCTCTACGCAGCGCCGGTTTTAAACGATTTCGTGGAAGCGCTTGGGCATCAGCCCGAGGAGCGCGTGGTGGTCAGCCCCGATGTGGGGAGCATCAAGCGGGCCATTGGCCATGCGAAGCGGCTGGGCGCGGGACTTTCCATTGTCGATAAGCGGCGGGACAACGCCATGGACACCCGACAGGAACATCTCATTGGGGAATCGGTCGAAGGCAAAGCGGCAATCATGTTCGACGACATGATCACCACGGGCGGGTCGATCACCGGGGCGGCCTCCAAGCTCAGAGAATGTGGCGCGAAGGAGATTTACGTTGCGATCACGCACGGCGTTTTCTGTGGCAAGGCCATCGAAAAAATCAAGGATTCTGCGATCACGACGCTGGGAGTCACGGACTCGATTCCGCTCTCGCCCGAAAAGATGATTCCGCAGATCAAGGTTCTTTCAGTCGCTCCGCTCCTCGCGGAGGCGATCAAGCGAATCCATCACGATCAGTCGATCAGCATTTTGTTCGACAAGAGCGAGCAATGAACGCGCTCAAGTTGGAAGTTTTTTCATTACGGCGGGCTTCAGCCCTCGGTGGAAGTCTTTGCGGCCTGGGCAGTTATGGAATTGGACACGGGCGGTGCGGCGCTCAACTTGAGCCGGTAAGCAACCAGAAGGCATGGTTTGATATTCCCACAGTACTCGAAGGCGCGGTTGTGTGGTCGTGATGCTGTTTGCCCACTTAAACCAAAATCGATGCGCAATCCTGCGACGTCATTCTATCCGTGTCGGTTCGGGCCAGCTCCCTGCTGTGGAATTTTGTACAGTAGACATTTAGTTGCGCGATAAGCATCGCGACCCAAGAGGTAAGATTCTGTGCGTTGCTACTGGCTATCGCTACTTCTAATACTGGGCGGCGGTTATGTGTTGATGGCCGCAGAGCCGGTGGGAGTTGCTGACTGGAAACTCAATCGCATCGATGTCGTTGGCGGTCATCAATCGACGGTCATTGGCTCGCCGCGCTTGATCGATATATCAGCAGGTCAAGCTGTTTCGTTTGACGGCCAAAGCGCGATTTTTCTCGATGCGAATCCGCTTGCGGATTTGGGTCAATTCACGGTGGAGGTTGTTTTTCAGCCCGCGGCTAACGGTGGGAAGGAACAACGCTTTGTCCATTTTCAAGAAGATGGTGGCAGCGACAATCGGCTGCTATTCGAATTGAGGCTAACAGACGACAACCGTTGGTTCCTGGATACGTTCATCAAATCTGAGGGAGGCAACTTCACGCTTTTCGCAAGCGACCATCCGCATGCTCTCGGCCCGTGGTATCACGCGGCGATCGTGATGGACGGAAAAACAATGCGGCATTTTGTGAATGGCATCGAAGAACTCTCGACTCCGCTCAAGTTCGCGCCGCAGAAAAAGGGCAAAACTTCGCTCGGCGTAAGGCAAAACAAAGTCTCGTGGTATAGCGGCGCAATTCGCCAGGTTCGGATCACGCCGAGCGCGCTGAATGTCAGCGAATTTTTGAAGCCGTAATTCGAGTCAGCGCCGCCTTAATTGGCTCTGCGGGCTGCGATTTTCACTTTGCCGTCGAACTGGGTTTTGTGCGCTCGTTTACATGTTCGTAATCGGCTTTTAACGCGACTTGGCGAGTCGAACGGTGTTAGATAACTTGCAAAACGGGACAGAAATACACGGAAAAGAGGCACCCTTTCATGCGTCGGTCGCGCTGCGCTTTCACGCTCGTCGAGCTCTTGGTCGTTATTGCCATCATTGGCGTTCTGGTCGCTTTGCTGCTGCCCGCAATCCAAGCGGCCCGCGAGGCGTCGCGGCGGTCGAAGTGCCAGAACTCGCTGAAGCAAATTACGCTTGCGCTGCACAACTACGAATCGACATTCGGCTTGTTTCCGCCGGGCGATCTGTCGGTAAACAAGGGCGGAGGCGACATTCCGCAAGCTTCGACGCACGCCTTCATTCTGCCGTACTTGGAAGGGGGCGCCGCTTACAGCACGTTCAACTTCAATTTCCAAGTCAACGGAAACAACAACAATAATCAGGCCCGGGTGCAAATCATTCCGACGTTTCATTGCTCTTCCGACCCGGCCGGCAGCAAGGTCAACAATGTTTCGAACCTTGTGATGGCTTCCAATGCCAATTATATGCAATGCCTGGGGTCAACGGCCGTGCAGCGGCCATTACCGCCGCTGACTCCCGGTCAGTATCACGGCATTTTTTATACACAGTCGGCCACGCGGATTGCCGTGATTCAAGACGGTACATCGAACACGGCGATTTTTTCTGAGATCAGAAAGGGTCCGAACGGCCCGACAGCCACCGCTACGATCGCGGCCGGCGATCCGCGCGACATGTCGGTCGCTACCGATTACACGGGGACTTTTTCGGCGGCGGATGAACTCGTTCCGCCTTCAGGCTGCGAGAATCGGTCGTCGAGCGCGTGGCTGTATCGAGGCTTGCAGTATTATCGCGGGCTAATTGTCGCCACGTATTACACGCACACGCTGACCCCGAACTCCAAACTGCGCGATTGCATTCTGACCAGTGCAGTCGAAGGCCATGCCGCCGCACGCAGTTACCATCCCAGCGGCGTGAACGTCTCGCTGGCCGATGGATCGGTGCGATTTGCGTCGAACAATGTCGATATCACGATCTGGCGGGCGGTAGGGACGACGAACAACGGCGAGACGGTGACCGACTTCTGATGCGCGTAGCGTCTCAGTCTCAGCAAGTTTTGTTTCGCCGCTACGCGGCTAGGTGACATTGCCGCACGCTGTCCGGGGACTCCGCTAGCGCTACATCCCCGGCTATTCACAGGCCGCCGCTACCGCGGCTGCGAAACATGATCGACCACGCCGCCGCTGATCCGGCGAGCAATTTCGTGGTTAACTTGATCGGCACTCCAATCCGGATGCTCGGTCTTGATGGCACCGCGCAGTATCACTCGCGCCGACTGCCACATTCGATCGGCAATCGCCAGCCGCTGGACCTCAGTTTTCTCCCGCAGGATGGCGGCCATGATGTCAGCAACTATTTCGAATTGGCCCATTGCGATTGCTCACGAGCTACCGTCGTCCTTCTGCTCCCGCCGAAAAACGGCGACGATGTCTTCGACGGGCACGACGAAGAGCTGGTTGTCGGCCTCGAAATCGACAGGAATCGCGTTTTTCGGATGGAAGAGGATTTTGTCGTACTGCCGCAGGGGCAAATCTTCGTCGTTTTCGATCTGGGCTGAGATGGCGACGATGCGGCCGGTGATCGTGGGAATTTCCGCCGCGTCGGGCAGGGCGATGCCCCCCTTGGTCTCGCGTTTCGGATCATCCTTGCGAACCAAAACGCGGGCGCCGATCGGCTCGACGTATTCAAAGACTTTTTGACGAGTTTTTGCCATGCGTGACAGCAATTTTGAAACGATAAGCAGCGTCGGCGGAACGCCACAGAGGGCGTTCCCTACAGACGAATTGCTGTCACAACATTACTCGCCACTTGGGTTTGCGGCAAGTCGATTCCGCTGCGCCCTCGACAGGCAGGGGGAATCACTTTAGATTACGTGACTCAACAAATTTAATGTAAGGCAGAAGCAGATGTACGCGATCATTGCCGCCGACGGCCGCCAATACAAAGTTCATCCGGGTGATGAGATTCAGGTGGATCTCCGTGAGGATGCCAAAGCCGGCGACGCAGTTACGTTCGACAACGTGCTGCTGGTCTCAGGCGAAGGCGGCATCAAAGTCGGCAAGCCGAGCGTCAAGGGCGCGAGCGTCGCGGCCGAAGTGATTGCCCAGGAGATGGGCGACAAGATTTACATCCAAAAGATGCGTCGCCGAAAGAACTTTCGCAAGCGATTTGGCCATCGGCAGCAGTATACGCGCGTGAAGATTGGGCAGATCTCGGTTTAGATCGCGCTATCTGGGCTCTGATGAGGACAGGCGGGACGCCGGGCCATGCGCCGTGTTATGCTTCGCAAAACACAGCCACCTTATTGGCTTACTTGCTAACGGTTGGAACGCGGAAGATCTGCAAATCTTGACCGGCTGAGCTGGGAATAGCAGCGACATGCCGATTGTCGGGCGAAACGGCGAGGCTCTGAACATAAGAGCTGCCGGCCGTCGGCAGCGAATGGATTTTTCGCTCTTTGCCGACATCCCAGACATTGATCTGCCCGCGAGTGCCGGTAATGAGGCGGGTTCCGTCGGGTGTGAACGACATGCTCCAGATCATGTCGCTCTCTTCCATCTTGGGCTTCTCGCCGACGGAGTTGAGATTCCAGAGTCGAATGTCTTTGCCGTCGCTGACGGCGACCTGATCGCCATCAGTGGAGAAGCAGGCGGCCTGACCGGTCCAGGAGCGGGCGAGCTGACGCTTTTTCGTGACGTCGCGCTTCATGAGGTCGATGAAGAGGAGCGTCGCGCCGTCGGTGGCCATGGCGGTGCGGCCATTTTTGGCGATGTAGCAAGCTTTGATCGGGCCGTCGAAGCCGGTGAACACGGCTTGTTCCTGCCCGTCCTCGACCTGCCAGTAGCGGAGCTTCTTTTCGCGGCCACCGGAAACGGCAAAGCGGCCGTCGCCGGAGAACGCGAGGCAATTGACCTCCTGAGAGTGGCCGGGGAACTGGCCGCTTTCTTTCATCATTCCTTCTTTGGAGACGTTATAGATTTGAATGTGGCCGGAATAGCCGGCAGCGAGGAGCTGATTGCCGCCGGGCGTAAAGGCGACACAAGTCACTTGCTTGAGCATCTCGAGTTTTTGGATCGATTGGATTTGCGCGTTATCTGCGACATCGAACAGCAGGATCGCCTGGTCCATTTTTCCGGCTGCGAGGAAACCACCATTGGGCGAAAAGGCGAGTGATTTGACGCCCCAGCCGAGATCTTTGAAGCGGCGGACTTCGCCGGGCTTGGCGGTTTCGCCGGGAATCGATTTGAGCACCGGTTCTTTGGTGGGCGCCGACTTGGGAACGTTCGTGGCGACGGCACCGGATGACGATTTGGCTGAACCGGAGGAAGATTTCGGGACCAACGCTTTGGCGGGGGGTGGCGCGGTGGCACGGGTGTTTTCGTTGATCGAGGTGACGGCGGCGACGGTGGCACCGAGGCCGGCCGGCAGTTTCGCGGTGGCGGCCGCGTTTGGCTCTTCGGCGACGAGTTTCAATTCCTTGGCGGCTCGCGAAAACGCGGTGAACAATACCTCGCGCTTGATCGTGCCGCCGGAAAGGCGCAAGGGGGCAAAGGTCCGGGTGATTGTTTCGGCTGATTCGAGGCGTTTTTCGAATTCGGCGGGAGTGAGCCCAAATTCGCAGGCGGCCATCGGCAGATCGACCTCTTGCTGGAATCGCTGGGCCATCGCGGAGATGGGCTCGCCGCTGCGACTGATGATGTTGATGCCGATTTTTTTGAGAGCGGCGGCAAAGCGCTTGGCGTCGTCGTCGAGAACGTCGTCGAGCTCCTTCGGCTCGCGATAGAGGGCCAAGATATCGCCGGAGTTGCTGAAGGCCTTGGGGTTGGCCCTGACGGCTGGGCCGACCTCGTCGGACTTGGGAATGACGCCGGCGTAGTGGCACGACATGCAAGATACACCGTTGGTCACCGTGCGGTCGGGCTGTTTGGGATCGCTAACGATGCTAACCGGGCCATGATCGATGCGGCGGCCGGCACCATCGACGAGCATGTAGCCCTGGAGGCCGTTGGGCAGCGTGAAAATCAGCTCGCCGCCATCGTGGCGAAAATTGTCTTCGTCGTTGCCGGGTCCGAGCGGGTGCTCGAACAAATTTTGCCGGCCGGAACTGCCGCCGAAATCGTAACTTTTCCAATAGCTGCCATACGACGATTTATGCCATTCGATGAGGCGATTGTGCTGAGAAACGCCGGAGCGATTGAAGGCGGCGCGAATCGCCTGTTCCTGTTTGATGCTGGCCGCGACATTGACGCGAAGCAAAACTTCCATCTGTTGATCGGTCGGTGGAACACCCAGAACGACGTGATAAAGGGGCGGCTTGGAAGCGGCGAAGACGAACCAGTCGATGCGGACATAGGGAATTCTGGTTTCCGTGGCTTCGTTGCAGGCCAAGGCGTCCGGCGTGCTCAGCGGCAGATAGTAGGGATTGGCAGCGGCGAGCAGCTCCCAAATTTCGCTTGTCCAATTGAGTTGGCGAATATCAATGCGAAAGATAGTGCGGGCAGGATCAATCGCGGCCGGAATCAACAGCGTGTTGTTCCAAGAAAGACTGTTGATGAGTTTGATAAAGGCGTTGCGATAGGTTTGGAGCTCGTCCTCGGAGACACCCGAGTTGTAAAGGTGAGAGAGCGTGAAGTAGCGAAGGTATTTGCGGGAGCGATCTGTGGCGCTACGAACGTCGGCCAGGACGTGCTTGACGACATCGTCATTGCTGATGAAGGGCCGGGCTTTTTCCATGGCCGGAACGGGTGCACCGGCTTCGATCCACTGCTTGATGAGAGCGATTTCGGAAGGTTTGGGTCGAGGCGATTCGCCTTCCGGCGGCATGACGCTGTCGCCGGAGGAACTCATGCGTTCGTAGAGGAGGGAGCCGCCAGGATTTTTGGGCTTCACAAGCGTGCGAGCGAGTTTTTCGAGATTGAGAGCGAAATTGAAGCCGCCTTCGCTGGCCCCGTCCTGGCCGTGGCAGCGGTAGCAGTTTTTCTCGAGGACTGTTTTCACCTGGTTGGCGAGGGCGACGGGGTCCGAATTCGACGATGCAACGACGGGCAAACTGGATGCGGCAAAGGGGCTGCTGGATGCTGGCGACGAGGACTTGTCAGCCGCGGGCGATGGCGACGTGGCAGGTTCGGTTTTCTGAGCGGGGCGGTCGAGCGACTTTAGGTAGTCGTGATCGGCAGCGCTGAGTTTTTCGAGCGGTACGGTGATTACCGAACCGTCAGGCTTTTCCAGGACGACGCGACCGTTGCGAACGGCGATCAGCTCGGCCTCGACGCGAAACATGCCGGAGGTGTCGGTCCATTGGCGGGGAGCGGCTGAGGCCGAGAAAAAGCTGGCGAAAATGAGCGCAAGCGGGGCGAGAAGCGCACCACGGAGCGAAGGAAAATGCATAGACCCGCCCTAATGGCAGTTTCAAAAGGCAGCAGCGAAGACTGACGGGAACGACGTCTTACTTTATTGCAGGCCCAAGCGGTCGTCCAGCGAATTTAACGAGCGGCGAGGATCGACTCGATTCCGCCGGAAGCCCCATTTTGCGACTTTTTTGTGGGTTTTTAAAAAGCGATGTATAGGAGGACGGCGGCGAAGTGAAACGCCGAGCCGGCCATGACGAGCAGATGCCAAATCGTGTGAAAAAAGCGCTTGTCGTCGTGGCAATAAAAGATCAGGCCGACGGAATAGCTGATTCCACCCGCGACGAGGAGGAGCAGGCCGCCGATTGGGAGGACAGTCATTAACGGCTTAATGATGGCGAGGACAAGCCAGCCGAGAGCGAGACAGGGCAGGGGGGAGGTTTCGGCCAGATTGTCGGCGTGCTTGACCTTGATTGAGATTCCGGCCATAGCGAGCGCCCACACGCTGGCAAGCATGGCAAGGCCGGTGTAGTTTTCGCGGAGGGTGACCAAAAAAGGCGTGTATGTGCCGGCGATGAGCAGGTAAATGGCGACGTGGTCACAGAGTTGAAAGCGACGTCGTAATTCGGGTCGCTGCGCGGAATGAAGGGCTGTGGAGGCGGCGTACATCGCGATCAAGGTACCGCCGTAAATGGTGCAAGCGGCTAGTTTTGTCCACCCGCCTAGTGTGAGGACAAACGTCAGCAAGTAAGCGACCGCGGCGGCGCTGAGGAGCAGGCCGAGACAGTGTGTCAGGGCGCTCAGCAATTCTTCTTGTTGCTCGCGGTCGGTTTGGCGGAGGCGGATGATGAAAGTGGACATGGGAAGAAACCGTCAGGAATTGAAAACAATGCGCAAACCGTAAAAACCCTCATCCCAACCCTCTTCCAAAGGGAGAGGGGTCATCGTTCGGCGAGCCAAAACCTGCGCTTGATCTCTAAGCCGCGACATTGCTCACAAAGAGACCAGCGTTGAGGGCCGCGCGGTGAATGCAGCGAACGGCTTCGGTCAATTGCTCACGCGTGTGATTCGCGGTGAGGCTGATTCGCAGTCGCTCGCTGCCGTGAGGGACAGCCGGAAAGGGGACCGAGTTGATGCAGATATTGGCCTGATGCAGTTCGAGCGTCATTTGCCGCAGGATCGGAGTCGAGCCGACGATCACGGGGATGATGGGGCTGGGCGATTCGCTGATGGTGAAGCCGAGGCGGGCCAGTTCGGCATGCATGAAGCGACAGTTGTCCCAAAGTCGCTCGACGCGCTGGGGTTCTTGCTCAATGACATCGAGCGCGGCAGCCGCCGCGGCGGTAACCATCGGCGAAGGAGCCGTTGAGAACATGCCCGAGCGTGCCAGATAACGAATGTATGTGATCAAATCCGAATTGCCAGCGACAAAGCCGCCGCAAGCGCCGAGGGCCTTGCTCAGAGTGCCGACATGCAGATCGATTTCGCCTTCCAGGCCAAAATGGCTGGCGGCCCCGCGGCCGCCCTGGCCCAGGACACCGGTCGAATGGGCTTCGTCGAGCAACAGCAAGGCATCGTGCTGGCGAACGACTTTGAGGATTTCATCGACGGGGGCTATATCTCCGTCCATGCTGTAGATGCCCTCGATGCAGACCAGTTTTGTACCCGCATCGCGGTTGCGGCGGAGCACCGCGTCGAGGTGGGCCGCGTCGTTGTGGTGAAAGACTTTGATCTGGGCCCCGGAAAGCCGGGCACCGTCGACCATGCTGGCGTGAGCCAGGCGATCGAGAATGACGACATCGTTTTTGCCGGCAACCGCGGAGATGACGCCGACGTTGGCGGAATAGCCGGCGGCGAAGACGCACGCTTCAGCGGTGCCTTTGAAGCGAGCCAACTTCGTTTCGAGATTGCGGGTGGTGGGAAATGTGCCCACGAGCAGTGGAGAGCTGCCAGCGCCCGCGCCGTAGTTTACGGCCGCTTCGCACGCCGCGCGGATCACCTGCGGATGGGCAGCCAGGCCCAAATAATTGTTGCTGGCGAGCATGATCATCCGGCGCTGTGTTGTTTCGCGGGGATACCGCTGTGCGCCATCCCGCGGATAGTCAATGAGCGTCTCGGCATCGCTGGGTTGCAGCAGCGTCCGGCGGTAGAGGTTGTGGCCCTTGGATTCGAAATGATCCACGGCTCCGGCAAACATTTTGGCGGCGATGCGGAAATCGACGCCGTCTGCGCGGGCTCGGAGGACGTCGGCGATTGAGAATTCCTCAAACGACTCTTCGGTCGGGAGTGTGGATGAGAGCTGCAAGGTGGCGGACATGGTGTTTTCCCTTGGAAATGCAGTGGTTTTGCCGAATTGAATGGGTTTGGCGATTGCCGGCTGCTTCAGTACCAAGCGGAGATTTTGGCCGGCTGTTACGGACTTAGTGAAAAAATGATTGGCGGCGTAACAAGTGGGCGGAATTCACGCTTAAGCAAGTGGTGGGCGGCAGAGAGCACGCTCGCTGGAGTCAAGGAGAGCACCAATGGTTACGTTGAGCTTAAATTTGCAACGAAGGGCTACGTCGGGGACGTTTGGATATTCGCGTCCTGCACCGCTGTCGGTAGCTGTAGAGCCGGTGACCACTCGGCGGCAGCGGAATGAATTTGTCGATTTCCCCTGGCGCATTTATGGCGATGACGACCAGTGGTGCCCGCCGCTGAAAACAGAGGTCCACGCGGCGATCGATTCGGAAAAGCACCCGTTCTACCGACACGGGGCGGCAACGCAGTTTCTCGCCCGCCGCGGTGGACAGGTCGTCGGCCGCATCCTGGTTAGCGACGACCCGAATTACAACGCCGAACACAATTCGAACAATGGCTGCTTCGGTATGTTTGAAACGATCGATGACTCGCTGGTCTCGCGGTCGCTGCTCAATGCGGCGGCGGGTTGGCTCCGCAGCCGGGGACGGACGTCGATCCTGGGGCCGATCGATTACTCGACAAATTATCCATCAGGCCTATTGGTCGAGGGTTTTGACACGCCGCAGCGGGTGATGATGAATCACAATCGGCCCTACTATGCGAACTTGCTGGAGGAATGGGGGCTGGCGAAAGCCAAGGACCTGTATGCCTGGTGGTTCGATGGTGAGAATCCATCGCTCGATGCCTGGACAAGCCGGGCGGCGCGGTTGGCCAAGCGCGGCGGCGTGACCATTCGGCACATCGATTTCAACGATTTCGATAACGAGGTTGACCGGTGCTTGGCGGTTTATAACGGAGCGTGGGAAAAACAATGGGGCTTCGTGAAAATGACGCGTGAAGAGTTTCGGCACATGGCTTATCAGCTCAAGCAGATGGCGGTGCCGGAGCTGTTACTTTTAGCCGAAGTGGACAAACAACCGGTTGGATTTTGCGTGACGCTGCCCGATTTCAACGAGGCCATTCGGCCGCTGAATGGGCGACTGACGTGGTGCGGCTTGCCAACCGGCCTGTTGAAGCTGCTGCGCGGAATGAAGCGGATTCAATCGGGACGCATGGCCATCCTGGGTTTGCTAAAGGGCTATCGCCGGCGCGGCATCGCGGAGCTTTTGATTTTGCAAGCGTTTCAGCAGGGCCGCGATCAATTGGGCTATCGTGGCGCGGAATTGAGTTGGACGCTGGAAGACAACGACTTGATTAATCGCACGATTGAAAGCGTCGGGGCGAAGATCTATAAGCGATTTCGAATTTATGAGCGGGCGATTTAGTCGGCTCTGTTCATTATTTGCTCAAGGCGGTGGCAAGCATCTGGCGGGTGAGTATGTGTAGAATGGGCGAGTGACGAAAACGTGGCTGCGTGTGTCGCAGTCTTCGGAATCCCATTCCCGCGAGCCCTCCGATGCTTTTTGAAATGCGCTTCGTTGTTCGCTTGTTGTCGCTGGCTGCTCTTGCCGTTTCGTTGTTGTCGGGTGTTCAGTCCCGCGCGGATGTTCGACTGCCGGCAATATTTTCGGACCACACGGTTCTGCAAGCAGGCATGGAGGCGCCGGTCTGGGGCTGGGCCGATGCGGGCGAGAACGTGACTGTCTCGATCAATGGGACAACGGCCAAAGCGATCGCCGGCCAAGACGGAAAGTGGAGGGTTAAGCTCGGCAAACTCGCCGCGGGAGGGCCATACACCTTAGAGGTCAGCGGCAAAAACAGTTTGGCGATCAAGGATGTCCTGATCGGTGAAGTTTGGTTGGGATCCGGGCAATCGAACATGGCCATGACGATGAATCGGGCCAAGGACTTTGAGCAGGAGCAAGCGGCTGCAAACTATCCGCAGATCCGCATGTTCACGGAGACGTCGCCGGGGTCGGCGAAGGCGCAGGACGAGTGTCACGGGCAATGGGCAGTATGCTCGCCCGATGCCAGCACTCGCTTTTCAGCCACGGCTTACTTTTTCGGGCGCGAGTTGCATAAGGAATTGGGCGTTCCCGTTGGACTTATCAATTCTTCGGTCGGCGGAACACCGATTGAGTCGTGGATCAGCCCGAAGGCGCAAGCGGGATCGCCTGAATTAAAGCCATTCTTTGAGAAAACTAAGGCAGCGGAAGCGAACGTCGATGCGGCTGCCGTCAAAGCGAAATACGATCGTGATCTGGTCGCCTGGCAGGAAGCCACGAAGAAAGCCAAAGCGGCGGGCCAGCAGTTGCCCAAAAAGCCGCAGGATCCGCTCGTGGTCCGGGAGCGGAAGGGCAATGTGGGCGGCTTGTTTAATGGAAAGATCGCGCCGCTCATTCCGTATGCGATTCGCGGAGCGATCTGGTATCAGGGAGAGGCCAATTCGGTGCCGGGCAAGGCGGAGTTGTACCAGTATCAGCTGCCCTTACTTGTTAAAGACTGGCGCACGCGGTGGGGTTACGACTTTCCGGTCGCTTGGGTGCAGTTGCCCAACTTCGGTGGTCCCGGCCGAGATTGGCCGACCGTTCGCGAGGCGATGCTGAAGTCGCTCGCGGTGCCCAAAACGGGCATGGCAATCACGATCGACATCGGGGAGGAAAAGGACATTCATCCGAAGAACAAGCAAGATGTCGGCAAGCGGCTGGCGCTCTGGGCGCTGGGAGAAGTCTATGGCAAATCCGTTCCGACATCGGGTCCGCTTCCCACCGGACACGAGCGTCGCGGCAACGCGATTGTTATCCGCTTTTCCCATGTCCATGGCGGCTTAATGGCCAAAGAGGGCGAGCTTCGCGGCTTTGAGATTGCCGGAAAAGACAATAATTGGAAGCCGGCAACGGCCCGCATCGACGGCGAGACCGTCGTTGTTACCGCGCCGGATGTTTCCGAGCCGGCGGCGGTTCGTTACGCCTGGTCGAATTTTCCAACATGCAACCTGTACAACGTGGCGGGTTTGCCCGCGTCGCCGTTTCGAACGAACAGCGGTGATTAGGCCGAACACAATCATTCGCCAAGTCGGTTCGTTATTTTCAGGGCACCTCGATCGGCGGACCACGAGTTTCTCTCACGCTGGCCTCTACGCCACTTTGAATTTGTTTGCTAATGCCGGGTAGCGTCCTAGACTCATTCGATGAGTCGGCTTTCGCTCCGCGAAAGCACGGCCCTTTTCCCGGAGCGAAAGGCGACAAAGCAGGACACTCCTAGTTGCCGAAATCGCTTGATTTTGAAGCTTGACTCTGGTTATGCTTGGCACTGGTGAGGGGAAATGCAGTCTTGTCGCCAGGTTTCTTTTGCTGGCTTGTCTTTTCTTCACCGTGACAGGTTCGACGGCTTCGTCGTCATCCGCAGCCATCGAGCGTGAAGGGGCAGGAACCGTGGTTCGCAGTCGAACGCGAAAGCGACGCGGGCAATGCCGTGGTCCGCGCCGGCGACACCTTGGATTTGAACAAAATGAGTCGCGGGCGTTGCTCGCAGCGCTCACGAATATAGGGACCGCAGCGGATATTGTTTATACTCTGCCCGCCGCGGTGGACACTGTTTTCCTGGAGGATGACGGGACGAGCGGCAATGGCATGCTCCAACTGCGAAGCGCCAACGGCACGTTCGATACGACCGTCTTCGCCAATCCGAGTGGCTCGCTGACCATCAATCGCGGCAATGCGGCAGACACGCTAAACGTCAACGCGCTGCCTGATTTTTCTGCGTCGCTAACGATCGGCTCAATCGGCAATCCCTTCAGCAGCATCGTGTTCGCGGGCACTTTAACTCTGGCAGCCGACAAAAATTTGAGCGCCTCCACAAGCGGCGTCATTAGCCTGCCTGGCGCGGCCAGCAGCATTACGACTCAAGGCGCGGGAGCGATCACGTTGCAGGGCGATGGAAGCCTGGCGAGTGGAGCGAGCCTGACCTCGGATTTGGGCGATATCACGATCGATAACAGCTTTAGAAATATCGCCGGCACATTTAGGGGAATCGAAATCAACGGAGCCTCGATCACAAGCAACTCCGGGAACATCAGCCTGACGGGATTCGGCGGCAATTCCGGCAGCGGCAACCGAGGCGTTGCTATTGGCTCGGGCGCGCTAATCACGACCGGCGATGTCGGGCAGCTATCCATCAATGGAATTGGAGGCAGCAGCACGAGTGGCAGTTCCAACGATGGAATGTTGATCAGCGGCAGGGCGCATGTCCAAACGACTGGCACGGGAAAACTGGCGTTAGTCGGACGAGGAGGCGGTAACAGTCAAAGCGCAAGCTCAGGCATCATCATTCGTGACGTCGACACAAAGATCCATTCCGCGGCGGGCTACCTGGTTCTTAGCGCCAGCGGTGGCGGCTCAGCGGATGGAACAATCTGTGGTGGTTTGCTGCTGAGTGATGGAGCTTCGATTACGTCCGATTCGGGCGTGGTGGACATCAATGGATATGGCTCCGAGTTTTTGCCCTCCAGCGGCTTTGGAGTGCTCATGTTCGGGCCGTCTCCGTCTCTGGTGTCATCCACCACCAATTTCGTTTCCATGAGGGGCTTTGCAGAAAACTCCACGAATGTCGGCTTGGGACTCGAAGATGGGGCGACCATTTTGGCCCCGGCGGAAAACGAAGAAATTCGCCTGTATGCCGATCGGATGGCTGTCGCCAATACGGCTACGATTAGCGCTCCATCCGGCGTCATCCAAATCTTGGCGGATATCAATAGCCATGAGGGCATCGATTTGGGTGCAACGACCGATGCAGCCAATAACACGCTCGAAATCTCCGACGCCGAGCTCGATCGGATGACCGCGATGGCGTTCACTATTGGGTCGAGAATTGGCGGACCGCTGGTTGTCAGCGCTGACATCACGCGGTCGTCGTACACAAGCCTCAATCTTTATGCCCTGGGAACCATCGATTTTGCCGGCGGCTCAATCACGAACCCCTTCGTGTCGCTTTTTCCCGGCGATGGAACGACGGTTCAGTTTCCGCATTCCGGGGTCGATGTGAACACCGCGGGCGGCGTGTTCGCGGAGTTCGACTGCTTCGAAGGGGGGCAATATCTGTTTGCCATTAACGGCACAACGCCGGATGCGCAATACGACCAATTGAACGTTGTCGGGCCCGTTAGTATTAGCAGCACGAGCCTCTTGCTCACGGGGAATTATGCACCGACCATTGGTCAGTCGTTCACAATTATCAACAACGACGGGACGGAGGCGATCGGGGGGACGTTCGATGGCTTGCCCGAGGGCAAGGTTTTCAGCGTGGCCAATGGCAAGCTCGTCGGCACTTTTCAAATCACGTACAAGGGCGGCGATGGCAACGACGTTGTCTTGACTGCTGTCAACCATGCTCCCACGTTGGACCCGATTCCCGATCCTAGTCCCATCGACGAAGATGCGGGGCTGCAAACAATCGGGCTTACGGGTCTGTCCGCCGGCGATGGCGAATCAAAGATCATCAAAGTCACGGCTGTCAGCAGCAATCCGGGCCTGATTCCTAATCCCGATGTGACATTTTCCGCAGCCAATGGCACCGGGAAGCTGACCTATAAGCCGTTACCCGACCAAAACGGCACGGCGATCATCACAGTCACGGTGCAAGACGACGGCGGAACGAGCAGCGGCGGTGTCGATACGTTTTCGCAGTCATTCACCATCAGGGTCAATCCGGTAAACGACCCGCCGAGCTTTGCCTTCGGGTGTCCCAGAGGTCCGGATCTTTTGTACAACTGCTATACGTTACCGCTGGACTTGAGTGATGAGGATCCGGTGACACATGGTCCGCCAGCGGCCAAGTCATTTCCGTTCGCAAAGAATATTTTGCCTGGGCCACCCAATGAAACGGGGACGATTAGTTTTCAGGTCCAGAACAGCAATCCTGGCTTGTTCGATGATCAGCCGAAGATTGATGCCTCGGGAAGTCTAACGTTTCGGCGTAAGCCGAACACGTTTGGCCCATTCATACTGACCATCACGCTAAGCGATGGCGACGGTGGAATGATCACCGAGCAAGGGTCGTTCCTGGCCACAAAGCCCCATAAATATCACAACTCTGCTGACGCAGGCAGCCGAACTGGCCGGGATGTCACTGGCGCCACCAGCATTCAGCCTGACGGCTTCATCGTGGCCGCTGACGTGTTGGCCGTCATCAATTACATCAACGCGCATGGTTCGGGGCCGATTCCAGCCAGCGTGCCAAGTGGTGCGCCTTACGTTGACGTGGATGCCGATGATGTCGTGGTAGCGAACGACGCGCTGATGATCATCAACTGGATCAGCTCCCATCCTCTTCAGTCCGAGGGCGAAGCTCCAGCCGATTCACAATTCGATGCGCTATCTGCTGACGATACCCCAGCCACTTCGAAAGCGGCCAGGAGTGCGTCCCCACTCGCTATGAGTTCGAATTCCTCGGTTGCGGATCTCGTTTCGCTCATCGCGGCCGACATCGCGACAGTCACAGCCAAACGGCGCCGTCCGTAATTCAGGCCGGCGTGCTCCTGCCGATTGAGACCGGATCGGACACTCGTTTCGTCAGCACCTATGTGTGGGCGCCGCCGAATCCGTTACGTTATTGCGAACAGGAGATGTTCATGGATCGACTTTGCCCGATTTTGGCCATATTGCTCTGGACGAGTGCCGCCATCGCCGTGGAACCGCTCGATGTCTGGCCGCAGTTGGCGCCCGACGAAACAACTCGGCAAAGGGGTGAGCAGCTTCCGCCACGACCGGGTGAATCGCCGCCGATAACTCGGGTTGTCAACGTGACGCGCCCCACAATGACCGTCCATGTGCCCAGCCAACCTACGGGAACTGCTGTCGTCATTCTTCCGGGCGGCGGTTTTTCACGCGTTGTGCCCGATCTCGAAGGGACGGAAGCCGCGGATTGGCTGAATCGACATGGCGTCACGGCTTTTGTTCTCAGCTATCGGACGACGGCCGACGCGCAGGCCGCGGGTTGGATCAAGCCGCTGCAGGACGCACAGCGGGCACTGTCCCTTATTCGTTCGCGCGCCGACGAATGGGGGATTCGCCAAGATCGATTGGGTCTTGTCGGTTTCTCAGCCGGAGGCCAAGTAGCGGCGCGATTGCTGACCGCGGGAGACAAGCGTGGCTACGAACGGATCGATAGCGCGGACGACGTTTCATGCCGTCCTGATTTTGCGGTTCTCATTTATCCGTGGAACATGTACGACGCGAAAACGGACGGCTTGATTGCGGGTGTCGAAGTGCCGAAGAATTGTCCGCCGACGTTTCTGGTACACACGGACGATGACCGTTCGTCTTCGCTGGGCGCCGTACTGTTCTACGGGGGACTTAAGAAGCTTGGAATTCCCGCGGAACTACATGTCTACGGAAATGGCGGGCATGGTTATGGCTTGCGACCTGTCGCGAAGTCGCAAATTTCGAGCTGGCCCGATCACGCCGCTCATTGGCTGGGCACACGCGGCTTTCTTAAATAGCGTTTTATAAAGCGTTGCCTTGTTGAATCATTCACGTTGCCGCTAGGGCGCAGCTTTGCTTCGCCTGCTGGCTCACTGAGCATTTCGTGTGGCGGGTCGGATTTTGATGTTGCGAAACTCAATCGCACCGCCATAGTCCTGCAAACCAATATGCCCTCGCTTCGCCTGACCCCATCTGCCTTGTCCGTAGGCCGTCGGGAAGAATTTGCTCGTCTTGACATGAGCTTTCCAGACGTCGCTGTCAACGTCGTATTCCACCACTTGGACGCCGTTGAGCCAGTGTTCTATATGTTTGCCCTGCGCTACTATGCGGGCCGTGTTCCATTCGCCTACAGGACGGGTCATTTCCTTCGCGGGCGCAAATACGGCGTAGCAAGCGGCGGCTGAGGCCAATGGATTCAGCCCATCCAAGTGTCCCGCATTGTCCAAAACCTGGTACTCCGGGCCCGATTGCCAAACGTGGTCGTATTCCTCGGTCGCGCGATAAATGATGCCGCTGTTATTGCCCTTGGTCATTTTCCAGTCGACGACCAACTCAAAATCTTCAAACTGATCGGTGGAAATGATGTCGCCGGACGAATCTCCCCGCTCGCGGCGCGACAAGAGCGAGCCGTTCTCTACTTTCCAGCTTCCGGGCACCGTTTGTGAGCGGTAACCTCGCCAACCGGCGCGCGATTTTCCATCGAACAGCAATCGCCAACCGGCTGCCGCTTCGTCGGGCGTCAAAACGTTTTGCTCCGGCGCTGGAAGTGGCGGCGCGCCGAGCCAGAGTGCGGTAACCTGATAACGACTGATGACTGAGTGCATCAGGGCCTCGTAACGGCCCTGATCGAAATCCTTTTCGAGCGCCAGGCGGCCCTTCTTCAAATCGTCAATCTGTCGTGCAACTTCAGCCTTGTAGTTGGGATCGTCAATCTTCGCCGCCAGAGTCTGCACACCGTCCAACCGAATGTCGATGGCGGCGAGCGCGGCTTTTTGCTCGGGTGTCAGCGAACTGGCCGCGCCGGTTTTTGGATCCTCGGCAAAAACCATCGTCCCCGCTGAATTCGCCCTAGCGAGCCAGATTGCGATGAGCGACAAAAGAATGGAGATTGCGCTGCGCATGGCGACTCAGCACATTTCCAATCCGCGCAGCGTGCCCGTCGAGCTCGCAAAACGCTCAGCCGGGATGTCCATCCGCTGCAGCATGGACACAAATAAATTCGCCAGCGGATAGTTCTTCTCCGTATCGAACATGAGGTGCTGCCCGTGCTTGAAGCCGCCACCCGCGAAGATCACCGGGACATTCGTCGTCACGTGCTTGTTGGCGTCACCGAGGTTCGAGCCGAAATAGATCATCGTCCGATCAAGCAGGGATTCTTCGCCTTCGCGGACCGCCTTGAGACCGGTGAATAATCTGGATAGCAGCTTCATATGCGCCTCATCGAGGGCTTTGAGCTGACCGCGTTTGTCATCCGACCGGCCGTGGTGCGACAGATTGTGGTATCCATCGGTGATTGTCGCGCCGGGAAGGGTCAGCGCTGGCGTCGAGACACTATCGAGCATGAGTGTGATGGCCCGCGTGGAGTCGGTTTCGAACGCCAGACGCGCCAGGTTGTACATAATCTCCACTTTGTCCAAGTAGAGGGCCGGATCTTTCGGATCCACCGGGGGTTCTTCCTTGACAACCGGCTTGGGCTTCTCTTCCCACCCGCGCGAGGCGGTCAACCGATTTTCCAGGTCGCGGACACTGGAAAAGTACTGATCGAGCCGTTCGCGGTCGCGGGCGCTTCCGCGGCGCTCAAGTTGCTTCGCGTGTTCGGCGACCGCGTCGAGAATGCTGCGGCCCGTGTCGAGCTGGCGGACTTGTGCCTGCACCTGCTCCAGCGTGCCTTGCAGGAAGAGCTGCTTGAACACGTCGGCTGCTCGGTCTTCGGGCGGGATGGCGACGCCCGTACCATTATAGGAGAGGCTGCGCGAGCGCGTGTTAACGGCCAGCGTGAGCGAGCCGTAGCGAGTCTGAATGCCAACCCGTTCCGCGATGAACTGGTCGAGCGAAATGGTGTTTCGGAATGAGCTGCTGCCCGGGTGCGGCGCCGCGGTCAAAAAGCAGATATCGGAGGTGTGGCTGCCGTCCACGCCCGGATGCGAGACTCCGCTCATCACCGTGAAGTCATTCCGATGCTCCTGTAAGAGCTGTAAGTAGGGCGATGGCGTGTAGTCGCGTCCGCCGTCCGCTGGGAAGAATAGATCCGGCAGCACGCCCAAGTTTTGGTTGATGGCGAGGAGCCGTCGCGGACGAGAAGCGGATGACGCCGCTGCTGCCCGAGCAAAGGGCGCAGCCATCAGATCGAGCAGCGGGAGCGCGAGCGCCACTCCAGTGCCCTTCAGAAGCGTGCGGCGTGAAACCGGACGGCGGGTGGAGGCAGACCGGCCCGAGCGAAGTTGAGAGATTTGCGTGCTAATGGTTGTTCTCTAATGCACGGAGGGGTTGGGGTTTGCCGCCTATTTGTTGCGAAACAAATCGCTTTCGACGATCGCATGTACGAGGCTGCGAACACCGAATTGATCGGCTTTGGTTTGTTCGAGAATCTGCTCGCTGCCGACGCGATCGCTGAACCGGATTGGTGCACCCGTAGCATAAACCACGAGGTGCCGGATGAGGTTCCGCGCAATCTGTGCCTCATCGGCGAGCATCAGCTGCTTGAACTCACGGACATCGTTGAATTTCCGCCCGTCCGGTAATTCGCCGAACGATTCGACCGGCAATGCGTAGTGAAAGTCAAACGGCCAGCCGTTTTTACCCAGGCCAACTTCAGGAATCTTGTCCTTGGCGTCGCCGCGATAGCGATCGCGCCATCCACCCATCACATCGAAGTTCTCCAACGCAAAACCCTGCGGATCGATCTTCTGATGACAGGTGGCGCAATTCTCGTTGGCGCGATGTTTTTCCAGTTGTTGACGAATGGTGACTGCTCCGCGAGTGTCGGGATCGACCGCCGGCACGCCGGAGGGTGGTGGCGGAATAAGTTGCCCAAGAATCCGCTCGCTGATCCATTTGCCGCGAACGACAGGGGAAGTCGTCGTACCGTTCGCGGTGACCTTGAGCACGATAGCCTGCGTCAGCACACCGCCGCGAACGCTGTTCGTCGGCAGGGGAACGCGCCTCATGTTACCGCCGTCGACGCCTGGAATGCCGTAGTGCACGGCGAGTCGCTCGTTGAGAAACGTGAAGTCCGAGTCGATAACGTTGCGGGCTGGCAGATTGTTGTGCAGCAGCTCAGTAAAGAACATCCGCGATTCGTCGAGAGCCGCTTCCGTCAATCCTTCGTCCAAGTAGTAGTCGGGATAAAGCGTGTTGGAGGGCGTCGTGGCGTCATACTTGCGCAGGTCGAGCCAGTAATCGAGAAACGCTTCGACAAAGCGGCGGGATTTCGGATCATTAAGCAGTCGCTCGACTTCACTATGAAGCGTGGCCTCGTCGGCAAGCTGGCCGGCCTCTGCGCGAGCGAGGAGTGTGTCGTCCGGTGGCGAATTCCAGAGGAAAAACGACAGCCGCGAGGCCAAGGCATAACCGCTTAACCTGCCCGCGTCTTCTTCAAAAAAAAGAAAGGGCGGCGAGCAAATCACGGCTGTGTAACCCGCCAACATGGCGTAGGTAAAGTCGTGACCAGTCTTCATTTCATTCTTAACGACGGTCAGGTAGCGATGCAGCTCACTCTCCTGCACCGGCCGCCGATAGGCGCGGCGGAGGAAACCGCGGAGCAGCCGCTCGGCATCCCGCTCGGGCTCGGCCGAAACCACTTCCACGGGGCAGTCTTCCGGCCGGACAATGTTGCCGTATCCCCCGGCGCCTTGCGGCCCGCGCTCTTTGTTGGTGGAAAGAATGGTGAGGCTGATTTCGCCCTTGGGATTTTTCCGCAGCGGCAGATCACCGAACAAAGTGCGATAACCAGCGGTCGCAGAATCGTCGTATAGCGGGCCTTCGACTTCCATCCAACGGAACGCAACTGCCGGCTGGCCGTCGCGCTGCGCGAGTGGATTGCCGGCAGAGCCCGGCCGGTCACGGAAAAAGCGAGCCGCGTCGGTGACGAGTGATTCATTTTGCAGAAGCGTAATCTCGCCAAGATCATAAACTTCGGGTTCCGGTGTCAAATCGAATTGACCGACCCGGCGAACGTCGATCGGCCCCTGGGCATAGACGGTGATCGACTCGTTGCGGCGGCCCCGCGAAATCGTGTCTCCGTCCGGTGAATTCCAGCGTCCCTTCGGCTTTCGCCGGTTTTCGTCCGCTCCGCTGTAATCGCCGGCGCTTACGCCATGAGGGCCGGTCCAGATCGTATAGCCACACCAGCGAACTCGGTACTTCCCTGCGACCGGCGCCCGAAAGCTATTCCAAATCGTGTGAAACGGGTGGTAATTGCCGCGATTCCACCCAACGGCTTCCAGTTCGCGGATCGCCGGATCGCTGTCACCCACGGTGATGGGTGCTCGACGCGCCCGAACCTCCGGCTGCCCTTCGAATCCCAACACGGGGAACGTGCTGCGTTCTGGACTCTGACGGTTTAATCGGCCGTTGCCTCCGTGAAACGTCCGTGTCAGTACGCTTTCCTCGCGCGCCCAATACCGCACCGTGATTGGCGGAGGGATCTCCTGGCGCAGAAGTTCGACGCCCATCACTTGACGCATCGCCGAATTTGCGGCCTGCATGAAGCGCGTCATTTGAACGTGGGAAACGTCGAGCGCATCGCCGATCTTGTTGAACAGCTCAGACTCGCCATCCTCGGGCAGGTCGTTTTTCAGTTGCAGCCACGGCGCGTCGAGCAAGTCGCGCACAGCGTTCTCAAATTCGTAACGATTGAGCCGCCGCTGGCTTGCCCGGCCTTCGCGGGCAATGATTTGTTGGTCCGACGTCGTCAGCGAGGCCGCCAGTGAGTTGACGAACGCGGCAACATCCGCTGGCTTCGGTCGGTCCATTTCCTTCGGCGGCATTTCCCCCCTGAGCACACGGTCATGCATATTGACCCAGCTCAGAAAGTTTCCCGCATTGCTCGGTAGGTACTTGAGAGTCGTCAGATCAAGCCCGCCTTCGCGGTCGACGCCGTTATGGCAACTTACGCAGTACTTCTTCGTGAAACTGAAGATCTCGGCGTGCACCGATTCCGCACCCGTCACCTCTGATCCGACAAAAATCGCGAAAACTCCGGCCAACCAGGACACGAAGCGTAAGAAAATCGAACGACCAATGCCGTTACGATTCACAGATTGGGCGAGGGGACTAGTTATCGAGTAAAGCATACGAATTTCGGTTTAACTGGCTTATGCTAGCCGAGGGAGGCCTGGAAAAGCCAATCGATCATGATAATTCGTAGCCGGCTTGCCGCAGGCGAGGTCCTCACCAATACGATCAGCGATTGTGCTAATTAACCCAATCTACGCCCCAATAGTTCCTGCAACTCGTTATCGCGCATACTCCCTCGCTTGGTAGTCCATTTCCGCCTGAACGATTCTGGCCAGCAGAACGCTAAGCTGCTGCTGACGTTCCGTACCCTTTAATTCGCCCGCCGCAAGCTGGTCAATCTCTTCCCTCAGTTCGCGCAGACTGGCCCACAGCTGGTCCCGCTCAGCTACGCTTTTCGGTCGTTCCTCGTCCATGGGCTGAGTGTCCGATGCTTAAGGAGGAAATGCAATGCCTCATTAAGCCGATGTCAAGCCACATCAATTCGGCGCCCCTTCGGCGGCAATTAGTAAGCCGGACATTGGGCCGCATGTTGCTGTTTTGTGACGTAGATTTGAGTTGGCTCTTGAAACAGCCACATTCGAATGACAGGGGGCGTCATGGGACTTTCATCGGTAATGCAAACCGCGTTTTCAGGAATGAGCGCAGCCACAACCATCCTCGACGTCGTCGCCAACAACTTGGCCAACTATGAAACGCGGGGATTCAAAGCCGGCACCGTTCAACTGGCAACCTCCACGCCGCTGCTTTCTTCGCTCGGCAGCCCGAATTCCAATCCAATTGAACTCGGCGCCGGCGTGCATGTGATTGGAGTCGACAGCGACCTTTCACAGGGATCGATTCAGATCAATGATCAGCCGCCGCTGTTAGCGCTCGATGGCGATGGGCTGTTCATTCTGCACTCCCGGAGCGGCACGCGATTGTTTACTCGTGATGGCCAGTTTCATTGGGACGCCGATGGTCAGCTGGTCACGGCTGACGGTGATCAGGTACTGGGCTTCGGCCTGACTGAGGATGGGAAAATTGACCATCGCTTGCTTAAGCCGATCGTGATTCGCCTGGGAGCGTCGGCGCTGGGAACCGATGGAGCATCGTCGATACTACGAAGCTATTCGATCGATCGAAACGGGCAGATTATTAGTCGATTCAGCGATGGCGTTAGCCGTCCGCTAGGCCAGCTGCGATTGGCGCGGTTTGCCAATCCCGCGGGATTGCACGCGCGAGGGTTGAACAAATACGCGAGCACGCCTGCCTCGGGTTTGCCGCACGAATCGAATCCCGGCGAGGACGGCGCAGCCCATGTGATCAGCGGGGCGTCGGAATTCTCGAATACGGATATTGGCCGACAGCTTATTGAGCTCGCGCTGGCAGGTACTTTATTCCAGACGAATCTGACCGTTCTTCAAACCGCCGATGACATGCTCGGCAGCATGTTCTTTCCTTGGCGTGTGAGATCATAGCCTCATGCAATTGGTGCAGATCAGCTTCCGGCCATGGTTGCAGCTTTGGCCACTGCTTTTATGAGTCACCGCGGGCTACTCGCACATGGGATTGGTTAGATTGACGCTCCACGATTCTCAAATTGAGCGTCAGCCGTCTCAGATTGAAACGAAAGCTGCACGCTCCCCGTCTGGCCGGCGAAGATCCAATTAGCTGTCCTCGCCGTTGCCGAAAAGCAACATCATGGGGCGGCTTTACAGCGGCGCTGAAACTGGCCCCAAGTCCTTATCTCTTTGCCAATCCTCATGATTCGGTGTTCCGGCTGCCAAAATCTTGAGCACGGCATCCCAGTTGCTTTGATAGACGTCCAGCTCAAAGGACCAATAGCCATGACATACACCGAATCAAACCACTTGGGCCGTGCAATAAAGTTGTGTGTTGCGCGTTGTCGCCAAAATTCAGACCCATACTCCGAATTGTCGAAATTTATTGGAGCTTTGCGGGCTGGCGGCGTCGGGGAAACGTATATCCAGTCGATCAACCACGCCGTGTTGCACGACATCGCCAGCGCGGTTAACACGCCAGGCGCAGGTAATTACTGCCATATCGTCCAGTAAATGCTGCATTAGCAAGAGAACTAAGGCTGCCTGAAAATGTAGAACGAATTCGCGTCACTGACGCCCGCAGAATTGCAGTGGCGAACCGGGCATGAGCGCCATTGCCCACCGGCAGATACTTCGCATCGACTTCGGTACACATTTGTGTTGAGTGGGCGGTACAAGACTCGAACTTGTGACCTCAACGATGTCAAGACGAAGGAAGTTTACGCGACGCGTCGTAAACCCTTGATTTCATTGGGAATATCGCAAGTTGGTTTGTGAACCGCGACCCCTACAATTTGTATCGGTTTACAAATTATCGGTCTGATTCGACTCGGCAGAAATACTATCTGTCGAGGGGAATCAATGATCCGTCCACTACTCACGTGGGATGAGAATTCAAAACGCTGGTTCAAACGGTTCAAGCCAGCTGGTTCTGAAAAGTTTCAAACGTTTGCGATCTCCGCAAAACAACTACGAGATATATCTAAAAGTTGTGGATGAGTTGAGTTGAAGAAGGCGGCGTACTTGGGTTTGAATTTGGTTAGTTGAAAGCCACATTCCCCCCGGAGTACGCCACCATGCGAGAGAGTAGCAATCCGATCGTTTCCCTGCCAGCCGTCACGTCTCGGGACGTATTGACCAGCATCCTGCGAGAGGGTGCCCAGCGGCTATTGACTGAGGCTGTGGAAGGAGAGGTCGCCGAATGGATCGAGGCCCATCGGCACCTTCACGATGAGCAGGGCCATCGACAAGTGGTCCGCAATGGCCATCTACGACGGGGATCAACAGAAGTCGCTAAGCGTACGTTGTTCTCCTGAAGCGCCGGTTTGCGTTCAAGAGCTGATCGACGATCTGTCTCCCGATTGCCGCGACTATCTGAGGCGACTATTCGATTACGAAGACCAGGAAGCGCTCGTCGCGGCGTTTCAGTCTCTGCACTTCCGCAGCAAGGTGTCCAAAGCTACCGGCATGACAGAACAGCAAGTCGAGATGCTTGCCAAAGAGATTCGGAGAAAGCTCCCGAAATATCTGCTCACGTGCGATGCGGCGTAAAGAATTCCCAAAGCGATTTCCAACCCGCTGGCATACTATCTCTGAGACTCAACTCGTCACGTTCTGACCTGTCGAGTCAAGTCGCGTCAAGTTTTGTCGTGTCCTGTCATCTCATGGCAAGGCAAGGCACATAACCAACACCCGCATTTTGCGTTGCACTTGGGTTCGGTAAGGCCGGGCTAGGTGAGGCAGGGTTCGGTAAGGTTTGGTTAGGCAAGGTATGGGGGCCATTGGCCCACGTTCACAGCCTGGAGCAATCCAGGCTGTTTTCGTTTCTAGATTTCTCGCGCTCGTTTCCGAGCTAGGATTACTTGCTCCGACCGGGAGGCGGCTTTGCAGCCGGATAGACCTTTCCATCAGAATCAATCAAAACGTAATTATCCGCCATAAGTTCGTTGACAAGCTTGTTAAATTCAGACGGCGTTATGTTCTCCTGAGACTGAATTTTTTGGGCTAAATCTGAAACCGTGTATTTCCCGAATTCTGTCGAAAGAAATTCTAGAACCGCGTACTTAGCTTGTGTCTCAGCCACCACACGCAAACCTCGCGGGTTAATTATGGAAAGCGTAGCTGAATAGGCGTCTCCTTCGTGGCGATAAATCAGATTTGACGCCATGAGATCCAAAAGCACGTATCGAAGAGACGCTTCAGTTAACTGCTCTTTGAGTGTGATATGGCTTCGTTCTTCAAAGTTCTTTGCTTCATTGCGATATTTTTCTAATATCTGGTTCGCTTTGATGCCTTGGTTCTCAGAGTTGTCAGCGATGATCTTAAAGACAATGACTTGCTGCCAATCAGTTATTTGTTTGCCGTGTTCGCGCGCTTCGCTTTCGGACAAAGTATGTCGCAGTGACGTTAAGGCTATCGTTCCCTGAATTCCTGAAATCGCTAAGGCGATGGACGCGATTGTCAAGGTTGTCCACTCTCGGAACGACTTGATTCTTTTTCGTGTCCAGTATGGCGCGGGCGCAGTGTGACTTTTGTTCTCGGGTACGATACTCATTGACGATTCTTTCGCATGAGCTTGGGTGTCCTCTTGCCTCAAGTTGTCTGCGCAGTGTACACCTACACACTGACACGCGGCAAGGGTTTTTGAGCAATGCATAGCGGCTACAACGGGACCATCTAACGTTCTAAATTCTTTATCGAATCGAGAAAGCCTTCTGGAAGCGGTCGCTTTGGATCTTCGCAGACCTCCAGGTCGTTGGCCCCCCATGTGTAATACTGCCCAGGTGGTATTTCGCCGCCATGACCCATAAGCGAGTCACTAGCCTGCCTATAGCCGAGTTTCTCTAACACTTCGACCGCTCGTTTAGTGCTTTCGAACATGGTTATTGAACTCCGATGTGGGCCGAGCTATCCGGGCGGGGGCCGGTAGGTGTTTTGCCAAGTGGTCAGCATATCGGCCGGGGGTAGTGGGTCATTAAGTGGACCTAGTCCTTTCCGATAGCGTCGAAGTTACCGGATCTCGCTTTTTCAAAATCCGAAGCTGACCACCCACGCGGCTGTCCATGAACAGTCTTATTGAGAGGGATCAGGTATACGCCGCTATAGTGGCTCCAAAACGTGAACCCAGCTCTCTTTGCCACTTGTTGCAATTCCTGCCTCGCCCGTTCAGCCATTCTGTATTCATTCTCTCGCCTATCCACCCACCATCCCACGCCCATCGCCACGACCACCATCAGCCACAGCAAGTCTCGGATCGTGAAACGGAACATGGGGCGTCCAGTCATGGGCGATTTTCTGTTACTGGATCAACAAGCCCATCAGAAGTTTTAATTTCTGGGACTTCCTCGATTGCTGGCCCAATGCCGCCATAGCCTTCAGGATGCAAGTAATAGGGTCGTGGTCTAGTCGCGAACCACAATCCAGCCAACACCATCCGCCCAATCGCCAAGACGATCAGCAGCGTGCGGAGGCGGTAGCGCATGGGCTATGGCGGCATCGATGCCCATCGCCAATCGAGGATTAGGAAACCAACGAGTGCTAAAAGCGTTATCACTATTGCTGCCGCCGCGATTCGAGCCGAACGAAGCCTGCGGAGGCTTCTGTCGCCGAGAATGAGGATTAGCACGAAGGCAGCGCCGATCATTGCCGGTGCTAAAAATGGCAATAGCATCATGCCTTCATTCTACCCGCCCGCCAAATCGAGCCGCCAGCGGAATCCTATTTGCCTGCCACCCGCGTTCGCGTTTCCTCGGTCATTCCCTACAAGCTTGGCAGGCTAAAAGCAATCGACATTCGACCATGGCGTTTACAGAACGGTTCACATTTCCAGAGCGTGGGAAAACCGGTCCATTTTCCGAGCGAATTCAGAATGCCGCATATGGCGGCAGGGGGCTTGTCGGTTTACAGCCGGTTTACAAGAATCAGCCCTGTTAAGTCCTTAGCTGCCAAGTCGTTTCAGTGGGCGGTACAAGACTCGAACTTGTGACCTCAACGATGTCAACGTTGCGCTCTAACCAACTGAGCTAACCGCCCGATCTTCGTTCGTTTGATTTTAGCGACGGGGGCGGGAGTCGTCTATTGCTGGATTTTGCATGGCAAAATTGCGGTATTGCTTGGTGGCATGGTGCCGGGCCATTTCGGAGCCGGTAAGATTGGTCGCATGAAGAACATACAGGCAGTTCTGGGGATTGGCGGCATGTTTTTTAAGGCGAAGGACCCGAAGGCGCTAGCGACTTGGTATCGGGAGCACTTGGGTGTGCCGGTGGCGGAGGGCGAGACGTATGGGCAGTTTTCGGAAGCGAGAGCGGAGACGGTGTGGGCCACATTTCCCCTCGATACAAAGTATTTCGCGCCGAGCGAATCGTCGTTGATGATCAATTATCGCGTGGCGGATTTGGATGCGATGCTGGCGCAGCTGCGGGCGGCGGGTGTACGTGTGGATGAGAAGGTTGAGGAGTCGGTGTTTGGCAAGTTTGGTTGGGCGATGGATCCGGAAGGCAATCGAATTGAGTTGTGGCAGCCGCCGAAGGCAGCGGCAGGTTGATGGCGGCGTGCTTTCGCGGAGCGAAAGCAGACACAGGCCGCGTTTTCGAATTTTCGGGATTGCGCTATACTTCGGTAAGTGCACGCACTGGGCTGAGAAGCGTCCTTTGTATCGACGCGGCCCGGCGCGGCAGACTCTTTTCGATGTAAAGCTTTCTCCATGCTCAAGGTTGTTCTGCCGGATGGCAGCTCGAAGGAAATTCCCGGTTCTGTTCCCGTAAGAGAGGTCGCGGCGGCGATTGGGCCGCGGCTGGCGAAAGCCGCGGTGGCGGCGGAGGTGGACGGGAAGACGGTCGGCCTCGATTACAAGCTGCCGGCGGATGGCGAGGTAAAAGTCCGCATCTTCACGATGAAGGATTCCGAGGCGCTGGGGGTGATGCGGCATTCGGCAGCGCACATCATGGCGCGGGCGGTGATGCGGCTAAAGAAGGGCGTGCAGCTCGCGTTTGGGCCAACGGTGGAAGGAGGCTTTTATTATGACTTTGAAGTGCCTGAGCCGCTGAAGGAGGAGGATTTTCCGGCGATCGAAGCGGAGATGAAGAAGATCATCGACCTTGATGAGCCGTTCGAGCGGATTGAAGTGCCGAAGAGCGAGGCGCTCGAGATTTGCGATGGGCTGGCGCAGAAGTACAAGGTCGAGCACATCAATACGGGCTTGGCCGAGCATGCGAGCATGTCGTTTTATCGGCAAGGCGAGTTCATCGACCTTTGCCGCGGGCCGCATGTGCCGAGTCCAAAGGTGATCGGTGCTTACAAGCTCTTGTCAATCGCCGGCGCGTATTGGAAAGGTGATGCGAATAATGCGCAGCTGCAGCGGCTGTATGCGACGGCGTTTTTCACGAAGGAAGAGCTGGAAGAACATTTGAAGAAGATTGAAGAAGCAAAGCGGCGCGATCATCGGCTGCTTGGTAAGCAGCTGCAGCTGTTCACGATTTCGAACGATGTGGGGCCGGGGTTGTGCTTGTGGATGCCGAAGGGGGCGATGATTCGGTCGCAGTTGGAGGAGTTCATCAAGCAGGAGTTGGCGGCGCGGGATTATCTGCCGGTTTATACGCCGCATATCGGCCGGATTCAGATGTATCAGACGAGCGGGCACTTTCCCTATTACATGGAGAGCCAGTTTCCGCCGTTTTATCTCGATCCGTTCATGCAGAGCGTGCAGCAGATTTTTGCCCTGTTTTTTCAGGAGAAAATCGAGAAGGAAAAGTTCGTTGGGATGTTCGAGGACACGGTCAAGCGCAACTCGGATGGACTGGTTCCTATGTCGTTCTCCGGGTTTGGCCATGCGGTGACCACGGAGGACAAATACAAGGCGATTAAAGATTGGTATGACGAGCAGGAGGCGTATCTGCTCAAGCCGATGAACTGTCCGCATCACATTCAGATTTATCAGGCGGAGCGACGGAGCTATCGCGAGTTGCCGCTGCGACTGGCGGAGTTTGGGTCGGTGTATCGGTTTGAAAAAACGGGGCAGCTGAATGGGATGACCCGCGTCCGAGGTTTTACCCAAGACGATGCTCACCTGTTCTGCACCGACGATCAGGTGCCGGCAGAATTCTCTGGCTGCATCGAGATGACGCAGTTCGTTCTCGACACGCTGGGCCTGGAGAACTATCGCGTGCGTCTCGGCTTCCGCGATCCGGCGAGCAATAAATATGTCGGCAATGCGGAGGTTTGGTCGCGGGCGCAAAATGCGCTCGAGGATGTGTGCTCACGGTTGAAGATCGAGTACACGGCGGAGCCAGGTGAGGCGGCATTCTATGGGCCCAAGGCTGACTTCGTCGTGACCGACTGCATCGGCCGTGAATGGCAGCTCGGAACTGTGCAGCTTGATTACAACTTGCCGACGCGGTTCAAGCTGCAATATGTCGGTCAAGACAACCACATGCATCAGCCGGTGATGATTCACCGGGCACCGCTGGGCTCGATGGAGCGGTTCATTGGGGTTTTGATCGAGCATTTTGCCGGTTCGTTCCCGGTGTGGCTGGCCCCGGAGCAGGCGCGGGTGATTACGGTGAGCGAAAAGAGCGAGGAGTATGGTCGGCAGGTTGAGAAGCGATTGAAGGGAGCGGGCTTGCGGGTGAAAGGCGACTATCGGCCGGAAAAACTCGGCGCGAAAATTCGTGATGGGCAGATTGAACACATTCCGTACATGTTGGTTGTCGGTCCGCGCGATGCCGAAGGCGGCACGGTTAGTGTTCGCGATCGGTGGGAGGGAGACTTGGGCGCGATGCCGATCGACGCGGCGGTTAATCGGCTGCGGGAGGAGATTGCGACGCGGAAGGTGCGGAAAACGTATAGCGGCAGTGCGGGGCTCGAAGCCAAGGCGGCGGCAAACGAGTATTAGTGGCCGGCGCACCGTGTGCAGTTCGTTTCGTTCGTGGCAAATTTTACCGACGAACAGCGGGCGGCATGGCGGGCTCGACGCGAGGCGCGGCGGGCGATGCAGCGATTGGCGAACGTCGAGCGGGCCAAGGCAATGCATGCTGCCAGGCTCGCGGCGGAGACAGACCGCTCCCATGGCGGTCGCGTTGGCGGCAAATTGAAACCTCAGAACGGCCTCTTTGTCGGCTGCTCGGGCTGGTATTACTGGCATTGGAAGGGGCAGTTCTACCCGGAGGACATTCCGCGGCACACATGGTTTTCGCATTACGCGGCGAACTTCAGCACCGTTGAGCTGAATGCGCCTTTCTATTCCTGGCCGACGGTGGCGGCGGTGAAACAGTGGCTGCGACAGGCGGGGCGGAAGCGGTTTGTCTACACCGTGAAGGTTTCGGAGTTGATCACGCATGTGAAGCGATTTCGCGGCGTGAAAACGCTCGTGCGTGACTTTGACTTCATCGCCGACTTGCTGGGCGGACGTATGGGCTGCTTTTTGTTTCAATTGCCGCCGAGCTGGCATTACACGCCCGGCCGGCTGGACCTCATTGTCAGCCAGCTCGATCTGGCGCGAAACAATGTCATTGAATTTCGCCATAAAACGTGGTGGAACGATGCAGTCTTCAAGGCGTTTGAAAAGGCGGGAATAATATTCTGCTCGTGCAGTGGTCCGCGATTGCCGGATGAGCTCATCAAGACGGCGGACGACATTTATGTTCGGTTTCATGGGACGAAGCGTTGGTACCGGCACGACTATTCGCGGGAGGAGCTACAAATCTGGAGTGATCGCATTCGGGCCAGTGGGGCGAAGCGCGTGTGGGCCTATTTCAACAATGATCGAGAGGGATTTGCGATTAACAACGCGCGTCAGTTGATCAGGCTCTTAAAAGCGAAATCTTCTGGTCGCGGGAGGCCGGACTGCAACGAAACCTCCAATCGCGGCACAGGCTTTGCTTTTTCCGGAGGTTTGGGAGAGTACGATTCGCCCTCCAGAAAGGAAATCGCCATGGCCAAGGACAAAACGAATGCGTTGTCGGGAAACAAATCGAGAGTAAAGCGGCGGTCGCGAATGGTGAGTGGCAGCCAGATTCCGTCGGACGCGGTTCCGGGGGGCGTGCAAGATCCAAAGCGGCGGCTGGGGAATTTTACCGGGGCAGGCGAGCATGCGCGGATTGGCGGCCGGACGAGCGGCATTGTGGGCCAGACGACGAAACGGGGGCACACCGACAAGCGGGGCAAGGTCGGCAAACAGAATCGAGCGGCGAAGTAGCCATGCCTGCGAAGAACGAGGATTTGCATGGCAATGCGCCGGATAAGTCCGACGTGGCGCTGGTGCTCATCGATGTGATTAATGATTTGGAGTTTGAGGAGGGTGAGCAGCTGCTTAAGTTTGCACTGCCGATGGCGCGGCAGATTGCGAAGCTAAAACAGCGGGCCCAGCAGCACGGCATTCCGGTTATTTATGTCAACGATAATTTTGGGCGGTGGCGGTCGGATTTGAGCGCTCAGGTCGAGCACTGCCTGAACGATGGCGTGCGTGGCCGGCCGATCACGGAATTGCTTAAACCGGACAAGGACGACTATTTCGTTCTGAAGCCCAAGCATTCGGGGTTTTATTCCACGACGCTCGATACGTTGTTGGAATATCTAGGGACCAAGACGGTGGTTCTCACGGGGATGGCGGCAAATATCTGTGTGTTGTTCACGGCGAACGATGCTTATGTGCGGGATTTTCATCTGATCGTGCCTGGTGATTGCGTGGCATCGAATACGGAGGCGGAAAATCGATATGCGCTCGAGCAAATGCGGAAGGTTCTGAAGGCGGATACGCGGGGGTCGGAGGAATTGGAGTTTAGACCCATCACTGCCGAGGGGCGATGAAACGAGGGGGCCAGGCAGTCACGCTGTTATTTCCCGGCTGCCAAAAGTTGAGCCAGCGCGCCGGCAAGGTGACCGAGCGCGGCGCGGCTGGGCAGCGTGACCGAAAGTTTCAGTCGGCCGTCACCACCGTCTTCCACACATTCCGACAGCCGGTTGCGGAGGTCCGTTGCTAGAGCCGGCTCGGCCGGCTTTTCCGATTTTCCCGCGACGAGCTCACCCAGGAATTTGAAGGCGGCACCCAAAAGCTCGCCACCGGCAGCGGCCACGCGCTCCCGCCGCTCGGCTGTTTGGCGCCCCTCCGCTACTGCCTGCTGCTGCGTGCTTTCGTCGGGCGGCGCGATTGGCTTGGCGCCGAGCAGCACTTCCAAGCGACCTTTCAGCTCGTCAATGCCAGAAACGAGATCGACCGCATCGACCTCGGCCTCCGGATCGAGTGCCGCCAAGGCCAAATCTTTTTTGGCCGACAGGGTTTGCAGCAGATTTTCCTCGATCGTGCGTTCAGTCACGAGCACATAGACCTGGACGGGCTGCGACTGGCCCATGCGGTGGGCGCGGGCGATCCGCTGCTCCAGCACGGCCGGATTCCACGGTAGAGCGATGTTGATCACTGTGTTGGCGGCCTGCAGATTCAGGCCGGTCGAGCCGGCATTCGTGGTCAGGAACAGCTTGCAAGTCGGGTCGGTTTGGAACTTGTGCACCAGGTCTTGCCGCCTGTTTTGCGGCACCGAGCCATCGAGTCGCACGTAATCGAGCTTGCTTTTGTTCAGCAGCGGCTCGATCAGGTCCAGCATGCCCGTCCACTCGGTGAATCGAACGACCTTGCGGTCGGCTTCATCAAACAAATCGTCGAATAGCTCCGCCAGGCGGTCGAGCTTGCTGGAATAGTTGGGCGGTTCCTTATTGACTAACAGTGTGCTATCGGCGGACATGCGGCACATCAACAGAGCGATGCGCAAACGGAGCAGGTCCATTTCGGTCAGGAATTTCCGCCGGACGATGGCGGCGACGATCTGCATGTGTGCGGCATGCACAGAGAGCTGCTCGGCGGTCGGCGTAATCCTTACGATTTCAACGGTGCGGGGAGGCAGATCGAGCTTGACCGATTCGCGCGTTCGTCGCAGGAGAATCGGCCTCAAGTTCTCGCGAAGATGCTCCAGATTTTTGTAGCCGAGGACGCGTCCTTTTTCGTCGACGACGCGGTGTTGGTTGAAGAAGCGAAATCCCGGCCCCAGCCGCCGCTGATCGATGAATTGCACGACCGAATACAGGTCCTCCAGGCGGTTTTCCAGCGGCGTTCCGGACAGCACGAGCGCGAAGGTCGAGCGCAGGCCCTTGATGACGCGAGCCGTTTTCGATTCCCAATTCTTGATGCGCTGACCTTCGTCGAGAATGATCAAGTCCCACCGCGTCTGCTCAATGTCGAGAATGTCGCGCAGTACTTGCTCATAATTGCAAATCGTGAAGAAGCAATCGCGACCGTATTGCCCGCGGCGGTGGGCCGTCGGACCGGTGACGAGTTGCACGTCGCGATCGCAAAAGCGCTCGATCTCGCTGCGCCACTGGCTTTTTAGCGAGGCGGGACAGACGACGAGCACTTTGCGGATGCCGGTTTCACGGGCGAGCAATTCGGCAAGCCCGACGCCTTGGATCGTTTTCCCGAGACCCATGTCGTCGGCCAAAACGGCTCGTCCCGCCTGTGCGGCGAAGGCCACGCCGTCGAGCTGATAGGGCAGCAGCGGAACTTTCAAGAGCGACTGGCAGAGCGGGTGCTGGGCGGGATTTTTGCGAATCTCGGCTGTTTGCGAATGAACGCGCTCACGCACGAGCTGCTGCTGAATGTGTTCTTCTGCGTCAGGATAAACGTGGAATTCCTGGCCAAGTTGATCGAGCTTGGCCAGCCGTTTCAGCAGGTTGTGGACGTCGGTAATTGGCTTATCTACGAACGGCGCAATACACTGCGACGCTTCATCGGACATGCGGGCTGGTGCGGCCAAGCGTAGAGTGACTGCTTCGTCGTAGTGCAGATGCACGGCAAGACGCTTGCGGCGATAAGGCTTCTTGAGCGCGGCCGCGTCGAATTTCTTCTTCACCTTGGACTGCAGGTGAAGGATGTGTTTGCAGGTGCCCAACGTGTTGGTGCGAAAATCCGGACAGGAACAATACGAAGGCCCGCGCTCCATGCTCCGCAGAGCCACGCGATAAGTTTTTCCGCTCAACAGGCTGGTCACCGTGTAGTCGGTCCACGGCTGAGCCGGGTCGGCCGCGACGACCTTCATCTTTTCTTGTTTGGATCGCGTCTTTCGCTCGTCGAGAGCCAACCGGAGCAGTTCTTCCTCACTGAGACTCTCGACGGGAACACGGGGCGGCGGCGGAGCGGCGAGTCCCAGCGTCGTTTTCGATTCGAGGATCGTGGAGAACGCGGCGCCGATGTGCTCGCAAGCCCGCCCGCAGCGGTCGCAGCGCCAATGCAGACGATCGCGAGCCTCGGCCATGAGCGTAATCGTCACGATTGGTCCTGGCTGACCATTGTCCGGAAACTTGAGGCGAAACAAGTCGTCGCCGAGGTAGATGTCTTCCTCCAGCTTGATTTCCCAGTGGCCACTCTGCTGGATCAGCTTTTTGCCATCCGGACCGAGCAGCTTGCAGGCTTGCTCGAATGTCAGCCGAGAGAGCCGGTCGCGCAGCGACAGTTTGCCGCTGGTCTTCACCGTCGTCATGACGGGCACTCCAATTGCGGGGGGGAGACTCCAACGAAGTCTTTTAACGTATGGAAAACTGATTGGAATGCAACGGTGATTGGGCGCTGGATGCAAGGCGACGATGGAATGGCCGAATTTTCGGAATACTTGAGGGCTAAATGCGATTTTTGGGCAAAGGACAATGAACTTTTCCGATTCACTCACAACCTATGGGTAGGCGGTATTGCGGTACCGAGAGGTTGAGGGGAAATATGCTACGCGGTCGTGTGCTTTTGATTAGTGGTGTCTTGTGCGTGGCGCTGGGGGCGGGTGGGATTTTTCCTGTAGTGGTGGGCTGGCTGGGCGCGGGCGGGATTCCGCGGCAGGGAATGGTGGTGTTAACCGTGTGTTTGGCGCTGATCGTGGGCGGTATCGGCGTCGTCGGGGCGACGGTTGGCGGGGTTAGGAGAGCTGGCGGTTGGATTCCGGCACCGGTGCGGGCGGTGATGACGGCGAATGTGCTGTTCTTGGCGTTTTGTGCGCTCGAGCTTACGGACGGGTTGGTGTACCGCGGTGGGAGAGTCTTCTATTGGACTGCGGTCCTGTTCGTACCGGCGCTGACTGTGCTTTATGGTCAGGCGCTGGCGCAGAAGTGGGCGTGGTGGGTGGCGCGAGGGTTGGCGGCGATTGCGGTGTTGTGGTTTGTGGGCTTCCTGTTCGTTCTGCCGTTTGCCCATCTGCAAGCGAATGGTGTTCCGACTCCCTGGTATGGCCGGCTGTATATGGCGGGGGCGACGGTGGTGTTCGCCAGTATTGCGGCGTACGCGTTTTATTCGCTCGGCAGCGCAGAGGCGCGGAGGTACTTTGGGGTGGCTGGCTCAGCCGAGATGGTTCCGACGGCAGAATAAGCCAGGACGGTTAGATGGAATGCATTCTTTCATTTCAGAAATGGGTCATCGCCAGGTGGATGCCATCCGGCCTGAATCCAGTCCTGGCGAGCACGGATGAATTCTTCGTCGTTGAGGCGAAGCAAACGCTCCGTGACACGGCCACTGGCCGTCAAGCCTACGATTCGTGTGCCTGCACGGTTCCAGCGAAAATGTGTGCTCCATCGCTGGTGCAGGGGATTGAATAGAGCGACGGACCTTCGCGTTAGGCGATCGAACGCAGTTGTGCGTTCGCCCTTTCTCAGGTTACAGCGAGGGCAGGCTAAACATAGATTGGATTCCTGCGCCACACCGCCGGCGGATCGGGGAATGATGTGTTCGATGTGTTCGCTGCCCGGCAACAGGAACAACGGTGACCGGCAGTAAGCGCACCTGCCGCCGAACAGAGCCTTAATGCGTTGGCGGATTTCCTCGGAAACGCCGGAGCCGGTCATGGCGAGATGGGGGACCGCAGCTTGCGACGAACAGCTTCCGCCCAGCCCATGGACTTCTTCAGCATCCCTTCGTCGTGTATCTCCATCAACGCGTCGAGTTCGCGTCTTTGCTCAACGGTGAGTTGGCCCTCGCCATTCAATTCCAGAAGTTCATGCAATCGCTGATCCTCTTCCGGAGTCAACCGCAAATCGGCCAGAGCCAGCACATCTTCATCGGAGAGCGATGCCAGCATCTTGGCTTCCTGCTCCGGGTCGCTGCGGACGTCATCCGCAATCAGGCTGGCCACGTACTGTTCCATGCCGCCAGTTAGTGCGGCACGAACAAGCACTTTCTCAGCAATACTATCCGGCAAATTGAGTATGACTTGGGTCATGGTCTGGCTCAGCTATTATTTTGCCATCATACCACGGTCCATATCTTCGGGCGATATTCGCTGTGCTGAAGCATCTTCCGCGAGCTGACGCTCACGGCTACACGCTGTTGCCGCTGCGCGGTGTGAGCGGGTCGGGCCACGTGATCGTTAATTGCAACGTCAGGGGGCTACATTTTGGGGCCTCGCGATCCCGCGGATGCTGGCGAAATCGCTAAAACACTGTTTCCCAGATTGTGGTACCGACGTATCATTTAAGATAATAGGAGAGATGCCGTGCCCTGGTATGAGTTCATTTGGGACGGCGAGAACGAGGAGCATTTGACGGAGCATGGTGTGACGCCGGAGGAATTTGTGGAAGTGGTTTCTAATCCGGATCGAGTTGAAACGAGCAGGACAACGGGGCGACCGATCGCGTTTGGGCCGACATCGACGGGGAAGTATTTGGCGTGCGTCTACGAGCAGTTCGATGAATTCACCGTGTATGCGGTAACGGCCTATGAGGCGGAGGATTAACGGTGGCAGAACGAGAAATCAAAAACACGCGTCGGCAATTGACACCGGAAGAACGGGCGCGCGTTTCCCAGACGCGGCGCTTGATTGCGGCTGAGGAGCCGGAGATTCGGCGAAAGGCGAAGGAGTATAAGCAGGCTTATCAGGCAGGGCGGGCTGCGCTCGTGGATGCTGTGCAAATGTTGAAGGCGGAGCGAGAGAAAATGGGGCTGAGTTTGGCCGATGTGGCGGATCGCGCGGGGATGGAAAGGCCGAATTTGTCGCGTTTGGAGAATGAGGCGGAAGCGAATCCGACGGTGGCGACGCTGGTGCGGTATGCGGAGGCGCTGGGAAAGCGGCTGTTTATCACGCTGACGGATAGCAAGGCGGGTTGAGGTCGATTGACCGCGTACAGCCGGAGTGCCGCCCCTTTGGGGCTTCTATTTGTGTTTGGGGCGTTTTCCGTGGGCTGGCGCCCACGGCTACACACTGTCGCCGCTGCGCGGCTTGAGTCAGGCGGGCCACGCAATCGTTGATTGCAGCATCAGGCCCTGACGGCGTCAGGGGCCTACGTTCGGGGAGCATTGGGAATAGGGCGGAGGGGAGAGGTGGATCGTGGGCGGCGGAGAAGAGAAGGATGAATACTGGGCCTAAGAGAGGGGCCATGAATGGCCCTCATTTTGGCGTGTTTGGTGCACCATTCGCATCTTCGGTACTGCTGAGCTCTATTTTGGACAATCGCGCAGTTTTCCTTTTTTCCTTCTTTCCGAGTCGAACGACATGCAAACCGGACTCCATCACGTCGGGGTCAACGATCATTCCCGAAAAATCCAAAATGTCATTAACGAATTCAGCAAACCGCGGTTTGGTAATAACTGGGATAGCTAAACCGTCGTGGAACGATTTCTGCCACGGAAGCCTCAGTTGTATCGTGGAGAATTCTCGCTGGGCAACGACTAGCTGCCCGTCCTGTTCCAAATATGCCTCAACCAACGGAGCGTCCACAACGAGCACGGGCCAGTGGCAAAGGAAAGTTTTTTCCATCTCTTTTCGCGATCGCTTGTCTGCCTTTTCCTTCCCCCGAAGGAAACGCTTTTTGAACTTGTAGTCTCCCTTGACTTGGTGCTCGAAGGCTTTCGCAAGCTTGTGCACTTCGTTGTAAACGGCGGTGTCACCGTTCTGGTGCGCTTGGACGACGGCGTAACCACATCTAGTCGGCGCATCGAGGAGCGGTGTAGGACGCCGGCTAAACAGCTCGGGAGAATCCTTTTTTGCAAAGATGGCGCTTCCGCAAATTATTTGATCAACGGAGCTGAGACTGAGATTATTGAATAAGGAATGTCTAAGTAGGGAATCCTCACCCGCATCGTGACACAATACTACAAACGGAGATGTTGATTTTTTGCACTCAATAACCAGATGCAGATGGACATGGTATCCGATCTCGTTTTTGCAATACTTCCATCCCAGTATGTCAATTTCTCTGGGCTTCCCAGACTCATGGTCCAGGAAATAGGGTGACTTTTCGCAGCCGAAGCCGGCCGCGCGGAGCACGCTGGTGACGTGGAGCTCGAGCGGATATCCAGCGCGCTCTAGTGCTCTGTCAGGGCCAAAAGTTCGGGTTGTCTTGAATTGATGAACTTGGGAAGCTTCCGGCGACAAGGAGGTTTCCCATGAACAAGAAGTATATTGTTCGCTTGACGGCGATGGAGCGCCGAACACTCCGCGAGATCATCCAGAAGCTGAGGGGCACGAGTCAAAAAGTGCGGCGGGCACAAATGCTGTTGAAGGCAGATGTGACAGGGCCGGCATGGACCGATCAGCAGATCGCAGAGGCGTTCGAGAGCCGCACCCGGACGGTCGAGAAGCTGCGCGAGCGGTTTGTAACCGAGGGTTTCGATCAAACGCTGCATGGCAAGCAGCGCGAGAAGCCGGCCACGGAAAAGCTCCTGGGCGGCAAACAGGAGGCTCAACTAATCGCGATGAGGCTGAGTCCGCCGCCGAAAGGTTATGCCAACTGGACCCTGCGGCTGTTGGCCCGCAAGCTAGTGGAGCTTGCGATTGTACCGGCGATCAGCCATGAGACGGTGCGTGCCACGCTGAAAAAAACGGCATGACCAACCGCAAGATTCAATACTGGGTGATCCCACCGGAAGCCGATGCGGAGTTCGTTGCCTCGATGGAACAGGTGCTCGACACCTACGAAAAACCATATGATCCGGCCTGTCCGGTGCTGTGTATGGATGAGCAGCCGGTGCAGTTGGTCAAGGAAACACGTCGGCCGATTCCTGCCACGAAGCGGCACGCCCAGCGTATCGACTATGAATACGAGCGGGCGGGCACGGCCAGCATCTTCATGTTCACCGAACCGCTGGCCGGTTGGCGTGAGGCCACGGCGCGTCCTTCCAAGACCAAGGCGGACTGGGCAGTGGAAGTGTCCCGCCTGATGGAAGGTCGCTACCGCCACTGTCCCACGGTGATCGTGGTGTGCGACAACCTTAACACGCACACTATCGGCGCGTTCTATGAGGCCTTTTCACCGGCACGTGCCCAGGCGTTGGTCCGGCGCCTTCGCTTCTGCCACACGCCTAAACACGGCAGTTGGCTCAATATTGCCGAGAACGAACTGAGTTCGCTAACCCGACAATGCGTTTCTGCACGCCGCTTCGGCACTCTGAAATCTCTGCAATCTGAGATTGCCGCTTGGTCGAACGACGTCAACACCACGCAACGCGGTGTCGATTGGCAAATGAAAATCAGTGACGCTCGCTGTAAACTTAAGTCCCTCTACCCGAAAATCAGGGTTTGACTGAGCACTAGCCATTCTGTAACGCCATCGACCAACGAAAGTCCCACGACAATATCCTCCCCGCGGAAGTCCAGCCCTCCTCATCACTCGGGCCGGTAAGTGCCATTTTCACTTACCGACCCCGGATCGATTTCACGGGTTCACAGTGGACTATTAATAAATCCGCTACGAACACCCCATGCTTTGGCCGCAGTTGTGGCAGAGGTAGCAGTTGCCGTTGCGGACGGTGATGGAGCCGCAGGTGTCGCAGCTGGGGGCGTCGAGCTGGAAGCGGGCGAATTGGTCGCTGCGGACGGCGGGGCTTTCGCCAGCAAGCTTGAGCTTGGTGGAGTGGCCGTGGCCGTTTCCGTTCGCGTGGCCGTGGCCGTTGCCATTGGAGTGGCCGTTGCCGTTAGTCGGCTTCGCGGAGGCTTGAGGCTTGAGGCTTGAGGCTTGAGGTCCAGCACCAGAACCCTCGCTTGCGCTTCGGGCTAGTGTTTGTCCCTCGCTGACGCCTCGGGTTTGTGTGTCAGCCCCTGTCCCATGTCCCCTGTTCCCTGTCCCCTTTTCGGCCGTCCCCTTTTCACCTGAACCCTGAACCCCGAACCCTGAACCCTTCTCAGCCGTGGCAGCCTTGCCGGTGATTAGCCCGCCGGCCTTCATGGCGGCGGGCCGATGCTGATTGTCGGAATCGTCGGGAGTGGGGACCTGGGGCGGTTGGTTGAGGTTGCTGTGGGCCTCGTGATAGCCGGCGAGGTAGCGGATGCCCATCCAGCGGAAGATGTAGTCGACAACGCTGCGGGCGATGCGGATGTCGGGGTTGGTGGTGTGGCCCATGGGCTCGAACCGCATGTGCGAGAACTTGTTGACCAGGTCCTCGAGCGGGACGCCGTATTGCAGCGACATGGAGATCGCCGTGCCGAAGGCGTCCATCATGCCGCCGACGGTGGAGCCTTCCTTGGCCATGGTGATGAACAGCTCGCCGGGGCGGCCGTCTTCGTACATGCCGACATTGATGTAACCCTCGTGGCCGCCAACGTTGAACTTGTGCGTGACCGAGGCTCGCGTGTCGGGCAGGCGCTCGCGACGGGGCTTGAGAGCCACGACTGCCTTTTCTTCCTTATCTTTGCTACCTTCACTCTTAGTGTTGAGCGGCTGGCTTTGCTTCGAGCCGTCGCGATAGATAGCCAACGCCTTGAGACCGACTTGCCAACCCCAGAAATAGGCGTCGGCGATGTCCTGTGTCGTGACGTCGGTCGGCATGTTGACCGTTTTGCTGATTGCACCGGAGAGGAACGGCTGAGCCGCGGCCATCATGCGGACGTGGGCCCGCCAGTTGATGCTGCGGACGCCGCTGGCCGGCTTGAAGGCACAGTCGAAGACGGGGAGGTGCTCTTCGGCGAGTTGCGGCGCCCCTTCGATCGTGTCGTGCTCGTCGATGTATTTGCAGATGCTCTGGATCGTGGGGTCGTCGTAGCCGAGCTTTTTGAGGCCCAGCGGGACGGTGTTGTTGATGATCTTGAGCATGCCGCCGCCGGCGAGTTGTTTGTACTTCACGAGGGCGATGTCGGGCTCGATGCCCGTCGTGTCGCAATCCATCATGAAGCTGATCGTGCCGGTGGGGGCGAGGACGGTCGCTTGCGCGTTGCGATAGCCAAAGCGCTTGCCGAGCATGAGCACGTCGTCCCACAGTTTGCGGGCGGCGTCCTTGAGGTCGGCGGGCCCGGCGGGATTGATTTGCTCGACGGCGTCGCGATGCATCTGCATGACGCGGAGCATCGGCTCGCGGTTCTTGTGGAAGCCCTCGAAGGGCCCGACGACCGCGGCCATTTCGGCACTGGCCAGGTTCGCGGCACCGTGCAGGAGAGCCGTGATCGAGCCGCAAAGACCGTAAGCCGCTTCGCTGTCGTAAGCATGACCTTCGCTCATGATCAGGCTGCCCAGGTTGGAGTAGCCCAGGCCGAGCGGGCGGAACATGTGGCTGTTGCGAGCGATATCCGCGGTCGGATAGCTGGCGTGATCGACCAGGATTTCCTGGGCGATGAAGTAGATGCGGCAGGCAGCTTTAAACCGCTCGACGTCGAACGTGCCGTCCGGGTGGCGGAACTTCATCAGGTTGATGCTGGCCAGGTTGCTTTCCAGCACAGTGGGATCCGAAGCTTGGAATTCACGTGACTTGAAGTCGCGGC
>JADMIO011507028.1_pt1 | contig 60903 bp, 74 predicted proteins | sample 8958161 | NCBI WGS metagenome assembly JADMIO01 (sample SAMN16585339, study PRJNA669376) | soil metagenome | isolation source: Crop rotation soil | place: USA: Cullars Rotation, Alabama | collected 2011
ACAATATCGATTGAAGAGATATATAGACAGTACTTTTACGTTTCTGCCGTCATTTTTATTTTGGTTAAATTCGTATTCACATACATCAATGGCTCGTACAAAGCAGACAGCTCGCAAATCGACAGGTGGCAAAGCACCTCGTTCGACTGTGGCTTTTCAAGCGTTTGCCAAACGCAAACAAGCTGTAGCCAAGCAACTTGGCAAGAAAGAAGTTACGGAAGCCGAACTCGAAGCAGAAGCTCCAGTTGTCGTGACTCATGATGTCAGCTATGAAAGTTCGTTCTATGCACATCATTTTACGGCTCAACCGACTACCGAAGATTTCTTGCCATCATTCGGTGTTGCTACGACAACGAATCCCTTGGAAAACGATGACAACACCAAAGTCGAACATTGGCTCAGTGTGAATTTCAATAGTCGTCTCGACGGTACCGGTATTCGCACACATCGTGCTCGTCTCAATCTTGTCATTACATTGGACATTTCGGGTTCGATGTCGGATGCATTCGCTGGCGAACCGGGCAACACAAAATTGCAAGTAGCTAAGCAATCTCTGTTGACATTACTCAAACAACTCGAACCGGATGATGCTCTTGGTATTGTTCTCTTCAATCATACTGCTACTATTTTACAACCAATCGAAAAGATTCGTTCATTGAATCAGAAAAAACTCGAAGATGACATTCGTAAACTACGAGCCTCTGGTGGTACAAACATCAGTCAAGCAATCACCGCAGCCAGTGAATTATACGATTCATTAACGAATAATGATAATAACATGATTAGTCGTCGAATTTTTTTCTTAACCGATATGGAAGTTTCATCGGAAGACGGAAACGCATTTTTAAAACGTATTCAAACGAATGCACAAGATCATACAATTTGGGCGACTGTCGTCGGTGTCGGACTCGATCTCGGCGATCAAGTTATTCAATCTGTTTCGCGTACGATCGGTTGCAATTATTGTAATGTTCGAAGTGCACAAACATTCGATGAATTAATGGATGCGGAATTCGCTTATACAGTTACACCGATCGGATTTAATATTGAAATGATTTTAACCGGCGATCGTTATGTCATCGGACAAGGTTATGGATCACCGGAAGTGCAACAATTGACCGGAGACAAACCAACGGTCAATTTAGTTACCGAATTTCCAGCGCCGATGAATGATAAAGGCGAAGTACGGGGTGGATGTCTATTATTCAAAATTATCGATAGAAATGAGAAAAATCAAGAGGAACGAAAATTCAAAATGCAAACATCATGGGACACCATTTCGGGCGTGCGACAAACGAACGAAACAGAATTAGAATTCTCACCGGAGATTGATTCGTATACACATGCTGGTATTCGTAAAGCGATTTTACTTGTTCGTTACACGTCATTTATCAAACGTTATTTGGAATTGCGTCAAGCCGCAAGTACTCCGGCAACGATTGATGAGTATCAATCAATGCGTCGACAATTTTCACGTTTAGTCGGACATTTCAAAACAGAAATGGCGATTCTCAATGATCCATCACTTGACAAAGAAGAATACAAACATTTATTGGAAATCGCACAAATGGACGATATCCCATTGGATGCTAATGTTCTTCCAGCACCACCGGCAGCAGCAGCTGCTGCTGCTGCAGCCGTTCCGACTACTCCTCCGGCCCATAAAACCATTCCTACACTGGAAAACATTCCTCGTCGAGACTTGCAAACATTGGCCAAACAACACAGTATTAAAGGCAATTTGAAAAACGAGGAGCTCATTCGAAAATTATCGGATGTCATCGGTAGTGGCACAACGACTGCCGCAACTCGTGGTACAAATGCTGATGTTTGTTGCATTTGTTTAACGAATCACAGTTCGGTAACCCTTCTGCCCTGTGGTCATACGTGTTTGTGTGGCGATTGTGCTGACAAACAACAGGACCAGTTGAGCAAATGTCCGCTTTGTCGACAGGATATTTTCCGTCCGACCGAACCGGCCTTGAAACGACAGCGTACTGCTTAAAAACAAACAGTATTGTTTTTGCTTTTTTTTGCCTAATATTCTTATTTTCTTGTACGAAAGATTTGATCAATTATTTATAATAAATCAAGTGACATAGACACGATTGAAATGCTGAAACATCGTTCTGTTTTCTCTTTCTAGTCAGATAGAATTCTTTTTCGTCTGATCGAATATGACAACCACTGTCGATCAACAAACTGAAAATCACGATGATGAGGAGCGCATGAACATTGTCAACGTGCATGAACCGTTTTTCTTATGGGGTCTTCTCGAACATCCCGATCGGCAATTGATCAGAGTAATCGATACACTTTCGGATGTCGATCTTAGTCGTCTGTATTGGTCATGTCACTATCATAAACGCTCGAATGTATGTGAGCGATTATTGAATAACCATGCAGGTGTTCGTATTGCACGGGATGCTATTGTGATGCTATCCGAAATGGCTAAAACTGCTGATAGTCAGAAACTCGATCTTAGTCAAATACCTGTACCTTTTAATTTGCCAACATCACCACAATTTATTGTTACGGAATTACGAGATGGTTCATTTATTGCTTCGAAAGGTAAACCGCTCAAGTTCACTGTAGTGGATCGAGAAGGTCATACAAAAACGTAAGAGAATAAAACAATTGAAGATTTATTCATCTTATTTTTGATGATTAATCTAGGTGTATCTATAAGCACGGTGATGAATTGTTACAAGATGCCCTGTGTGTAGCAGTGATGAAAGAAATGAATGAAATATTCAAAGAAGAAAATGTCGATGCCGAAGTGGTACTCTACGAAGTACGTTCCTTCGATTTCTTTCGTTTAAAATTGAATTTTCATGAATGATTTAGGTTCTGCCGGTTGACAAGACTGAAGGTCTAATTGAATGTGTCGAAAACGCCCATCCGTTTCTTGAATTTAAAGATCCTGATACAAAGGACAAATCCAAATCGACCGATGAACTTAAAAAATTCATTGAACAATTACCGGAACGTAAACGGAATTTAATTCGAACATTTCTTGGTTTTGTCATTTCGGGTATTGTTTTGGAATTAGCCGATCGACATGGTAAAACATAATAAATCAAAAAAAAAATGAAGTGATTTCTTTTCGATTTTCATTTATCAGATGATAACATCATGATTACAGATGAAGGAAAAATTCTTCACATCGATTTTGGTTGTGCATTTGGTCAAAAAACCAAACTCGAACGATTACTCGGTCTTTTTATGGATATTCCACACTCGCCATTCAGTGAAAATGTCTTCATCGGTAAGACTATTTGTCTAGCAATTGATCTATTCACATGTTCGATTTCTAGCAATCATCGGTACCGAAGATGATCAAGAGAAAATTTCGGATTTATGGCAAACCATCAAAGATTATCTTTGGTCTTGTTTTAGTGCATTACGCAATCACATAAATCGGTTCAAACCACTTGACGAAGAAAAATACAAACATTTTCGTGAGATATTAATGGTTGGAATGAACGATCACGAGGCTCGACAAGCGCTCGAAGTCGAATTGGAAAAATGCTACAATAATCGATTCAATGCTGCTCGAAGTTACTATTACAAACTTCAACAAACCATTGTCAGTTGAGTCGATTCCATTTCTGTTTTTTTGTTCTTCCGTAATCCCGCGTGGACACATAGGTTCAGTATTCTATTCAAGCAGCTCAACAGGGTATATTGTTATCCCCGCTGAAGGCGAAGGTTTTTTTTCCTGTTTCGACCATGTGATCATTTTTTTTACTGTTGTACTATTGTGTAAAAATAGAAGATAACAAATTATTCTAGCAGAATGACGACTACTGTGCGACTAGCAAAAACATATAACCGAGAGAGAGACCACGTGATCGTTGCTCGCGTGTGCTGCCGTTGCTGGTTCATTTTCAAACTTGTGTCTCGCTGTCGTTAACCGTTATCCATTTCTTCGATTCATTTAAAAAACGCATCACTTTCGAAAAGACAGACGATGGATCGTTTGGTTCGACAACTGCTTGTGAACGATAACAACGAAACGAATGAAACATTGCCGGCTTTGGCTCTAGAGTTTCCGTCGAATCAACGAACTTTTTCGCGGCCAATCCATTGGGGTTTTATCAGCTTGTTGGCTCTGGGTTTGATGGCGATGGTACTGATCGTTATCGGTGGCATTTGGTGGTGGCGACATCGGATGTTTCGTTCCCGTCGACGACGTCAGCATTCGTTGCCTTTAACTGTCACCGATTTCATTGATTCAACGACAACAAACGAGAAACGTTCGGCACCGAGTCCGATCATTGTCAAAGCTCCACCTGTACCACCTCGTCCAACAGCCTACACGACAATGCTCGGCAGCATTGAATATCGATCCAATCTGTGAGATAAACTCAAATAAAAAGAACTAAATGTTCGCGTTATTTCTCTTGTGATTATGCACAGATTAGCTAGATTTAGTCAGATTGCATGATTCTTGTGTGTGTGTGTGTGTTGATCGTTTCTTCTGTTCTGTTTTATGCTTATCAAATAAAGCATGTGTTTGTGAAATTGATTTTCTCGGATCTAGGAAACAAAACAAATCGATCTGAGTAATTTTCATTGGATCAGTGTAGAGATGCGTGACACGATTTGAAGACGAAATTCAACATTCGCGGAATTCGCAAAATAGCCACCGATTTGAATAACTTCTTCATCTTAGATTTTCCTCATAATCACAACAGAAATTCAGTATTTTTGTATACGATTTCGATATTGATCTGACCATGTAATTCTAATGAAAGATATGAATAATCAAATTGCGTCAAGAAGGACGAATGCAGAGAGAAAAATACTTGATTTTATTTGTTTTTTGACCCCTTTTTTCGTCTGTTTTTTTTTGCAACCATGACAAGTTTGACATTTAGTTTCTAAACGTTGTTGTCCAATGAGACACACGCTTTCTGCGGCTGTCCACATAGAACTGACTTGATTCATGATTTGTAGGAGTGATTTGACGACCACATTAATGTCTGCACGGACTTAACGTATGAGGAAACCCGGTGTGAAAAACAGTGTCAGTGTGTCACGATGATATTTTGCGTCTCTATTTTCACAAAAAAAAACAAGCGATAAAAAAAGTCCAATATATTATTCAATAGCCGCGAGATAATGCCATGTTAATCTACTAATCCCGCATTTATATGACTTCTTTGTCAAGAGAACCAGGCAATTTTTTACGCTTCGATTACGGACTTCCGTTTTTTTGTTCGTGCGTTCCGGCCCCTTAAGTAATATGCTTCGCTTTGAACCAAAGCATCTAAAAATTCTATGGTATCAAGAACTAACCAAATGCTACCTGTAAACAATATTTCAGCTTTGTATCTATGAGATACTCAAGATGAAGTGTGAAACGTGCATCACGTTTGGCCAGGCCGATATGGTCCTTTGAGGATCTTCTTGTCAGAAGTCTATCCCTCCTCTCCCAAAGCTGACAACAATTTCTTCTCCATGGCAACAGTAGTCGAATTTTTTTAGGGAGTTCGTTATAGAAAAATTTCGTTTTTCTCAAAAACCAAATCCCAAAATCGCTATCAAGTCGCAGAGTCGCGTTTTCGCTTCGTTTACAACTCCTTTCGAACTTTCTGGTCTATTCAAGTTGTTCCATCATGAATCAAAACAAAAAAAAACACTACGTTCCTGTTCGCAATTTCAACGAAACGTTGATGAATTCTCCAGTTGTTGTCATGTGATGTGTGAAATAATTCTCAAGCCAATCTTTCGATTCTTATTTTCTATTACTTGTTGAATGGTAATGCGCTTAAACAAAAGTACACCATAGTTGGTTTCTGTTTGATTTTGTCTGTTTCAGCGATGTGAACCGAACAAGAAATTTGATTTTCATCTTTCAAATGAAAGAAAAACAACAAAAACGAAGAAAGTTGAATGATTGTTTTCGTCGAACATCTTGTTATCTGTCCTCAAAGTTCAACATCGACATTTTAATTAATCACATTCCCATTTCGTCTACTGTATGCATTTGTTTATAATAATAAAAAACGAGAGAACTTTTGTCGGGCTTTTCTCTTCGTGTATATATATATATATTCATTGGTATAAACATCATCATAGATTGTAATTGAGTTTTTTTCCTCTCCTGCTTATGTGTTTCGACATACCAGTTGGTTGATGATGAACAGCAACAGCAAACTTGTTAAGCTCATTTCAAAAATGTATTTTTGACAACGTGAGACTGTTTTTTTTCTTTTAAAATATGCGCGCTCTGTAAGAAGAAAAATCAAGAGGAAAGCAAAGTGACGCATAAGGGCAGATAATGAATATTAGGAAAAATAAAAAGGAACTTGTGCACATAATCAATGAAGCTTATCGCGAGTTGCATTCGTTTTTTTTTCTTCATCTGCTTCTCCTCCTCCGATTGTTCGAATGGAAGATCATGAAGAGAAGGACACACACACACCAGCAAAACACAACACATGAATCCATAGAAATGCTACTCTATTTGTTTCGAATTAAAAAGTAATCAAGATCGCTGTTGCCATTGCTGCTGCTGCTGTTGCTGCTCCAGCCCAGCAGTTCTCTCCGCCTCTCAATTTTCTTTTCTCTCCTACTCGCAATGCTCTTACGATGTCGTCGACATCAACGTCGACGCCGTGAAGGTGACAACAAACATATTATGAATTTCTCTCGTTTTTTTTTTCTTTTGCTATTTCACAAGCATCACAATGGCACTGATTCTGATGTAAGTCAGAGAAACGGAATAAAAAAAGAAAGACGACGACGACGACAACGACGATTTTCTTTTTTTCTCTCTCTCGTTTTTTATTCATTCTCTCATTTTTTTTCTTCTTCTTCTCCTTTTTCAATTTGATTGTTTTTCCGTGTGCGTGTTTGGGTTGGGAGGACGTTCTCTCGATGCTTCGCTTTTCTCTTTTTCTGTGCTTCTTCAGAACCGAACGGAACAAAGAAGTAAGAATAGTATGTGCATGTCTGTTGAGTGAAAGAGAGAACGAGAGCGAACGTGCGTTTGTGAGAAAGGTTTCAAGTTCACGGCAGGCAGCATCATCACTTCACTGTGAGTGGTGCAAACGTTCATAAGCACATATATATATATATATATATGCATATATGCATATGTGCAGACCCTTAGACTACCACTTGACGCACGCGTTAGATTCGTGTTGGCAAACATTACTCAGCGATAAACCTTGACGTCAGACATAAAGACAAGTGAGTTGGTTTGTTATTTTAGAATAGAAAGAATTGATATGGGAGAGTGACTTTTAACAAGAATACGCAACCATAATGACTACAATAGTGAAAGACAATGGAAATGGGCCACCATTGCTCTTGTTACCTACGGGCGAACAACAGATTATTGTGAGTTATCATATTCTTTCTTTTAAAATTCAATTTGAATAATAAACGAAATAAACTTTCAAGGTCGCCTGTCGTATTCGACCGATGACTGAAGATGAAATTATTCAAGGTGCTACGATCATTGCACACAAAGTAGCCGATGATAATGTGAGTGAAATAAATTCGAAAATTCAGATAAATTCTATTATATCACGATTAGATGGTCGTTCTTCTCGATCCGGAAGAAGATCATGATGATGTTCTACGTGCGAATCGTTCACGCGAACGTAAATATATGTTCGATATTGTTTCCGATGCTCGTGCTGGCCAACAAGAAGTCTATGCTGCAACAGCAAAAATTCTTCTCGGTAGCGTACTTGAAGGTTACAATGCCACAGTATTTGCTTACGGTGCTACAGGTAAATAAATAAACAGCTTTATCAGTATTTTTTTCTTATTATTTATGTGTACTCAATGCCGTCTGTTTCTAGGCGCCGGAAAGACTTATACAATGTTGGGTACTGAAAATAATCCTGGTGTGATGTATCGTACATTACATGATCTTTTCGTTGAAATAAAACAATTCGAAGGCAAACGTGAATATCAAGTATCAATGTCCTATTTGGAGATTTATAATGAATTAATTCGTGATCTACTTGCACCATCATCATCAACATTTCTCGAACTACGTGAAGATGCAAAAGGAACAATTCAAGTAGCCGGTCTCAGTGAAGTTGTAGCTAAAACACCGGAAGAAGTTATGGAAATGTTACACAAAGGTAATCGTGCACGTACACAAGAGCCAACAAAAGCGAACAAAACGTCGTCACGATCTCATGCCGTTCTACAAGTCAATATCAAACAACGAGATGTCACTCGATCCCATACCGAACAAGTTCGATTCGGTAAGTAATTCTCAGAACAAAAGAGAGAAATATCGGATGTGCGTTTTTTTTTTCAAATTATTTTCAGCCAAACTTTACATGATTGATCTGGCCGGATCGGAACGAGCAGCACAAACTCAGAATACCGGGCGGAGAATGATGGAAGGTGCACACATCAATCGATCGTTGCTGGCATTGGGCAATTGTATCAATGCTCTCAGTGAGTGTTGTTTTCTTCTCACGACCAAAAAAGAAATTGATTTGACTTGTTTTGCAGGTGAAAAAGGCAACACGAAATATGTTAATTATCGTGATAGTAAATTGACGCGTATTCTCAAAGATTCTCTCGGTGGGAATTCACGCACAGTGATGATTGCACACATTTCTCCTGCTTCGGTTCATTTCGAAGAATCGCGCAATACACTCAATTATGCCGATCGAGCGAAATATATCAAAACAAAAGTTCGTGTTTTTTTTAATTGAAATATCAAATTGTCGAACAAATATTTGTCGCTTTACAGATTCGTCGCAATGTCATTGATGTTTCCTATCATATTGCCCAATATCAACAAATCATTCAAGACCTACGCAATCAAGTTCAATTAATGCGTGAACAAAAAGATGAACTTGAAATGCGTCTAGCCTCCACCAATGAAGCACGGTTCAGTCGGCTCAGTGGTATGTGTGATCGAGAAATCGATTGTTATTTTTCCCTCGCACTCTGACAGGAAACAAATTGCTTTTCTATCTTAATTTTTCCATTCCAAAACACAATCAACTTCCGGGCATGACATTTGAACAAATATATCTTTGAATGGCTTGTCGAGATGTTTTTTCTTTCAATACAGATAACAACACATCGGAACGGCTTCGAGCAGAAGAAAGTCTCAAATTAAAAGAAAATATTATTCAAACATATCGAAAACAGATCGATGCTCGTCGATCGTTGCTCGAAATCGACAGTGGACTCATGGATGTTATCCATGAATGTACCCGCAACGAATCGATCATCGAACAGTAAGTCCACACCATTGATCGGCGTGGTTGTGATCAAGAATTTTTTTGTTTGTAGGAGCGAATCGAATAAGGAAAATAGTCCTCGAAGTAGTAAAAAATCTACGGATGAGAATATAGCGGATGACAATGCGGTACAACGAGCTCGAGCAGAATTGCGCGTACTCGAACAGGAACGATCGAAATTAGAAAAACAACGCAAAGCTCATTTGAAAGATTTTGAAACATCCAAAGCGGATGCTCGTCGATTACTCGAGGTTAGTAGAATTTATTGATTAATTTCTTTTTCTTCTATGAAATTAATTCATCTAGAAAGTCTCGAAAAAATTAGCCACTAGCGAACAACGTGAATTACTTCGTTTATTAACTCAAAATTTCGAATATGAAATGCGAACAATCGAACTTCAAGCCGAAGTTTTTACACGAGATTATTCGATTAAACATAAAGATTTGCAATTATTACGTATGTCACAACATCGTAGTCTTTGCGATACGTTAATCTATCAACAACGACGGCTCATTCAAGGTGAAACCAATCGACTATTCATCGGCGAAACTTCTTATTTGATTTTGTTTTCTAGAAAACAAAATTCTCGTTCCTTCGGATCTGGAAGAACTCTATCAACTCTATTCGCGAGATATCGACGAAGGTCAACTCATTCATGATCTCAAAAGTATGTCAGATTTCTTCCGTGAAAGATTTTCATTTCTATCTGCAGCACATTCGCCTCGCTCGTTGACTGCCGGTGGAAAAGTTGTGGGTCCATCGACACTTCCGTTTCTCTCTCAAATTGCCGAAGAAGATCTTACGAGTGCTTCGACTTCCGTGACCAGTTTTCATCTACCCAGCAATGGTTCACGTCGAAATCCGACTGTGACTCTGCCACCTCCTCCTCATCGTACTCTGTCCGATCAAGATTTTTTCATGCGTGTCAATGATGATTCGAATAATCTCAATGGCGATTTGCCAGCTGATATTTCATTAACGAACAACAAACCAATGTCCTATGCGCATTTCAATTTCGATCAATCATCGAAACAATTAGCCAAAGGCAATTCACTTGTTAGTATGAGTTCGGAAAGTGTGGATGTACCATTGAATGGTAACGGCGAGACGGCCGCCACCGGAGGAGGAGGAACACGTCGTAAAGCACCCACCACTTCTCCGACGAACGATTCTACTGCTGAATCGTCACCGGCACTCTTGAAAAACGGTGGAACAACAACAACATCATCCAACAAGAGCAAAAATAAACTGCGCAAACAAACACAAGACATTGCTGCTCGAGCTGCTCAACGACGCGCGAATTTGCACCATCGTGAATTAATGGAAGATATGGGTGAGTAGAAAGATGTTTTTTTTTGTTGAAAAAGAGAAATCTCATGGTCTCAGGTTCGGTATTTTTACATGAGCCACCCGCAATCTCCAAAGAGAATACAGCCAGTGTTTTCGGCCTGGAAATCACCGGTGTCAAACCGAAAAAGACCGTGACAATCAATGATCGACCCCACGATTTGCGCCGTACGAACTCGGACTCGCCCGAATTGATCAAATATCAGGAAGCAACGAATGGTATATGCACTGTTTCATTCGTTTTTTTTCTGTTCTTCATTTTTTCTCATTGATTACAGATCCTTTCTATTCAACAACCTATCATCGTGCAACAAAGAACAATAACAAGAAACGTTCGATTTGTAAGAAAACAAAGAAAATCTTCAAGTTTCCATTAAAATATAAACACTTCTTGTTTTTTCTAGCGCACGGCTCCACATCAAATGGGCGTTCGACGATTCCCATTGCGAATATTGTTGTGCCAAGAGAGCATTATTGAACAGAAATTCTAAATCGTCGTGCATTTTCTTCGCTTTCCGCTTGCGTGACTATCGCTACATTTTTTTTCCCGTTTGCGAATAGAAAAAATGTATTATACATATTTTTTTTCGTTGTATTTTATGGAGTGCGCTTATTTTTTTTCTTGCTTGATTTCTCTGAAACGCACACAATCTCGTTTTTCTTTCTTGATTCTTTTTTACGTAGAAAATCTTGTGCCTGTGTGTATAAGGATTGTTCGATGGAAGTTTCACTAGAACGAAGATATGAGTAAAATAAATAACAATATCTTCTTATTCATTCTAAGAAACTGTACTTCCGGAGCAGGGTTGCAAACTGTTTTTCTAGTGAAATATGTCAAGCTCAATTTTTTAACATGATATTCATGACCGGAACGAAAAATTATTCGAGAAAAGAGTCTTTTTCCTTAAGCATTCACCTGTTCTCTTGATATTTTTTCTTTCTGTTCGTCATGCATGATGGATTTTTTCTTTTTATACAATGGATATTTCCTTTGCTCTTATGACACTAGATATTTTCCCACCAACATTCATCATCCCTATATATCGCCGTTGTTTTTCGACAATAACGACAGTGCACGATAGGGTTGTGCATAACCTTTTGCTAGGGGAGGGGGAGCACTATGATTTCAAGTTGAATGCCTATGAATTTTATATATAGTAAGAGTTATGCGAACTTTTTAATATCGAACTAAAGGAATTTTCAAAAATTTGATACTTTTTTTTGGCGTAGAAAATTAAGGTCTCAATAATTGAACAATAGTACTAAATTTTCCTTTCATTTAAAAAAGCATAAGTCCTTTTTACGTTTGTTAAGATTTTTCGAGTAGTTTTTTGAATTTTTTATCTCAAAAATAGGGTTTACAAATTTTTAATACATACCGTTTTGTAGAGCTCTATCCAACCATGTAAAAATATCCGAAAAAGCTTTATTCCATTGTTCAATTATTGAGATTTTAATTTTCTACGCCAAAAAAAGTATCAACTTTTTGAAAATTTCTTCTTTAATACTAATAAATCCTATTTTTGACGGGCTTTGAATTGATATAAAATTCACTAGGTGTTCAATTTGAAATCATAGCGTTACTTCCTAGCAAAAGGTCATGCACAACCATGTATATACTATTCATGTGAACTTCACCTTGGTATTTTCCAGGGCGTTTCTTAATTGTAGTATCGATCACGTGTGAGACAAGGACACTTCAGTTTTTCAAGTGGAAAATTCACACTCGAAGTTAGGTGTAAATTTTGTCGTCACAGTCTGCTCTATTTGCTTACTGAAGCGAGAAAGGAGGAAACCTACAGGAAAACTAGCCGAATCCGTATTTGAAAATTCTGCCCGAGAACTTTCATTGAATTAAACTAACTCGAATTCTTCATCATTGTGTAGAAAAGAAGCTTTAGAGGAGAAGTCAGATCTCGATGAATCAGTCAGAACAACAAAGTAATATTGACGCTCTAAAACATGAACCATAATTTTCTCCACTCCTTGTTCTAGGGTCGTTTATCCATCGAAAGCGATTGCGTTTCGTTGAAAAATAATACCAGATAGATGTCGCTGAGTGCCAATCCGATTATGAAGAGCATTAGTAGAACAAAAACAAAAACGATTGTTGTTTTATTTCGATAAAGAATTCGAAATCTTCTTAGCGAATATCTATCGTATTTTCCTACTCGACTGTTCATTGGATTTGCATATCCCATCAAACTGTATGTTTATTTATTTGTTTTTGCAGAGGAGTGTGTGCGTCTATTTTTTGCTTGGCTTGACTTACTTTTATCTCGTTGATTATCCGATCTTGAGAGGAATTTTCTTTATGACCACTTCAAACCTTGAGTCAACATCACAACAGCTGGTCGTTCCCGGCACTGTACTCACGCATGACACATCGAACTTTATGCGTGGCCATGGGACTTATCTTGATTCGACAAAATCCCATCTGAAAGCTTCCGTTGCCGGTGCTGTCATTAAAGTTGATCGATTATTATGCGTTGAGCCCGTAGAAAATACACGTTATTTGGGTGAAGTCGGTCATGTTGTCATTGGCCGAGTAGTCAAAGTCGATCAGAGTCGATGGATTGTCGATACTTATTCACGATTAGATTCTTATTTGCCATTGGCATCTGTCAATTTACCTGGCGGAGAAAATCGACGACGAATCGAAGATGACGAACGAAACATGCGACAATATCTCAAAGTTAGTGTTTCATACTTTCGCCTGGCAAACGTCTCATTCTTCTTAGGAAGGTGATCTTTTTTCGGCTGAAATTCAAACAATCTATCAAGATGGTACATTATCCTTACAAACGCGAAATCTTCGCTATGGAAAACTCGGCGAAGGCATTCTTGTTCATGTTCGTTCGTCACTTGTTAAACGTACAAAAAATCATTTTCACAGTCTTCCATGTGGTGCAACAGTCATTCGTGGTTGTAATGGTGCCATATGGATTTGTCCACCGACTGCAATTTCTACCGATAGTGGCAATTTGAGTGCTGATACGGGTGGTTATGTTCGAAATATTGAATCTATCGGTATTGAAGACCGAAAAACAATCGTACGTTTGAGTAATTGCATTGAAATACTTAATCGACTCGGTCGACAAATTTACGATACGAGTATCATGCAATTGTACGATATATCGATGGATTTTGAAATTCAAGAATTGATTCAACCGAAAACTATTCGAATTCTTGCTAAACAATTACAACAACAACAGAGAGCAACGAATGGGAGCGGAGGAGTTTATCAACCTCATGATATGCAGGAAGAATGAACGAGAATTGTGTGTGTTTTTTCTTCAGATAGATGACGACGAATAATGGGGACGGCGACGATGTCTGTACTCGTGTTGAAGCGCTCGTTTGCGAATACGAACAGGCTCGTGAGCCGGATGCGACTGAACTCGCTCGACAATTTGCTGTGAGAGATTGCGTTGTTGTTGTTATTTTTCCTACATTAGGTTTTTTCTTTTTTTTTCCTCCAGCAATTACAACAAACAATGATCGAGAATAAGAACGTCTTGTTATGCGAGGCAGGATCGAAATCAGTTAATCGATTGAAAAATCGCTACAAAGATGTTCTTCCATGTGAGTTCGGAAATGATTTCGACTGATTTAAAAACAAATCAAATGAGATCTTTTCAGACGATAAATATCGTGTTATTCTCGAATCTGACAAGAATTCTGATTATATTAATGCTTCAATAGTCCAAGTAAGCATTGTTTGAAAGGTTTTGAAAAAAGAAAACTTTGCTTTCCGAAAGGATCTTTGGGGAAATCGTCGATATATTGCCGCACAAGGTCCTAACGACGATTCATTGACCGATTTTCTTTGCATGATTTGGGAACAACAAGTGACATCGATTGTGTGTACAGCGAATGAAACCGAAGCTGGACGAGTAAGGATGTTTTGAAAACAAAATCTGAGTTCGTCTATTTTTGCTATTTGCAGAGTAAATTTCGTCGTTATTGGCCTGAAGATGAAAAGTTCTTGCAGTTCGGTTCCTATCGTGTCACCAAGGTGTGATTTCACTTTCTCGGTATTTTTCGTTGCTAATCACTGTATGCATAGGATGAGACAAATACCAAAGCATTTTCTTCTAGCGACTATGTCGTGCGTCCGTTGACTATCACTCTCGGAGAAAATCAACGACATGTACTCTTGTATCATTATCTGCATTGGCATGACCATGATGTACCCCATGATGGAGCACCAGTCTTAGACCTTATTAAACATATCTATGATGATCGAAATCTTTCGCCAGAGACACCGATTCTCGTTCATTGCAGGTTTGAAATCGTGGAAGAAAAGAAATCGAATAAAACGATATTTGAACTATTTTGTAGCGCTGGTTGTGGTCGTACGGGAAGTTTCATTGCTATTGATCTCTGCCGACTTCTCATCAATGATTCGGTTCGAAGAATTTTTCCAAAACAAAATTCCCGTTTCATTCGTTTTCTATCTAGACTTTGCTTTCGAACAAAGAGTATCAAATTTATCCCGTATTTAAAATTGCTTCATACATTCGTCAATTTCGCATTGCACTGATTCAAACAATTGTGAGTACTTATTGATTTCTGGCTACTCCACACATCTTATCGATACTATATAGAAGCAATATGTATTCGTTCATAAAATGTTCGTATATATTATGAAAGCGAACGGCAAAGTGTCGCCATGTAGACCGATTGAAAATAATTATGAAAACCAGACGCGTAAGAATATTACGTTATGTTTCACAGTAAAATTCAATTTTATTCCGGACTTTTTTCAGCATCTCAATTGTCCGCAACACTATCGCTACCGTCCACAAAATCATCTATATCACGTCGTCCATCAGGAGCATTTCCCATCACTCTGAGTAATCCGCCCGCACGTCGTCGTGCACAAAATGGGAATGCTAGTAGTAATACTCCGTCACCTACCGTATCTCCGTCGAATTTTTTTTCATCGTCATCCAAACCGTCGTCACTTAACGACAGTCCATCACCATCATCACTACCTCCTCCGATTCCGCCTCGTTCTACGGCTTCGAATACTCTTAGTAGACGTTCTGAAGGTCAATGGCTAACTTCCGGACAGACGCCGATCAAAGCCGAACGCATCATAATTCGAGGACGAACAATGAAACGCAGAGATACTGAAGAACCAAGAAATATACGTTCAGATTCGGTCGATGCCGTAGCTGCTCCGTCTCCTCATCGTCATACTCACCACTATCATCATCATGAGCGACTACTACAACAAATCGACCGATTGAATGTCCCATTTGAGCAGGGAGCTGTGTCGGATTAGAAAATCATGTTTTTTTTATTTGTTTTTTTTTTGCCTGTTGGTGCTCTTCCATCGCCTTTGCTTTGTTCGCAAACATATCAAATTTTGAACAAAATCGAGAGAATCATATATCGAAAACTCTTCCCACATGGAATTTTATAATATCACCGTCCTTTATGTATTTCGCCGCGAACATGAAAATGATTTTTTTCTTGCTCTACCCGGTGAGCATGTTTCTATTTCTCATCGTTTCTACGTATCAATTCTGTGTAAAATGTGTGTGTTTACCTTGCTGTCTGGATAGTTTCTTTTTGCATATTTCTTACCTCATTCTTCATGTTTACATACGTTCGGATTTTAATTTGAAGTTTGGCCTTTTTTTATTTCAATAACAAAAAACGAGCAGTTCAGTTCTCTTTTTTTTTTTCTTTACAGATTGCAATATCATGGGCAATTGTACCAATTGTGTCCAACAACAACAACAACAACAACAAGTGCAACGAATAAATAACAATTCATCGTCGTTCGATTCTTCGCGTTCAACCAATCGACACGGATGGCCGAGTCGTTCGGCATATTATCGACCTCATTCGCCGGTCAATTTAAATGAATTGATTGATGAAACTCTTCTCATTATTCGAACAGTAGTCGATACTGATCAAGAACCACCTCATGCCATGTTACTTGTTTCACGTATTGCCAATCGAGATGATCGTTGGTTGGATGTAGTCATTGCTCTTATCGAACGAATACCTATCGGTGATCCATTAGGGGCAACTGTAATTGCACTTTTACTTGATGAATGTTCATTACCATCGAAAGAACTTTTACAACAACTTATACGACGAATTTGTGTGAATAATCGAATACGAATTAAAACACTCGAAACAATTATTGATGAGCATATCAATCAGATGATGAATGCAGCAAATCTCAGTCAACGAACAGTCAGCTCATCGATACAGACGCATGTCGGTCGAGTAACAACTGAAGATCAAATCGATCATATTAACGAAACAACACCAACAGTTATCAATGAAACCTACGAAGAACAGCGACACACGTAGGAATTTTTTCTCTCTTCAAAAAGTCTTCACTCAATTAGCGTTTTCCTAGAACAACCATTTCTCCTTCCAAACTCACGTCGTTTCCCAGTCTTCGTTCTTCGAAACGCTCCGGTTCACTTGGCAAAACTGATCCATCTGATCTATCAATGTCTCGGAAGCAGGATAGCACGAATAGCGAAATTCCAGCTAAAAATGATCTCCATCACGAACGAAATGCCCTTGTCGTACTGGGTTGTCTCGCTGAAAAACTCGGTGAGTTTGATTTTTTTTTGGAAAAAAAAGAAAATCATTTTTGCTCTCTTCGATTCTCCAGTTGGTCCATCGAGCGCAGCAATGATGAATACTTCGGCACTGGAATTTATCATTGATCGTGTATATTTGGGTTTACATGGCTACGAACAATTGCGTGATTTGGACGAAAATGAGGATAATTCACCGACGAATTATGCATCTGTACTCAAAATAATTCTTTTTGCATTGATTGCTCTGGAAAAATTTGCTCAAACACCCGAATCGAAACATGTTCTCTTTCAATCATTGACCGTACCTACTGGACATGTGATGAACGTACTCGAATATTTCGAACCATGGGCTAATTCCAAGAATTGTCTCAAACGACAAATCGGTAGAGACATTTTCATACGAATAAAATCTTTCATACAACTCTTTTTCCATAGGTTTTTATGCTCAATGGCTGCTTGATAACGTTTTTCTCCTCAGCTATCGTCGGCCATCCTACGAAACTCTCGATCATACACGCATCAATGTCATGCTCAATGATAAAGATGTCAGTGAATACCTCAAAATCGGACCGGATGGTCTCGAAGCACGCAGTGATACGGTCTCATTCGAAAGTGTACGTTGTACATTCAATGTTCGATCAGGTGTTTGGTATTACGAAGTGTTAATTGTCACCGATGGTGTCATGCAAATCGGTTGGGCAACAAAACAATCAAAATTTATGAATCATGAAGGTTACGGTATCGGAGATGATCAATATTCCATCGCCTACGATGGTTGTCGAAATTTGATATGGTATGGTGCAAAAGCAATACCGCATACGAATCCATCATGGAAACCGGGCGATATTGTTGGTAAATAAAAGATGAATTATTTGATTTTAACTGAGAATCGAAATATTCTCTAGGTTGTTTGATTGATTTCGATCGTCGAGAAGTGATTTTCTCGCTGAATGGTCGTGCACTCGATCCATTTCGTAAATTGTTCTCTTCATCATCAATTTCTCATGGTTACTTTGCTGCAGCAAGTTTTATGTCATTTCAACATTGTCGATTTAATTTCGGTTCGATACCATTTCGTTATCCACCTACGACAGTTTCGTCGTTTAAAAGCTTTAATGAACATGCACATTTAGCCGATGATGAAAAACTTATTTTACCTCGATATAAAAAATTAGAATTATTACGTGCAACAAAAATCAATGAACAAGATTGTATTTTATGTGTTGATGATCGAGCTACAATCAAACTTAAACCGTGTCAACATACGGGCTTTTGTGAACGATGCGCTATCAAATTGGATATATGTCCTATTTGTCGATCGGATATTCGAGAACGATCATTGGTAATCAATTGATTGATCTCTCGTTCGGAACAGTCTCTCAGCGTTTCCTGTTGCATTCCAAAAAAAAGAAGAAGAAAAAATCACGGATTTCGTTTTTCTAGTCGTGCGCAGTTGCGCTCTCTTCTCCGTTTAGTATATATATTTATTTATGTTTGTGTATGTGATTGTTTGTAAAAAAAACAGTGAAAGACGTGCACAAATGTGTTCCGTTGTTTTTTTAATTGTATAAATAATGCGTTAATGTTATATATATATATATATATCGATGTATGACCGAATGATATCTCCTTGGTATCGATTGAATCAGTTTGGTAGGTTTCGTTGAATTGTTTAGCTGATGGGATATTCGTTAGAGGTTTATGGAAAGACGCAAATAAATCAACAGAAGCCATAACATTGATTATTGTACCTGATCTATGATTGTAAAGTACATAAAATGTACTTTGCGAACACGAGTACAAAATAAGTGTCCAAATAGAAGCACAATACAAGTTGAAGTACTTCCACAAATGTACCTGTTCTCGTCCTTCAGTTGTACTCTACATTGAACTCGAAATATTTGATACAAATAACCCGCTTAAAAAATGAATTTTTTTTAAATTCTAAATGCTTTTTGTTCATCATCTGTACTACGTTTCATGTGGAGTATCATTGCGATATGTCTACTTATATCCGCCGGTTTGTGCATTGTTCTCGTAGTTGGCGGTAGTGCATACATTCTTTATGTAATTCAACATCGTTCAAGCAATGTTGGTTTTGCTATTACTATTGTGCAAAATATTCTCAAACGGAAATTACTCGTACCACTTATTATTTTACTTCGCTTTCATTTACCGTTTCCAATCATGCTCATTCTCCTCCGTTTGACACATAAAACAGAAGCAAAATCATCATCGACGGATGAGGAGAGAACGATCAAGGTGAAGGATACTGTTTCGAATTTGCCCGACGTCAAACAGGCAACTGACTGAAAAAATGTTCTGTTGTTGCTGTTACCGTCACAATTCTTTTGTTGTTCTTCTTTCCACTTGACGTTGTACACACAAAACACGAGCATATAATTGTAAAAACGAGAAAAACTCGTGTGTTTTTTTCTCACTTTGTTTTGTGTGTGAAATAGTTACCCTTTCGTTCGCACTTGTTCGTCATCTCTTGTGTGTGGTGTGCACGTTTGGTTGCTATAGTTTGTCTAGAAAAATGGCCTTTGCATCTTCATCTTGGTATTCGCATAAAGCAGACGAACGAAAAGCTTTTCAATATGAACGATCGCCATTTATTAGTGTGTCCATGTCGGCACTTAACTATCAAGCAACCGATAGAGTCCTTTCTTTAGCCAAACCGAAAATACGAAAAGAAACAACCGTTCGAGAAGGTAGAGAATATTGACGAAATGATTTCGAATTTCGAAATATTCATGTTTCTTCTGTAGGTTTTTCGCGTTATGAAAGTAATCCAATTTATTCCGGTGTGACTAAAGCAGCTATGCATGCCCGTTGTACACCACGTCTGACGGAATTGACTATACAGCCGAAACGATATGAATCGTATAAATACGAATTGACTCTTCCAAGACCCGTACCCGAAACTGCGCTCAAATATTCATCCTCAGAGCGCATCAATGAATTGGCAAAACCCAAAAAATTGCCGGGCGTACTTTAGACATGATGAAATAATACCAAGTAATCAAGGATATGAAAGTCTTGTATTTTTTCCCAAATAAAAACCAACACACGATCTCATGCATTTTACTATCATTCATTGCACTACCTATGTGAGAAACAAATAAATATTCGACTGTATGAATGCATTCGATACAAGATTTCTAGTAGACAAATGTCATCGTATCCATATTTATTTTTGTAAATAGTACAATGGAAGCGAAATATCCTGTAAACTGCATCCGAAATAGTCTGAAAATGTTTGCCGTGCTGAGGTCTTTTATGCTAGGTGTATTGCGTCAGATGTACATGTAGACCGATTTCGGGTCTTATGCGCTTCCGGCATTTGTTATCTGTTTTTTTTATTAAAGCCATATTGGAAAGCAAAATGGCCACATCAAAAGTCCACCAAGAAATCCCATAAAAAATTCATCAAATTCTCTTTCTTGCCGTTGATCCTCTAACTCTCGGACGGTAATCGTTTGTTGTCTTCCTTGATCATCCACAAATCTAATATAGTACGGCTTATTTTCATCCTCGATTTTGTACACGACTTGTCGTCCACTACCTCGCATATTCTCAGTACTGATATCAGGTATATTGGTAAAGAGTAAATTCTGGGCAAAATTTGTGCGCATCTGATCGAACATAGTTTGCCATGCTGTTCGATCATCGTCACTTTCTGCACATAAGAGCCACGCAACTTGCGATGTTGTCAATTTGATGATGGGGTATTGACCCGGTGCAATCGATGCAGAGACAGGTAGATCGATATCGGAAGGAGAAGAAAATGTCACATCAGGATCAGTCAGCAAGATAACGGAATCGGCTTGAGTTGCAGTAGGAGAAGAAAAGAAACGAAGAGTTCCATCACGACTAAGCACCGTCCAACCTCGTCTCCATTTGGTTCCTCGGTCTGCAGACGCAGATTTGTACAGGCAGCCACTTTTAAAAATATCTGGTCGATGCACATTCGACATCTTCAAAGTGTAAAACAACAAAAAAATGAAATTAAATAAACAATCGCTAGCGCCATTCAAAATCTGTTCAGCATCGCCATCTGATGGCAGTCAATCGCGCAGGAAACAACAACAATCTGGGTGAACTATGGTAATCGTAATTGAAGAACATCGAAATGGTAGCTTTGGCTCGTTTTTTTCAACTGTCAAACATCGTTCATTATTGTGTTCTCTTTCATCTTTCCATATCGATGGAGCAGTCGACGGAAACCATCGACAGAACCGAAGATCTCCATCAAGAGAACATACATGCTGCCTTAGCCAACGGTCTGACATCATTTCGAGATGCCTTCGAAGTAACATGTCGCACATCAGATCAACCACACAATCATTGTGGCCTATGTAAAGCATGTCTGGTCGATGCATATATCCATTCGGCAAAAGAATGGTGGCTTCAAACGGGTGATCTCACGCGGCGTCGTTTTCTTCTCGCACTTATTCATCGACTCAGACCGGACATACTCGATCATCTCGGATTTATTCTCCAACCTTTTGTGAATTCAAAAGGTTCGTCAATCTTTCACACTCACGAAAGCAACTCATGTTGTATGGTTTTTGTTTCTACAGATTATACGTACATGCGAAACAAGTTCGATACTAGCCATCAATCCTCGTCAAGTAGCAGTAGTACGCTCAAGGATGGAGCCGATCCGGTCAAACGACAGGAAGAAGCTTCACGTATCTTGATATGGTTCAATCGAGAAGATAAACACACACAAGGCTCCTTCATTTTAACAGTACTTCAATGGTGTGAGAGCCACTTAATCTATACAATTGCCTTGACAATCTCCTCTTTACAAGAAATCGATTGTAAATTGATCGAATGATGATTCGTATCCGGATGAGTGCTTTTGTTTTCTAGCCGAAGATGAGGATCATCCGAGTCGAAGTGATCCAAATAGCCGTTTGCGTATATCTTCTGCACACAGTATGCCTTCTTCTTCCTTATCCGTGGCACCGCGCTCGGCTTCTATCCTAAAACGACCGAAGACGACGTCTGCGTCATCGATGCGACAGAAGAGTGCCGTTTCATTTGCATCATCGACCTTAAACACCGCTGATTCGGACAGTGAACAAACATCCGCAGCTTCGAAACGTATTCCCAAATACAAAGATTTTATCAGGTTTGCTTTGAATTTAATCGAAAAAAAAAGAGGATAACTTCATTTTTTTCGAAGACAATTGCCAATCTATTTGGCAAAATTAATTCTTCAAATGTTCGATAAGAAAACGCTTGAGAAATGTAAAATGGTCTCGATGTATTGGAAAAAATTGGCTACTGAAGTAGAAGATGAAACAAAGATGAAACGAATGTTGTACGACGATATGATGCTCTTACAGGTACTGAAAATTTCTTTTTCGATAAAATCAACCAGCGGGTTACAAAAGATCTGAGATAATCTAGGAGAAAACCATCGATTCCGTTTCGTATCGTGTAAGATTTGTGGATCCGATCGGAGTGGATTAATGCACTAAATGATGTCTGTTCACATTCCGTTTTTTTTTGGCTTAAATCACAGCACTGGTTTTTTTTAATGCAGATATTCGGATTGCATTGAAGTCGAGTTTTCTTTTTGATACAGAGCTCAGGTGCTTTACAATGCAATCCGTATTTTGCACGAGATACTCTCGTACCTGTGCCCGATCATATTCGAGTCAATACGACAGGGAAACCATCACCGAGAAAGAAAAAACCCGATCAAAAGCAAACATCAACATGGAGCAATGTTTATGAAGCCAATGGAATACCAGTACGATTGGTATTGATGGAAGAACGCAATGTTTATTGTGGACCATACAATGTACTCTTACTCAAAGACGAGTAAGTCAAATAGACTTGTAGAATTAATTTCGAGAATATATTCAAAAGTTGAATTGAATGTAAACATGAATAAATTAGCGATGATTCGCTGCAATTTTATTCTCACATTCTAGTCCCATGTGGATTTCAATTAGATTTGTAAGTGATAATAGTCCAGCTGGCTATCTCCCATCTCGATTTTTGCTTATTTTCTTCCCGATCAATGTGCTTTCTTCATGATTCGTTCGTTTTCTTCTTCTGAGCGAGTCGTGATAATCAGAAATTTTCAAATTCCAGTTCTGATCGTCGTCGTATTGTTCATATGAGTGGCGAAAGTGTGGTTGCTATTGCATCACGTGATGGACGAGTTCGATTTATTGATATGCTCTCGGCACAAGAACGACCGATGATATTAGTCGGCCATGCTGCTTCGGTTCATTGTATCATTGTACAAGAAGAACAAAAACGTGTCTTCACGGTCGGTAATTATCACATGAATTTTTATTGAAATTATTTTTCGTTTTGATAACAGGGCAGTTACGATTTGACAGTGCGTTGTTGGAGTTTAGAAACCGGTCGTTGTATGAAATTATTTCATGGACATGAACGTACGGTTACTTGTTTGGCTGTTTGCCTTGATTTGATCGCGGCCGGTGGCAACGATAATTGTTGTTTGGGTGAGAAAATGTGTGTTACTAAATTATTTGCATTATGAATCGATCGACAGTATGGAAATACAAACGACATCGACCGTGGAGAAAATTCAAACACAAACATCCCGTATCGGCTGTAGCGATCAGCGATATCATGACTTTTTCTGGCGATGTTCAAGGTAAAATAAAAGTCTGGCATCAGCTGTCCGGATCGTTGATTAAAGTAATTCACATGAATGCAAGAAAAATTTGCATGACCAAATTTTCGATGCTAGACTCTCAAACATCGATTATCAATAACTAGCCTCAAAATTGATAAATTTCATATTGCTTCATCTTCACATGATTGTTATGCAAGTGTATGGACATCACAGAGTCCACTCAATAAACCTCTCGCAACATTTCGTCATCCGAAGTAAGTGAATACAAGAAAACAAATACATAATCGATCTGCTTTCAGAGAAGTCCTATGTCTGGAATTGCTCTATTTGCGCTTATTGACCGGTTGTGCCGATGGGAAAATTCGGATTTGGAGTGCTCTCAGTGGGTTATGCCTTCGGGTCATGCGCGGCAACAGTCTCTCAGATCCGGTGATCGGTTTGATTGCCACACCGAACAGGTCTTTTTTGTTCTCAAACTATTTTCATTTTTATAATTATTCAAATTAGAATCCTGCTCAACACTCAAAATAGTCTTTTGCTGATGAATTTCGAACCGATCACGTACGATTACACACTGAATGAAGATGCGGCACCAATCGCACATACACCGACACCGCCGATGTTATCAGCTGCAGCTATTAAACGAAAAAGAATGATGGCAAAACGACGTCAAGCATTGTTGAAAATCGAAAATTCCGAAGGGAAAGTGACTAAACCAAAGGAAACAAAACTTCTATTTGATAATGAAGATATTGGACTTGATCTTTCATTGGAAGAAACAAAAAATTTGCTCAAACGACAAATGCGAGGTGGCATTGATGGAAAACAAAAATTAGTACCGGAAGAATTTCGAATAATTCAACAATCACCTTTCTATCGAGCTGATCAGAGTGAGCGAAAACAAGAAAGATTCTTGTATAGATCTAAATAATTTGTTTGTCTCTAGGCCAAGATGATACTGTCTATCGTGAGCATCGTCATGTTCAATTACCACTTGCTAATCGCCCACCATCGTCACCCAGTCGATTCGATCTGAAAACACGTGTGGCTCGTCCACCATCACAATCTGCGTACCATGCGCATTTCGAGCCACCACCCACCTCTGTACCCTCTCGAACAAGTCTGTTCGAAATTGTCCATCGACCACCTTCACAAAATAAGATTCGACCGCACCGAATCAGTACAGCTCCGGTTTCAATCTCCAAATCTTCCTCTTTCAATCAACAGCCACAATCCTCTTTGGAGCAAAAACCGCGACCACGCACAACCAGTGCTCTCATTCGCCAGCCACCGCAAACTTACGAAGTCAAACGCGGCAATAAAATCTACAAAGTTGTCGTCGGTTATGTCAGTCCATTTACTAGTCCATTACAACGACAAGAATTACATTTGAAAACTGATGGACAAATCGATGGCGTCATGGAACAAATCAAACAACAACAAATTCAACAACGTGCCAGTCAACCACACGTTTGGCTCGGATTAAAATAAAGAATCAAAATCAAAATTGTCTTTCATATTCGACGTACTCACCCATGGTGGAAAAAAAAACAAGATCATTTTCTGATTTATTTTTCTGTATGTATGTCAGAGATGTTTATTTTTTTGGAAATTAAATCTCCTTGCATGCCTTCATAACAAACAAAACAACAATCTGTACTCAGAGGGTAAAACCGACCCATCATTCGATTTATATCGCAAAATAACATTCGAAAAAAGAACAAATTCATTCACTCAAATACACAAAGTATACATAGATGATGATCAACCTGACTAGACATTGAATATCCTCATGTACTTGTTTTTTGGTTATTCAAGCTATCAATGGTCTTCGTTCATCTGTTTCTTCGTCTCGGGCAGCGTAGCTTCTTGATATACTCAAATCATCGGATCTCGCTTCGATTTGCACATGACGACCGGCACCGATATCTGTGCGCCAAATGCTGATGACCATTAATACGGTCAACACAGCAACACCGGCCGGGATAAACGATAAAATTTCTCGATAATATAACGAACATTTTTCTGTCGAACTCGATGTACACGGATTGAATTGTTGAATAACAGCAATAGCGATTCCATTAGCAAGTTTGTCCGCGAATGACATTATTCCGTAGACAAATGCGCAACATTCCGTATTTAATCCTATCAGATCCGAAGTGAGTGAAAATGAACAAATATTCGAAGTAGATGTACCAATTCCCAGAAGAACACAAGCGACAATTAATGTTGCCGGCAACGGTATAATTTTTGGTACTTTGAAGATAAACCAAAAAAGAAGTGTACTACCGAAGATGAATATCAAACCGAGAAGCATTGTTGGTTTTCGACCTAATCGTTTATTGATAGCACGCATGGGAAATGATGCAATGAGACCACTGACATAACAACAAAGCGGAGCTATAGCAACGTAAACCCGATTGAGTTTTTCGATTGTATCAATGATATACAGAGGTAGAAAGACCTAGAATATTAATCATAGAAAAAAAACAACCATCAAATCTTCTTTCTCACCTGTGTCACGTTGAGCATGACACGTGTGAACATCCAGATGAGAGCACATTGATAAAATTGACGTTCCTTTAAGAATGAAGTCCATGTCATTCGTTTTAATCGACCACTGGCTGTCAACGACAATTGCAAACGATATTCAGTATCTTCAGCTGGTCCTTCATTTTCTTTTAAACCCAGATGAAAAATAATCATACATATTGCACCGACACCGACTACAATGAATGTTAATGTACGAAATATATGAGCATCTTCCGGAGAAATATCTGTTTCATCTGGAGAGGAATGAATACCCAAAAGAATACTGGCCATTGCATAGACAAATATATTGGATGTAACTGTCCACGCATAACGGAAAGAATTGAGTGCGACACGTTCACCATCTTTGTGAGTTAATTCATTAATCATGGCTCTAGAATATCATTTTCATCGCGATGAATAGTTTTTTTTTAAGTTTACTTACAAATGTGTTATTTGAGAACATGACCAACCGAATTGAAAGATGACAATAAACATTGCAAAATAGAAAAATTGTGCCCAAGTATCACTATTCGAGCATTGGATACATAAATTGAAACAAAATGGAAATGAGCCAAGTACGGAAATGACACCGATTAAATGCCAAGTCTTTCGACGGCCATATTTGAAAAGACCGGTTCGTGTTCGATCCGATTCAAAACCGACAAATGTCGTAGCTATAGCATCGGCTACTTGTCCAATTAGAAGTAAATAACCCGAAGCGGCATTAGAAAACAGAACGACACGATGATAGAAAACCAACAAATACGAAAACCACATTGACGCACAAAGATCATTGAGCACATGGCCGACACTGTAGGCCAATTTGGTTGACTTGGGGACGACGTCAGGCTCTGTCATATTAGTTACGATGGCGTGATATCAAATAAAACAACAAGAAAAAAACCAAGACAAAATGTTATTCTCTGAGTTCTATTTTGCGCAGTATTTAAAAAGGTGCAACGGTCCGGAGCATGTACACAGAAAAAGGTGAGTAAGGGAGAAGAAAAGGTAGATAAAATGCAAGGTTTCTCCGTGATAAGGACGTCAAATTGGTTGTAATGACTAAACAAAAAAAAAATGATGCAGGCTCATGACACATAAAAAACACACCACTGAGCAAGGCCTCGAAGGAAGATAGAATTTTTGTAGCGATTTCATTTTTTTCTAAGTGAACCTCAACTTCAATCGCTACTCTCACGTTCTCATTTTTAGCACAAATGATTCTTGTTTGGTATATGACGTGCGAAACTGTGCAATTTTGATTTCGAAGGTTGCAGTAATAGAACAAGATAAATTCTTTGAATTCGAATTATGGTTTCATTTCTATCAAAGATATTCAAGACACAAAAAAAGACAAACAAAACTGAATATTGTTCTTTTCTCGCATTCTTCATGTTTTTACTTGGTTTTTTTTTGTTTAGAAAAAAGAAAGAATCGAGCGCACACGCACACACGAGAACAATAAAGATAACAAATGAAAAATTACCGGTTGTGTTTTAGAGAAGAAAAAAGCCGATGCGCAAGAGAAGATGTGGGCCATCAATGAATTACAAATAAATGAATGATAGACCAATGCATACAATAAGAGAATCAACTACATATAAATGTGAATATTGCAACAAGGTTTATCACAGAAGAAAAAAAAACACTCTAGAATTTTTGATCAGTATGTCATTTTGTTTAGAAATCGACCAGAGGCGGTGGCACAGTCATATTTTGTTTACCAGCTGTTGATGTCGACGCAGACGATGTCAAATAACCGGCGATTTGTGGACCAGCCGAGCCACCTGTCAATGCTTGCATATGAGACGATGTTTGAATAAATAAATCATGTCGTTGATCTTTGTAATCATTCCAAACTGTCGATGATTGAAGAATTCGTGATACTTGTTCACCATGAACCAATGATTCAGCCATCAATTTGCACGAATCAACCAGATGTGCTTTGCATGAACCGGGCTTTTCCACATCGGCCAAAGGTTGATCGAGCAGAGTTAAAATATGCTCGATCAATTGGCATCGAACTGCTTCTTTGATAAACTCTTCAGCTGTTGCCGGTGGGGGCGTACGAAAGAGATCGTGCAGACATTCGGCGATAAGACCTGATGGAAAGGAAAAATACAATCAAAACAAAATGACATTTGTTTCCATATGAGTCATCAAGGTGAGACTACACCTTGGTTTTCATCTCATGCTTTTACGACAAAAAATCTGCATAGTCATCAAAGTACACTTTTGAAGTACGAAGGAAAAGAAAAGTTATCAAATATATCTCAGGACTGCGTGGGGACAGGACGAGACAACAAAAATCGTCCCGTCCCATGGCCATGGGATGAAACTGCGTACAGTTTTATCCTATTCGTGGGATATCCCACGGATCCCATGGGAGGACAAGGCAGATCGTCACGCGGCACGTGAGCACGTGTGAATGGACATGTGACAGGGCATGCATAGGTACATCGATCGAGAGACGCATTGCTGCGCGTATGTACACCCTGTCACACCTTCGCACACACGTTGTTACGTATTACAAAGCATCTCGCACGTAACTTGCACTGCATGACGATTTGCCTTGGGAGTTTTCATCTAGCAAAAAGATTATTTTCAAACTTGGACTTTTTTTCATGGGATTCATGTTTAATCAAATCGCTTTTATCGACTTTTTCACAATCTCAGTCAGTTAATTCAACAGTCAATTTTGATGCATAAACGATGAAAAAATAGTACTGTCTTTCTATAAACAATGGCGTTTGTTTCATAAAAAGAAAATGATCAAAGAAGCACTATCTAGTCTGTCGCTATAGTGCTTGGAAGCCCGTGAGCAACTGCTTATTTGACTCTAGTCACTTTAAAAATCCGCTCATAACGAAAAACAGATGGAATTGTTTCATCCCACGTGGAGCCCTCTTACCGAGTTGATCCCGTCGTGTTTGCATGGCTTGTTTGAAAGCACTAATCACTTGTGGACATGTTGTAGCCATTGTTTGCAAACAAACATCCGATTTACACAGAGCAAAAAGAACTTTAACTGCTGATGCAACAATAGCATCATTTGTTTTGCATTCAAGTGCTTGAATAATTGCTGGAAGAAAACCGATCGACGGTAAATGTTCGCATAGAGTCGGTTGAGCATGAAGCAATTGAATGAGACATTGTGTTAACATTTCAAATTCGTCCGTATGAGACAACAGAAGCTGTTCGGGTTGTCTAGGAAAAGAGGAACAAATCGTATGTGGAATATCAATGATGACAACTCACTTGGCCTGTGATACCCATTTGTTGAGTAATTCCGTAAGAAATTCTTTCGGACGTCGAACGACCCAACCCGGATTGGCGATGAGCAATCGAACGTAGACACCGCCAACGAGCAATTCTGTTTGTCGAATTCGTTGTGTTTCTTCGTCATCACCTAATAATTGATAAGCATCATCGATCGACCATTTGACTTCAGTCGGTGCAACTCGTTGTCGTCCATAGAATTCATTTATTTGTTCTGTAAGACGTTCACATGTCATTTCTCGCGTATGATCATTCCAGATTAATTCCGGATTTTCATGTGTAGTTTCAAAAAGTTGAATCGATGTTTCGACTGATTCACGCATGGCATCAACCACAAGATTCGGTAAGTATCGAGCTAATTGTAAACGAATTCGTGGTCCATGTAAACGATCACCCATCAATTTTGCGAGAACATCCGCGGCATGTTCACGTAAATTCGAATTTTGTCCATTGACAAAAATATCGAGAAGATAAAGAAGACCACCACTATCGACAAGATCACGAACGATCTTTGGATTCGATGACAATGCACCGAGAATTTCCAAGGTTGTCTCTTGATTTGCCGGTGATGAACGAAGAACAAGCAGAAGATAAACAATCACATTCGATTGTGAAATATCTGTCACACATTCATTCGAACCACTGATATGAAAAATGAGTTCGAGAGCAACTTGTTGAAGACGAATGACACTTTCCATGCGCAATAATGAAAAGAGCAATTTGAAATGGCCAACACAAAGTGTTTCAATGCCGGTATTATTTCGAATGACATTTTTCAATGCTTCAAGAGCTTGCGAAATGTGTGCTTGTTTTTCTTGTTGTAGAGTTTCAGCGGATGGTTTTTTCTCATCCTACAACAAATAATCAATTACTCCAAAAACAAAAATCTCGATTCACACTTACTGCCGGTGTTTTTGGTTGTTGCATTTGCATAGCCATCAATGTATTGATATATTGCGAACTTGTTCCCAAGAAATCGAGTAAATCTTTGCAAAATCTTTTTGGATCTTTCAATATTGTTGTCGGTTGGAGATTGTATACACGTACGAATATATCACCAATGATTAATTCATGTTTATGTGCTGAATAATTGAATTGATTCGGAGCACCGAAATGATCAACATCCAATTTATATTCATTTTTGACAAGATATTCTCGTGTAGAATCCATTGTATCGAGTAATTCTTGTCGACAAGAATTGTCCCAGACCATATACGGTTGTTCTTGATTGGAATTGAGCAATTTCAGAACAGCTCGATCGGGTAATTGAGAAACGATATATGGCGTAAGAAACGTTTGAGCAGCGTGAAAAGCTTGTGTATTTCCCGGAAGGAGAGCAGCCAGAGTTTGCAAATAATCGTAGGCCAATTGATTGTCGACATATTGTTTATTACTCGGATCAGCAATGCCACTTTCCTATCAATCGAAAAAAACAACAATTTCAGACAGAACGGCAAAGAAACCGACTCACATCGAGAGTATAATCGTAATTGAACAATCCCCGGCAGGCATAGACGAATAATCCATGTCGATGGAGCAATTCACGTAAGCGTACATCGGCTTCGCAGAGAGACATGGCTGCTTTGCATACGCACGCGCATAACTGTTTCAAATGACTGTAATTCAAGCAATGGCATAATTCTCGGAGAACATGTTGCAATTTATTGGGATCGGCAAAAAGATCACGCGATCGCTCGAAATGACCTGCAACACTATAGCACAATGCTGAATATTGACACACTGCCACAACGAAATCATCCGGTTTCGACGATTTTGTCAAGACTGATGAGCAACGTTGGAAGACTTGCGTGAGAATTTCTAATCCGTTTTCACGTCGTAATTCTTCACAATTCAATTCGGAACAATCCAATGTATAATAGAGCAATTCGATCGCAATCGGTAAGAGAGCCGTGGCTTTTGTCGTATTACCGGTAGAAAACAATTGATCATTTTTCGCTTCAGTTTCTAGAATTCGAATAAGCATTGGATAGCCAGCATATTTGTATTCAGCAAGGAGAGTTTTGTGTCGACGATAGAGAATCGATTGAGTTTTGAGTAAAAGATAAATATTGAATTCGTTCGGACCTTGTTGAATTCGACTAGCAGCACAGAGAAATTCGTAAGCTTTATTGACACGTTCGAACATATCACGACCGGTCGGATTTTTATCCGGATGATATTTGTTCGCCAGACGAAAGTAAGCTTTACGTATGATCGATTCATTCGGTTGACCATCGGCTGAATTCGTTTCATCTTTGTTATTCAAACCGAGTACTTCATAAGCTTCACTAACACTCATATCACTTCCTTTCTTTTCGAGTTCGGCTTTCCACATTTGCAAACAATCTTTAAGCAGAGCAATCGGTTCACGTATAGGCCAATCGGGAAATGTTTGTTCATCACATAAATGACGTAAATAATAAATATTACAAAATAATTCATTTTCCAATTGTGGATAATCGATTATCGGAATGGTACAATAGGAATAAATCGCCGCAATATTCGACATCAAACGTGGAGAAAAATCTGCTAAATGAACGGCTATTTTTTCGATCATCAAACGACGCATTTCATTCGACCAGATTGTTTCCGGTTGATCGTATTCGCCTGAAAAATGAAAATGAAATCTCCGAAGAAAAAGAATTAAATCGATTTTTACCGAGAAACATTTGTGCGAATTTTTCCGGACCATGATTTTCCAAATAGCAAATCATGGCTTCCGGTAACATATGTCCGAGTATGGATCGAAAGAAAAGATCTTTATCTCCGCTTTGTTGTTCTTCGGATCGGAATGCTTGTGCTAAATGTGTATATTTAAGAAAATGACCAATTGGTAAAATATTCGAACCGGTATACATTAAAATAAAATAGAATACACCGGATAAATAGAATGTTGATAGAAGTGGATTGTCTTGTACGAGTAAATTGAGTAATGTTACAACTTTTTCAACAAGAACCGGATCGAAAGTAAGCAAAAGTTGAACAATATGTGGGAGACATGTAGGATCATTTAATTGACGTTTGATTTTCGGTAGTGGACGGATGATTGCTCCGGTCACTTGATCTCGAGATGGATAAAGTGAACAAACGGATATCAAAATGTCGAGAATGGTCGCAGCCAATTCACTGTCATTGAGAAGAGATTGACCACTGGCAAGTAAAGTCCATTTTAGTTGAGGAACGCGATCGAGTGTTTTCCATCCATCCAAACCTAGATACGATCATGCTGATACTCGGATTTCGATTTCATTCTCAACTTACCTTGAGCCCAAAATCGTGTTTTTGCGTCGATCGAACCTTCCTTAAACAAATCTTTTAATTCACTAAAACTATACGGTCCGACTTTTTCCTTGTCTTGCTTGCCATAATACCATTCTTTTTCACTATCACGAGCCATGGTTGTCGATGATTCGAGAACATTCGTTGCTAGTGGTACGTGAGCACGATTCACATGTAAATGTGCCAAACACATCAATTGAATGAGGAGTTTGATTCCACCACAATCGATTATATCACGAACATTTCGACGATTCGAAATAAGTTTACCGATGAAAAGTAAGAGACGATCACGTTCACATTTGTCGACAGAACGATCGAGCATGCCTACAATATGTCGTGTATCATTAAATGCACCGATCGATTCGAAATGACGAGCATAGACAATGGTCATTGCTTGCAAACACATCGATTTCATTGAAGCTGCTTTCGGATTTGTTGGTTGTGAGAGAAGAAAACGATGATAGAGATCACTGAAGAACTCCGATGGATTGTAGGCATCTAACAAAAAAAAGAAACGTAAAGAACAAAATCATGCATCGAAGCTCGTGTAGTTCTTCACGCACCGGTTGCAGCATCATTCGTTGTTGCTAATAAGTCTCCTTGTTCGAGTAAAAGTCGCAGATAGACACTACCGATTTTGATTTCATCATTTAAACAATTGTAGAGAACTTCAAATTCACTATGATTCCATGAAATTAAATGTCCAAGTCCAATATCTTTATCAATATTAAAATTTCTCAATTCACTTTCGATTGTTTCACGAAGTTCATCACGGGTTTTATTATTCCAGATTAAAGTCGGTCGAGCATGATCCAACATAAATTTTTGATAGAATAAACGCCAATTCTTTTCGGCTCGAATTCGTTGACGTGGCTTACGAAGAACAACCGGTTGTTGTTTATCTGTTAAAGTTTCACTGGGTGACGAGCCCGACGACGATCCGAGTTTATTGTTTTGTTTCAATTTAAGACTCCAATGTTGAAATGCACTTTGTACGTGTTGTTCGAGAATTTTCACTTGTGTTGCATTGCGAAGTTTGTTTGCAGTATTGATTATCGATGTCGAAAGAGCTGTGGATTTGTTACCTTGAGCTTGTTGTTCCGCAGCCAAACGAAGATTATCACGATTGAGCAGAGCAGCTTCGTCTAAGATTAAATGGAAAAATATATCCGTGTTTAAAACAATTCAAAACTCACCAAAATCTTTTTCCGGTTCATCATTCGAATCTAAATAGGCAATGAGACCGAGTGGAAAAATTCGTTTTAACAATCCGTAAGTCGTCGGATGTCCGGTTGCCCAGAGTGCGATCAATTGTTGACTGAGATATTTCAATGGAATTAAACGTGTATCAGTCGGTGAAGTGAACAAAGCACGAAGGAGATGAACAGGTAGTGCACCTTCACTCAATGCTAAATCTTGCATGTGTGCTGCTATATCCGATGAACCTTCTTCAATAATAGCTTTCATAATCGAACCGGCACCTTTGACAATCGTAAAAGATGAATGTTGAAATAGTTTGAAAAATGTTCGACCATTCGACGAAACCAATTCGAGGAGAATATCAAAATGTTGGCCGTCTAATAGAGAAAAAAACCTTTCTTTGTCAAAAGAACTATTTTTTACCTGTCGTCTCGGAGAATGGCGGACAAAGCGTGTAAGTTAGAAAGTCCAAAAAGGACAAAATAATCAATGATCCAGTATTTTGTTTGACATGTTTCAAGAAAATATCCAAGAGACCTTCGAGAAATTTTTTCGATGATAATATACTCGATTTATTTTGTTGTTCTTGTCGAATATCATAATCGAGATGCATCGGTTGTAAGAGCGTATTGAGCATTTCCAATGCCGAACAAGTCACTTGATCATCGTTCAATTTCAATGAACGAACTATTTTCGTGCCGATACGTTCGCGAAATTTGGGCAATTGAGTAAATGCTTGAAAGCCAGCTTTCGATGCTAAAAGTCGACGTAGAGCATGATATTGATCTTCGAGAAATTCAACATCCGAAGCATTATTCGTTGTATCATGATCGAGCAAGGCATTGAGTGCCGAATGAATCAATTTTTCTTTGTTTTCAGCAAAGAGACCTGAATGAACAGATGGTGAAAAAAAATGATTTCAACAATCTCATTCACCTTCCGAAGAGACGGCATTGATCAGGCCACTGTAGGGCACATTGGCATTGAAACGTTTGAGAATTTCACCGAATGAAACCGATGCCTGTGACGATGCCGGACTATTTGTTTCTTGTGGAGTCGAAAGACGACCTATTCGAGACAATAAACATTTTCATTTTTTTCGAATCTCAATCTTACCCGAGGGTGGTTGTACGAGAAATTTGAGATGTTGAATTTCAACTTCATCATCAACTAACTGTCCGAACGGGGCAAATCGTTTTCCCCGATCGGTCGGTGCCGTTTTCACACTGCAATCATTATTTCCTGCCGATCGAACACTATCCAACAATGTTGCCAGGAGAATATCCCGTTCTGCCGATATATATTTACATCGAACTCTCGTTGGATTACTACGAATATATTCAACGGTAAACTCTTGCAATGAATCTTTATGTCGAACGAGACCGAAAATTTCATTCAAGGGTTTTAATGTGCAAATGTGATACGTCGCTGGATCACGTTCAATTAGACATGATTCTGTTAAACAAAGTAAACGACGAACATCTTCTGTTTGTCGTGATGATCGTTTGTAGACGATAAATTCTGCGAATGAAGTCAAATGTTCGTCGGCAACATAGTGAGGACCGAAACGAAGTTGTTGATAATCGGTGAGAGTAGCCGATTTTTTGTTAATTCGAATTTGCATACCGAGTGTAGCGTGTGCCATTTCGACGAGTGCTTGAAAGAGTGTCGTCGCATCGGCACAAACAAAGGCATGCAACCGGGAAAAATGTTTGTCTTGTAGTAGAAATCCCCGTACGACTGTGTCATTTTCGCTGACCAGTGGAATGACTTGATCGATATCTTTGAAATCGTACGAGCAGAGCAATCGATTTGTATTAGCTTCGATTTGATCAAGACAATAGGTTTGCAATCGTAGAAGAACGGAAATTCGTTGTGAAGACCAATGAATTTTGCTAGCTTGAAATATTTTCGGTTCCTTCTGTGGGTGTTGATGAAAGAAAAGTGCTTGAAAACGAAGTGCATCGGTTAAAATATCTGACCGATATTCACTTGAAAAACGCATTGTATCGTTCTTTTTTGATTTTCGAAATGTAAGAATGAATTCCGAGACAGGCGATGATGATGCTTGTTGATCACCTTTACTACTCGACTTTTCCGAAGTACCGGACGATTTCGAAAGAGTCAGCGAAACTACTTGTTCGTACGGCCATGTATTCGTAACGCCGAGTGTCGATGGTTCATATGTAGTGATACCATGGGTGCCAATCGAAAAGATTCGTTTGTATTTTCCACGCCAAGAATGTTTTGTTACATGGTAACACGAAAGATCGCGATTGTCCGCAATGTGCGTCATTGTTGTGAATGTAGCATAGAGATGAATACTTTTAAAAATGAAGCAGCCGTGATGAGAACGAGAGGAGATAAGACAAAAAGAAAGGTGTGCACGGAATTTGGCACCTTAACTCAACTCGACCATACGATAAGCGAAAAACCAGCACGCTACAACAACTATTGGGAGAAGAATAAAACCAATGAGAAAAGCAACGATAGATGGAGCCTAATTGAATTATACATATAACATGACGGCAAGTAGACTTAACTTTTGATATTCGATAATTGTTTAGCTATTCTGGTGATGGAAATCAATATGGTCCAACTTTTTCTTTTAAGGGCACCCCCCCCCTTTCCGGAACCCGAAAACTGAAATTTTTCGGTTTCGATTTTTCCATCGCTAACATTACTCCTAAGTGTCCTCTGTCGAATGCCACATAGATGAGGGGTCTTCATCCCTTGTGAGAATTTTAACTGAACTCGACTTTTAGGCCTCTAGCGGAAAAAACTCGCTCGCAATCATTTCATTGTGTACCAAAGTCTCTTGATATTATTTCATGTTTCAAGGATCAGACGTAGACCCCTAACACCGCTGAGAAAGGTCAGTCGTTCATTACTTTAGTTGAAAAAAAAAATTCGAATACATTCGCAAAACAACGTTTCTCAGTATTGTGCGTTTTTCTCAAAATCAATTTTTTCACAAAAAAGTGCAGAATCGGCCCCGTTTCTCCGCCATACTAGGTCCGATCGAGCTCACGGTTTTTTTTTACAGATATTAGACATTGTTTCGGGTGTATAGTTTTTTTCGTTTCAAAAAATATCACTGTCCTGATTTTTGGCAGATTTTACAAGATTTGCTCTAACCGAAAAATAAGCGTTTTTTAGGGTACGTTTCGTATTTTGGCTTTTTTATTTGAAGAAAGCAAGATAAAAAGAAACCAAAAGAACTATACACCCCAAATAGTGTCTAGTATCTGTAAAAAATAGTGTGAGCCCGATCGGACCTAGGATGACAGAAAAACGGGGGCGAAAAGTAGTCCATTTTTTAGCCCTTGGGACCCGAATATCTCCTAGAAGGAGGCATCCTGGAATTTTGAGTCTATGACAACTTTTGCTCTACTACCCAAGATCTATCTTTCCTGAAAGTTTCAAAATTTTTCGATGAGCCGTTCTGAAGAAACCCCGGAAAGAGGGGGTACCCTTAAAGGAATTGATAATCAAACCCATGTAAAAAAATATTGCATTTAACGGAGTTTGAGCGAAAATTCACGCAATAAATTCCGTTAAATGCGTTTTTAACGCAATTTAATGGCCAAAAGTTCAAGAATTTGCGTTAATTTTCCGACACGCGTGAAAATTCGTGCATTTTCCTAACGGACTTTCACGCGTGCCATCACTTTTAACGAAGAATGGATTGGTTTTCGTCGTTCACTGAGGAAATACGTGAAAACGCGTTTACTTGCGTTTACAGTTTTTAACGACTTTTAACACGTTGACTAGCCCGAACGATTACACTCATTTTCACGCGTTAAATTTTTAACGCGTTTTCCCAGTTTCTAACGATCTTTGCCGTGTTAACAGCGTGAAAGATTAAAAGTCGTGTTTTTCTCATGTTTTCCTGGGGGGGGGGGGGGGAAGAAAGGGGGACTTCCCACTCTACCGTTGTAAATACACCTGAAAGATGATCTTTGGAAAATAGGAGTGTAAAACCTGGGCAGAGGGGGTGCGATTGCTCCTCCTTGCTTTTGGAAATACTGCGGAAGATGATCTTTAAAAAGGGACTTTGGCGCCTTTCCTCTTCTGGGTTCGTACATTCTCGCTTGATACTCCTCCTGGATTTGGAGGTCAGGTAGGCTGCTGAATCGAGTCCGAGCTTTTACGGGATTCTGTCCAATAAAGTCGTACCACCACCACCCCCCTCCCCACGTAAAAAAATTGTCAATTTAAGCTAGAAAGTTTGAGGAACATTAAGAGGTACTTGCACAAGAAATTTTATCATAATGGGTCAAGAACATCTGGTCTTATTGTAAATTCACGCTTCTCAGGCAAACGGTACAATGGGCATGCAACTGGTCCATATGAAGAAAATTTCACTAAAATCGATCTAAGAAAACGACTCCTATTCTGTAAATACACTTCGAATAGCAACGGTACAACGGCCATGCAATCCATCCACACGCACTAGAACATAATATACGCGGTGATCATATTGAAAATTTTACCGAATCGTAACAGAAATTATTTTGAAAAAAAAGTGCCGACAAAACCAGTTTTTAACGAATGAAGGGGCCTAGATGTGTGCTAATCTATCTGAAAATATGACAATTTGTTCAAAATTGAATTCTGCATCCAACACAATCAACGACTTATAATGACACAAGTCATTAGACAAATCCGGACAGAAATGATTGAATGTGGTGCTAATTTGACCTACGTATTCATAAATGGTATTTGTAGCATTTCTTAGATTTGTACTAAGTATTCTTAGGATTGCATATGTGGAAGAGGTGCAAAGTAAATCTGCAGCGTGTTTCAAAAATTTAATGAGAAAGTAGATTCGTATGACTCCACAATTTATCGGAATTACTTAGCCAGTTCTATTTCATCCGATAGATCTCATCATCAAGTTTTTTTTATACGATAGAAGTTCAGAAATACTGCTCCAAGTTTTTAGCTTTGGTTGAAATACAGAAATTCAGTATTTTTCGATTCCCATACGACACTGAGTATTGTTGAGTTTTATTGTTATCATTTTTGTGATATTCTTATAGGAAAACCCTACTAGTGTGAACTTCGACGACATATTACGGGAAAATATATGTTAAACGACAGGTCAAGACGTGAACGATTGAAAATGAAACCATTAAAGGTCAACAATACATATTGTTTTTATAGAAAGCGGGAAAATACTCAATTTCTGTATTTCAGCCAAAGCTGAAAGCTTTTAGCAGTATATGTAAACTTCTCTCGCATAAATAAAAACTTGACGATGTTATCCATCATATGAAATGAAATGAATTAATCAGTTTCGATAAATAATGGAGTTCTACGAATTTACTTTCCGATCGGATATTTGGAGCACCCCGTATTTTATCTTATTGTCGTACTTCGAAAAATAGCCATCTTTTGGTTGTAACTACTCGCAACAAATTTTGCACTCGACCAACACTATACTGAGGACAATGTTGTATGAGAGGAGTTGACGTTAGTTGGTTAATGTCTTACAGAAAGGAAGATATAAGAAGGACTGTCTAGTGTGGATATATAGCTGTTGAAATGATGCTTTGACTACAGCTGACAGCTAACTTCAGATTTGATAAATTGCTACTCACATGTTTATTGAAGAACTGGAACAGTGTACAATCAAGCATAGATACAAAAACTTTTTAAATAATCAGAAAAAACAATTATATTTTTCTTACACGTAAGACAACAGCAAAAAGCCAGAATAGTTCTACTGAAATGATGAGCGCTCGAAGTCTCAAAACTGTGACATGACGACATTTTCCAAGCAAAATGCCCTAAATGAGTTTTCAATAAGTTTTGACAGGAGCGAGGTAAAGATCTGCGTCCTTGATATTGAAAGAGGATTTTAACCTCATTCTTCGTCAGAATAATTACTTAGGTTCAAACAGATTTTTTTATGCCTAGTACCAATTCCTGCATGCAAAATAATTCGATTATATGAAGCCGATTACAATTACTGTAAGGAATAACTGCAGTCATGCACATCAGAATGGACACCAGTAAGTAATGTTTCCTATTCAAAATCGATTCGAGATGCTCATGGCTGGAAGAGCTTGATTTTCCCCAACAACACACGATCATGTTCAGCGCATACGATTAGGGAGGTAATATCTCTTTCGTAATTTTTCTCTAAACTTTTATGTTCGTCCCTCCAGAGATATGTGTTCTACTATTTGGGACTTGTCTGCGATTTACAAGACCGAAATGCACCACGATAATAAGAAAAGAAATGGAACCTCATGTACTTTGCAATAAGAATCAGTCATTCTCTCTTGAATTCAAAACATTCTCTTGAATGCAAAGCTTTCTCTTGTCAATCCAAGGAGCATCAGTCGTATCATGTTCCAGTTGTGTGACAATTGAAAAGATGAAAAGCGTTTTTGTTGAATACTAACTACAACTGGTATATTTAATATAGCAAACGGTGCATATGTACATCAGAGAGAAGACGAACGATTTACTATTATCCTACATCAAATTGTTATTTTCATCGACTCGATTTCGATCATGCATGACATTGCTAGATTGATTCGTGGATGAAAGAGGCGTATTGCGATCATGTCCAGCAAAGTAACCATGACGTAAAGCATATCGAGCAGCCAGACGTATCGTTGGATCACAAGTCAACATTCGCTGCACATGAGAAAAAAAACGAGATTGAGTTTTTGTCCAATAAAAACAATGACCGAATAGTTTACCTTGAGAAGATCGTAGGCAACTTCATCATGATCCATGATAGAACGTAATTGATAGTCTTGCATTTTAAATCTTGGAAAGGACGATTTGAATTGAGGCATCAAGAAAATATTCGGCCAATCGTCTTCCGTTGGTGTGCCTAACAATCTACTTCATCCGAGAAGAGATTATCATCATTAACACGAGCACAAGAATTCTCACTTGAATACTTGAAAAATCTGATCGATTTCCGAATCACCATGGACTAGTGGCCAACCTTGATACATTTCACCAAATATACATCCCAATGACCACATATCCACTAAACAAAACACTGTCTAAGACCCGAACTTTCAATTTTTTGCTCACCCGGTGTTCCATAGGTTAATGATCCGAGTAGAATTTCCGGTGCACGATACCACAAAGTGACAATTTCATGCGTGTAAATCTTCATTGGAATGGTAAAAGCTCGAGCGAGACCTATTTATTCCCGAACGAAAAAAACCTCACAGTAGACGAAAAAAACAAGTATCTCGTACCAAAATCACACATTTTCACTCGTCCTTCGGCATTGACGAGAATATTATGCGGCTTAATATCTCGATGAATGATTCGATGTCGGTGGCAATAGAATGTCGCATCCAAAAGTTGATGCATGAAACTCTAGACGAAGCAAAAAATGTTTTTTTGTTCTCGCAAAAATGTCGAATTGTTCACTTTTATCGTGCGTCGATCCATCGGTCGATTTTTGTCCAAATAACGTTTGAGATCTTCCTGCATATAATCGAGCAAAAACCAGCATCGTTCATCGGTGATAAATACATTGCGAAGTCTGATAGATTTTACAAAAAAAAAACAACAATATACTTTTTTTTAGTTTTTCGTGAATAATCACCGACCTGATAATACCCGGATGATTGAGTTGTTTGAGGACGACTGCTTCACGTATGGCTGTAGCCGGTACACCATTGGCTTCGTGTTCGTCTCGAATTTGTTTGAGTGCAAAAATTTCACCGGTTATTCGATGACGAACACGAAAAACATCGCCATAGGTTCCTGACAAAAGTTCGAATAGGTTTTGCTGAACACAAAGAGAATCTCAAGAGCATTCTACCTCCACCGAGTTTGCCCATTTTCTGAAAATCGTTTACTGTGTCTTCTGTAGCGACAATTGTCGTGGATTCTTCGGAAGATTTCAATTCATGCCAAGGACAATCAATGAAACCACCATGGCCAATTGGCCATATCGATTGTTGCCTTGATGACGAGCACATGGATCAATTTTTCGATCGTGAAAGTAACCGTATGTGCGCAATGAATTGTGTGTGTTTGCACTCTTCTCTCTCTCTCTGTCTGTATTAGTCATGCGTATATATATATATATAGAAGAAGAGAATGGACTACTGCTACATGTGCAAAAGCTGTCGATAGACTACGTTCAGTTCTCTTTTGAGCTTTCTTATTAGTCGATGTTGTTTTCTTGACATTTCTGTGGCATTGTTATTTCTAGTCGAATGAAAATCTGGTTCAAAGTTCATCGTAAATATGCGTGATGTTCGACATCGCTGTTGAATACAAGCAAAATGTGCGTTGATTTCGGTCCAGATCGATGTGAGTAATGTCCAATCGATGACTCCGGATGAACGTGTCGGAGGTATGCATGATTGATTGTGAAGAAATCCTTCGAGTTGAAGTATGGAATGGAGATGATTGTCGAGAAAAAGTGAATTTTGAAAGCAGAGAAGACAATGATTTTCGATTGGTTTGTTATCAGTTGTTTGGCTGATTGTTGGAATGAAAATGTAATCAAGAAGATCACTGTTCACTCGTCGTAAACCACTGAATTGACATTGTTGCCGGACTGATGAGAGAAGTCGACAATCATCATCATCGATCATTCTCTTCCAACTATCTGTTTGAGTGCCAACACTCTGTCGCTCGTGACGGTTGCCAAGGCTAACTAAAAGGAAAGAAAGAGAAAATCTCGTATTGTGTCGATCTTAGTATTCACTCGGTAAGTTGTCGATCTTCTCCTCCTCATCATCCGTTTCAGCAACAATGACATTGTCCAAATCCGTAATACTAGTTGACATCGAACTTTTCATCATCCATGGATGATTGCTCACGAACGAGCTCGTCTTTTCTTCGAAATGCGGTTGTCGTTGAACTTGTTCTCGCACAATAGACTGCAGTTCATCGTACGAGTTACTGTTATCATGCAACATTCGAACTTCTGCTTTAGGCGAGCTGTCGAAAAAAGAAATTCTTCTAAAATATATCGAAAACTCCAAGTGCACTCTCACGATAGATTATGATCAATTGAACGTCCATCATTCGTTGTTCTATTCAACATCGTTTCGGATTCAGAATGTTGATTCGTATTCTAGAATAAGAGGAATTCTGTTTGAAAAACAGATCATTCTATTCCCAATACCATCTCAAGTAGAATTGATTCTCGATTTTGCTGGTTGATTTCATTGTCTGTCCGTAAGAATTTTTTCAAACAAAACGAAGACGATGATGATGATGATGATGATGATAAGAATCGATGTCGGTGACGCGATCGAGTTTTACAAATGAACGATTGCCTATGTTGACGAATAGATCGTCGTTGTTGATTTCGCATGTGAAGAGTATGCAGAATGACAGTAAGTGAAGATGAAGAGAGCGAAGTGCTGGAAGAAGCTGAGACGATGATTGAGGATGACGATGGACAATTACTGTAAGAGTTTGATCGTCTACGTTGGGTTTTTCTATGTCTGCTACTCATTATCAAAAAAGATACTAGATCGAAATCAAGCAGTTAAATTGCGAGAAGCGCGAAATCGGCAGTTGACAAAGGTTTTTCCACTCTTTCGCGTAACAAACGAAGGTCATGAAATCGAAAGAGAGAGAAAAAATACTCATTAACCCCGTGCATGTTTCACTTTCAATATAAAGCAACCTTTTTTCTAATTACGACGTGGTATTATAACCTTCGTGCGATTGGGCTGTTTATATTGAAAGTACATCTGAGCGGAAGAAGACATCGTCTGCATGCAAATGCTTAATGAAACAACCTGTTTCTTTTCTGATCATCATGAATCGTTCTCGGGGACGTTCTGCTCTTCATGCCCTTGTTAATCATCAATAGTCATACTGTTTATTCAGAGATTAGTATTTGACCATAGGTGAAAAGAACACATTGATTCATGAGATGACCTTCGAAGAATGAATATCGTCACAGAAGTGTTCTTGTTTTATTGCAATAAGAATAGAACGTTAGTGCTTTCGACGGAACCGAGAGACCGGGAATCGTGTTTTTCTTATATATACAACGGCACACAGTTGATGTTTTCGTGTCATTCGGTGCAATGGTCAAAGAGGACAAGAAAAAAGAAACAAGGAGAAGTTGAAAGTGAAAACCAAAGCAACGAGCATATAAAAAAAAGAAGAAGAAGAAAAAAGAATACTGTTCGCATCTTGACACGGTTCATTGTACGTATCGAAGAGATTGGAAAAAAAAGGAAAAATCTAATCGATAAATGTCCATACTTCCACACTAGCTATGATAAAATCTTCTTTCGATGATAATCGCGGATTATTAAATGTTTTGCTTGGACATGTACGACCGCGATACAAATCAGCATCCATCCATAGACCATAAGTTCCTCTACGAAAAAGAGATGAAAAGAAATTTAAAAAATTATTCGACTACGTACTCTCCACTGCCGATACCCAATGAATGGACATCGCCTTTGACGAAAAATTGATTGTGGCCTGACCAATTAAATACCTGAAACAAGAAAATCCAAATATTAGTTTTGCTGGAGAACAATTTGCAAACATGCGAGTGGGCGATGTCGTTAGTGGAGAACTTCTCCAACATGAATGCTTTTCTGTCATTTTCAATCAGATCAACTATGATGAAGACAAGAAAAAATGAACATCCTGACCGACATGCTCAACAAAACAAGAAGTCTGCTGCGTGAATAGCAAAACGACCATGTCAATTAGGATAATAACTCGCACGCTCATGTTTTCTTTAAATTCCTTGACTTACTCGAAATTCTGGATGAAATGTAAAAAGAAACGATTCGCCAGTGCCATAAAATCCTTCACTAATCATTAGCTGTTGTGAAACGTAGGCACCGAATATCTATTCAAATCAGATTAAGACAAAACCGATTAAAAATCTATTTATATTACATTTTGTTCAACATCTTTGACAATTAATAATGACGGTGCGTCATGATCTTGTTCCAGTGATCGACGATAAAGTTGACTGAGACTAAATCCATTTTTATCTGTACTGAATGTCATCAACCAATCGAGACCGTGAACACGAGCAGGAAGTTCAAGAAGAATCTAAATTGAAAACAAACGAAATGTGATTTTGTGTTTCGATTCTTGTCATTTCGAACCTGTTTCGATTGATCTTCATTGATGAGAGTCGACGGTTGCAAGAGTTTTGGTGGCGGAATACCGGCTTCATGGTGATGTGCACCGGTTATTGTTGACGAATTTATTCGTCGGTAGATTTCATCGACACTGATGATCTAGACGCGCAAAAACTCAACGTATTTTTTCTATCATTTTCTCATGTATTTCCTTCCTTCCGTCCTTCCTGATTTTCTGACACACACATACACACGCAACGACCAGCATCATCTTACACATGTGGGGGGAATGAAAAATCCTACCGAAGTAGAACTTTGCCTTTTGGATGACGAAGAAGATGTGGCTGCAATGGCAGACAATTGCTCGAGCTTGCTCGATGGAATCAAACTCGATGCTCGCTTTCGTAAACGTGTCAATTGTTGTTGGTGATGAGGAATTTGATTGAGAAATGTCTTTTTTGAATCCGATAGGCGAGTAGCAAGATTATGAAATGTAATACGACGCGAATCAGCGGGCGATGAATCAGACGGTGGTGGTGGCTCGTTAGACGAGCACGATGTGTTAGATGAAGTAGTTGAGAGCGCGCGAATCATGCCTGTTGCCTTCTTCAACTGCTTGACTAATGCAGTTATATAGCACTACTATACTCTGTGAGACAGAGAGAAGAAGAAACAGACAGAGAGACAGAACACCCGAGCTCTCTCTCTTTTTTTCTCTATCTACCAATCCTGTTAGTAGTCGCGTGTTATTCTTTATCCTCTGTCTCGTCTTGTCGACACACTATACCACTAAACCCCTGTAATTATGTTTAGAAGGAGAAACGTAAAAAAAATGCATAATTCCCATGTCGAATTTGAATTCAATCTAAAATTACGGTTGCTAGTATGTGGGCGTCTGCTATTTCGTTAGATACATTCGGAGAAATTTTTTCGCTTATTCAATGTCGTTTTTCTTTGTGTGATCTGTTGCTATACACGCACACATAGACTTGTCCTGATCCTTTGACCAACAAGACATTTTATCGACATTCTTCTTCTTCTTTGTCACAATACCTGTCTACCAAGCACGCACATCATATATGTGTGTGTGCAAAGAGAAAAGCTATGTGAAGGAGAAAGAAAACGTTGAGATCGATCGATGCTCATCGAAAGTGAAGATGATGATGATTGCTGTTTCCGTTCGTCGTACTACACTCACACTTAACTCGATTTGTGTCGTCTAATCGCAGCGATGTATATCAGAAATCTATTCACGTTTCAAGGCTGTTCCGTTACAACTCAACAATTAGTATCGCTTCATAGTTTCTTCTTTTTTCCTATTTCACACAAAAGTGTGGCTGAGACACGGCAGAAAATATATGCCCTATGTGCCACATCAAAACGCGAGAGAATTAATTAAGTAGGTAGAAGAAAGCAGAATGTCAGAAATATCCTCGCGCTCGTTTAAGAGTGTAATTGATGATGAATAATAAGTCTAGAGTAAGGTCACCATGAAACAATTCCAATATGTTTGATGTCAAGTGGAACTTTTAGTTTACTCGCTGATCTACTCATTATCCAGATGATGCTACTTGCATAATCGACTTTTCGCATTAATGACGTGTTAGTCCGGAAGAATGTCAAAGCATTCATTGTCATTGACAAGAATAGATGTTTTTCATGGAAGAGAAATTCTTTTAGAAATTAAGAGTTCTCGTTTGAAATGATGCTCTTTTCTTTCTTATGATTCAAGTACGCTTCGGACCGAAATGACTTGTCAATCAAATGAAAATTTCCATTCGAAGCTAGTTTTCTCACCTCCCATTCTTTGAGCAATGTATTTTGTCGTCTGAGATAATGCGGTTGTTTTCGTTGTCCATCGTCGGGTGAGAGTGATGTTGTCGTAGTACTTCTAGTACTGTTATCGTTCTTATTTGTCGAACGATAATCATCGGATAGTTCGGGATCGTCGGTGGCCAAAAGAACAAAACCTTTGGTAGGCGGAATTTCATCATGTTTCGATGATGAACGATCGCCACCAAGAAACGAATCATTCCGAGGAGATAAATCGTCACCACCAAGAGGATCTGCTGCTCGTTCCGGATTCCAGCGAAGAAAAAATGCGTACAAATGATCAATTCTATTTAAAAAACAAAAAAATTAAAAAATTTCAAAATCATTGTTTCCTTTGCAATTTTCGATATTCAACGGATGTTCATATTTGTGCTCTTAGAAAGCCGATTTTTGAGATTAAAAGTGAGAGATTTGAAAAGTCTGCAAGCCATTTAGTTGACATCTGCAGCTGATCAACTCCGGCGTTTTCCTGTCACGGAACTCGAGAAAAATTATCCCAAGTGACGACATAGATGGTTCGTGACGTCTTAGATGATAATCAAGAAAACAGTGATGTCAGTCACGAAAACATGCAGTCCGGATGAAAACCGAAGCCGAATCCTTTCCAAAGCACCTCGCCGGATAAGATCTAAATTTGGCACTACTTCAAACTTTGTTCTAACACGTATCATATGAAAGCTGCCATTGTTTCACATAGTTCCTCTTATTTTTTTCACTGATTCATAAGCACTGAGACACACTATCATGTCAATGATACTTTATTTTTACAGAGAAAAATGTATTAGGCGCAATGCTACGCCTCGTTCTCTGTGAGATTTCAAATGACAAGAATAAATCTTTCTCAAAAATTGTCACTAGGTATGGCCACAGATTTTGATCGAAATATAGCCGACCTACGGAGCTAGCTGTGCGGATGCGAAATTAGGTCACATGGTCGAGCTCTACAAGAGCTCATCAAGTTCATGAAGGACCAAGAAATATATTAATTAACTCATGAGTTTCAGTGAGTGCAAGTGTGAAAAAGACGCTTGGTACGGAGAAGCGCTAAATCCATGTTGCTCTCAAAATTGTAATAGATCTGTCGTCTCCAGTTCTTAACCAATCACGGTGAAAACTTCAAGGCAGGTATAACACTCAATGGGCTATATACTGAAGTGTTGCAAAGCAAAAAATATTGTTTGAAAACTTCTGGAATTTTTAATCGCCTTCTTGAAAACCTTCTCAGTCTAACCATTGTGTTTTGATATTTTAAGGATATTAGTAGAAAAAGTAACCAAAATTGTATCAGCGTATAATTTTCAGCATGATCGGTTGAGATCTGAAAACGACAGATCTATTACAAATTTGAAATGGATTTTATGGTCCTGGATGAGCTTTACAAAACTGTATCTGTGGATTTGAAAAATATCCGATCGATTGAGCTTGAAGAGCTCTTGTATGGCTCGATCATGTGATCCGATTTCGGAACCTGAAAATTGACCGAAAACGCTGCCCACAAGGCATCCTAAAAGGTGTAATATACTATTCGGCTCAGTTTTATGCGCCTTATGAATCACCGAAAGAAATATGCGGAACTATATGCAACAATACCAGATTTATGACCTTATTCGGTGGAGTCCTTTCACTCAAACAGTGTGATATGTGCGTATTCAAATCACAGGGGACACCGCTCTCAATCTGAAGTGAGTGATTCCATATTTTATCAGAACTATCGAAATCTTTTTCTGAGCTGTATAAAACTATAGCACAAGAAAAAAGAAACGAATAAACATCATACTTTTCTTTTGGTACTGAAAACCAATATTCATTTTCTAGTGGTTTCTTCCCGTAACCGGTATTGAGATCTCTTTTGTTGGTATAATGTGGTCGAGGTTGTAACGATGGAATATCATTGGTAAATGTACTCGTTTTTATGCACAAGTAATACGGTATTTCAATGATATGTGGATCAATGTAGATTTGTTGTTGTTTATGCAGTAATTCTAGATAAATGAAACGAGATAGATTTAAATACTTCAATATCGTCAAGCTCACGGTCAATTTCACCAAAACGTTTATTGAGTTCATCAAGTGGCACACAGTTCTCCAAATGACATTCCTCTGCAAGCAAAATCATAAGAATAGATATAAAAAGCAATTCTTTCACCATGTCTTTTCCCCTCAAAAGAATAATATGTGTGTGGATAAATAAAGCTTGCGAAGAAGACATGATTATTTCACACAAAAGAGCAGCAACCTACGCTGGATTCGAATGGCACGTCGAAACCGAGACCAATCGAAGACGCGAGAAATTTCTTTTGTTAGATAAGAGAAAAAATAGAACTAATATGTTAGTTCAATGAATTTCTTTTTTTGTTCTCTCAACATCACAGATATTTACGTGGTGGTATGGCATTGAAATTGTCCTTTGTATCATCGTCATTATTCATAAGAACACCGATTGAATGCTTGTATTCCTCGCTTGGTTGAAATATATCACTGGCAAGATAGAATGAATTATCAACGATTGTTTCATTTGTCGATGTTTCAATTAGATTATCTGAATCAGCCGTTGATAATGGTAATGATTTGAATTTTGGATCGGATGATGTTGATGAAGCCGAAGAAAAAAGTCGTGTAGGTGAAGTCGAAGCAGCAGCATTGAAAAGCATACGATATTCGTCTGACGATGTCTGAACTTTATCGATTCGATCAAGCATCGAAGTCATCAATTCACCAATCAATTGATCATCTATATGGATCGATGAGGAATGATGAAGACTTTTAATACTAGTCGAATGGCATAATTTTCGTTTGCCATCATCACTATTTTACAAAACATCGAGAAAAACATAAACCAAACAAAAGAATCGTTTAGACTAACCGTGAAGTTGTTTCATGTTCGTAAATGGCAATGTCTTCATACAGTGCAATGCCGGCAAGCGCATCCATTCTGATGAAAGAAAACAGATTTCAAATGAGACAAAACGATGAACAGAAAAAACACCAATGAACCTTATTATCAAGCCATATTTTTCAATGCCGTGTTCTTTGACCAGCGGATCGAGTACATCCGGATCGAACATCACTGCATTTGGTGTGACAAGAAGTGTGCCAGAAACGCTGCTCTAAAAAAAACAATCATGAGATGAGTACAATGTAAGTCTGTTCTTTCTAACAATTGCAATTCTACTATGATATTTAACCAGAGATGGCATTGAGTTGGATAAATTTACGAGTGAATCCCATTCAATTCATCCGTTTTGAGTTTTTCAGGCATTATGTGGGTATCTGATTGTAGTCTGAAAAAGTATCTCTACCTATAACCCATGAATTGGATTGAAGTTTCGACCTAACTGATGTTGTGATTCAACCCAACGGTATCTCTATATTCCACATCCACACCCATTTCATTTCTGACATACTATCAAAACAAAACAGGCCAACTTTTGTTACATATAAAAATGTACCAAAAACCATTTCTGTGAGCATTTGCACAACGTCTTTTTTTATTTATTGACTAGCGAAAATCAAATTCACTGTATTATTTCTCTCATAATCAGGGATCATCACTGTGCGCGAAAAACGATCACTTTTCCTGCTTTTGCTGCACTTTCTGACTGCCTGGGCACCTGTTAGAGAACGCAATTCAGCGTCAGTCAACCGAATCGTTTAATGTTTTATCGTACTTTGTTAATCTATGTACCCTATTTCTGGGTGCATATTCGACTCTTTTGATCCGTGTACTCAACTTTCGTAATTCTGACTCATTATTCGTACTCCGTCGTTCTTTCGATGCAGGAGACTGATGACGATAGAAGAGTCAAGGTTGTTTGATTGTTCTTTCTGACTAATCTATCTGAATGACATCATATTTGCGCACAGGTGTGCTCATTATCGCGTGAGAAATGTACAAGCGAAAGAACACAAACGATCGAGGCATCGCGTTTGATATTTTTGTTTGCTAAATAGGTCGTATTTTCAAATAGAAAAAAGTACACTCATTAAATAAAGAAAATGAAAGAAAATGAATCGCTTCGTGATTTTAAGATCCTAAGCTAAACCTGCTTTCATCTTGCTCTAGTCTAGTTCAATGACAAAAGATCAATAATATCCTTTTGAAATTCTGATTTTCAGGCAAGATTTTTCTTACATGATTTTCTGTCATGAGTCGCACATTGACTTTGATAAAACGTTGCAAACATTCGGCATCAAGTGCACTATTTTCATCTTGAGATAATGTCTTTTGTATATGTTTCAGTTCGTTTCTATTGTCGTCCTTTTGTGTTTTCAAACGTTCTTCGACCGTTTTCGGTGAATGAGCTTCCAGGCTTGTTTCACTACTCAATCGTTGAGCACGACCTGGTCGTGGGGCTGTTTGTCGAGCCATCGACCAAACCATTGGACCGACATCTTGCTGTTGTTGAGAGCCAAGTGATTCGTTCGATATGCGACGATCACTGAGCAGAACAAATGCATCTCCGTCCTTGTGCTTTGTGGATGATGGAGGTGAAATTGCTGCCTGAGGAGGAGGGGGAGGAGGAGGTGGAGATGATGATGATGACGGTCGCATGTCGGATGAGGAATTGTCAGGTACATAGAGGATCTAATAATGACAAAGGAAATATCGAATAGAGAGGAAGTGAACACAAGAAAACAACGAACCTGTCCAGGAAAGACGATACGTGTATTAAGTTTATTGAGCTGAAGTAATTCGGACGGCGTTGAATTGAAACGAAGTGCCACCTTTTCCAATGTATCATTATTCCCTACCTAAACCAAACGAACAAACATATCAAATTTCAGCTGTTTTTGTATGTGTGGCATACTGTGTAGGGAGTTGTTCCTTTAGGCTGACAGACTGTTCGAACACGTTTTGAATCACGATCTAAAGGGCAAACAAAGGTCGATTCGTATGAAAAAAATCGTTTTGTTTTTTTGTCCGTACTCGAATTGACTTTGAATGATTCTAAAAGACTTTGTACATCTGTTGCAGTCGTATTTAATGACTGTGATGCATAGTTATCATCATCATTTGTAGTTGCAGTGGCCATGTGAGATACACTCGATGAAATACTTGAGACGAAGGATTGTGATGATGGTTTGGCGACAGTCGCTGGAGCAGCTGAATTTCTGTAAATCGAAAATAAGATAGATTTGATCTGTTTTGTTTGTTGTGATCTAACCGATTACGATTCATTGTATTCTACGCTTCGCTGCATCTAATTCATATTGATCGACGATAATCCGGTATTTCTCTTGAGAGAGAGAGAGAGAGAGAGACAGAGACTGAAGATGTGTAAAAATATACGCTGAAAGATAGGGAGAAGAAAGAAGACAACCGATGTCGACAAAGGACAACTCTGAAAAGAAAGACAGAAGAAAGAAAAAAAAAAACTAGATAGACACAGGAACACGAAGATCCATGATAGTGACACGTTCGAAAGACACGCACACGCTACGGCTTTCAGCAGTTTCTTCGTTCTTTCACTCTCGATCTATTTCTTTTTCTTCTTTTCTTCGTCGACTAGCATCTGACAATCGTATTTTCTTGACGTCAGAAAAAATTATTCATTACACGCACATGACCAATTCACGAGTGACATTTTCCGTATTCAACTAAATCTAGACCTGAACGTTCACTGCTCTTTGGCAAAATGCGCTCACAATTCTTCTTCGTTCTTCATCGTTAACATTGCTCGTTAGGTCTGATTTTTCAAGTGATCCCTCTTGTTTTGCTCGTTCTTAGCGATAGCAAAGGAAAAGAAACAGAAAACAATTTGATTTAGGGTATTATTCCATGCGAGGTTCTTTTTTTCTCTTGGTGTTTCTATCAAGTTCTGATCGGCGAGAAGAGAGCGAAGGAACAACGACTCGTACTCCTGAAAAAACGAGAAACAAAACAAAAAGCAGACAAGCAGGATAGCAGCGCAGAATAAAATATAGTGGTGCACAATGTGCGCACACTCGTGCATGTGAGCTGAACTCAATGATTGGTCAATTCAATCAGCCAATCACAACAGAATCACAAAGCGCTAGCGTTCGATCGACACAACATTTTGATGATATGTCATTTCCTTGATAAAAGGGTGCGATAGCGATGTAAACACATCACTCATCGAATAGACCAACTTAAGACTATGGTTTTTTCTCAGTAGCTGAGACAAGGTCTTAGGGGTATTTGTAAGGATTTGTCAAAGTTTCATTGACTTTTCTTTATATTCAAGCTCGTGACATTCAAAATCCTATAATTCCGCAATAGAAGGTCACAAGTCAAAACGAGTAAATAAACTGCTGGAAAGAACTTACAACTATCTACGGTAAAATTTTCAGCTCGATCGGACAGATTTCGTAAATTGGATAATTCTCGCACTCGAAATACTTGAATTTATCACTCTACATAGGCAGCTGAAAATCGACTTTTTAAGTCAAGTATGCAAATCACAATACTTAACATGGACTCGAGTTGTTGTCATTGCACAGCTGCACGTGATTGTGTTTTAACGGCTGAGATAGAAGGACGAACATTGCCAAAGAGAAGAATAAATCAATTTACAGAAAGCAGTCACCTTTTGTGCACGAGTACCACTATCAATCTGACTTGTTGTTTATTTGAAAATGTTAACACGACTGATCTTTGCTGTTATCAATATAACCAACGACTATGACGTCACTTCATTGGTAAATTCCACTACATCACGACTCATCGATGGTGATAGTACATTGTCGAAAGCGGAAAAAAACCGATAGTTGATGACCTTCAAACGCACAGTAGGAAATGAAGATCACATAGCGCGGCCTTAGATAACAACAATCAACTAATGTCTATCTGTAATCGGTCTAAAGATGAAGAACGATTCGATCAATCCAATTAGACACAGTTGGTATCGATCAGATCTGTTATCTGGTTTCATGTAAGATAAGCATATATCAAATACAAGATCCTCGAAAACATTTATTTCTCGAGATCGAAACTGACCAGATCCTCTGAAGTTTTCAGCCGAAACGAGCCGACAGAATTTCTTAACCGGCCGAAACGAACTGATTCTCGTAGAATTTTAACCGAAATCGAATTGTTTAACTAACAAAAATTTTCTTCTAATTGAAATGTTCTTGTGTCTCGATAAACTCGAATATTTTTTAAGACTATGTCAGACTTTGTCTGCTCTTTCGTGAATATGTTCATCGTACTACGTAGCAATAAAATGGATACAAGCAAACAGCCTCAACATACATGCACGTGTACTCCAAATAAATATGTCTAGTAAGAACGATTGTATAAAAAAAACGGTGTGATACCTTGAATAATCCAGTGCAAACGTACATTGAAATTCGTGTCGTTCTCACTCACTTGTAATCTTCCGGATCGACTTGAGCGTGTCCAGAATAAATAAGTTCTTATTATTTTCATCCAAATTATTAGCCTGCTGTGCATTAAAATCATGAAATGGGTTATGATTTAGGGTTAACGAAGAAATCCCTTCATGATTTTTTAGAAAGATTGAAATATCACAAAACTGGAAACTAAGCAATCTTGTTCTAAGCTTCGGTAAAGAGCATATCGACGCAAGAACAATTGTAAAATGATTGAACATCAATTTTCAAGCTACATGATCAGGATTTTACAGATTCAATATCAGCTGTAAACAGTCACATTTTTATTTTGAAAATAGCGTCAACTGACTAGCGATTGTTCACTCGTAAAGCTCCTATCAATATCATCTTTCCAGATATTTAATCGTCACAAGAATCAACTTATTTCTTCATTATAACCTATGAGGATGAAATTGTTTTTAGACTACAAGTTTCCATTCATGGAGACTAGACTAAAATCAACCTTTTGTCATTCGCTTCAGTCTCTGATGGCAACATCAACGCCCAGAGATCGTTTATTTATTCTGTCAAAATCAAACACTAACATCAGTTCTCGCATGTGAAACTTGAAGATGTGCCAAAGCATTCTCTTGACAGAATCGTAAAACATGCGGATCAGTGATGAATTTGCCCTGAATAATATCTTCACATTGTTGTCGTGTGCGATTATCACCGATTGTTCGCAATAGAATCAACTCGTAGAGTGTTGCATTTTGTGCGTTACAATATTCCGGATCGTTCAAGTCCGGTAAATAATTGACACCCGATCCAGTCAATTCGTTCTCGAATAATTGTTCAGTAACCAATGGCGATATGCTGAGTAGAGCTTTGACCATTTCGAGAATGGCTGCAATCGATTTTGAATATTGCAAATGAACACACATTGTCAAGAGACGTTTCGTGAATGCGAGAAGTTTATTTCGTGATAATTGTTTATAGCGATCGAGTAACATCAATTGCACAAGTTGAATGACAAGATCGATATCATCATCGGACGGAACAGGTACAAGTAGATTGTAGAATAATGCATAGAATCGTTGTGGATCGATATGAACGAGAACGAATTGTCGATTGAGAATCGAAAAAACTGTAATCAGACAATGAAATTTTGCTCTTTTACTCAGACCACTCTGTTCTGCAGTGAGTTCAGTGTGAAAACAACTAATCAAATCGTCCATATACTCGATATTGATCAAATTGGCAAATTTTGCTAGACCTTCACATACGCTTGGCATGAGACGAAGATTGAGACGTCGTTTGAGCAATCGGAAATAGTTGAGAAAGAGCAATTCGATAATTTGTCGATTGATTTTCAACCGTTCCTGTTGTCGATTGGCCATCGTTTTATCTTCGAGTGTTTTCTTCAATTCTTGCGTTTCTTTATGACGACGACGATCACGACGAGACAATTTTTGTGCTCGATAATCTGGTCGAGTGGATTTTTCCAATTTTTTCTCTTCAATCGGCGAAATTTCGCGAATATTGAGTGCAAGAAAAACATCAAGAACGCACGGAGCTACAGCGTACGATCGTGTTTTGAGCATCCGTGTGATGAAACGAACTGTTTCGAGAGAAAGTTCACTGGTGCGATCGTTGCGAAGCAGATCGGAGACACAGTTGCAACAGAGTTCTTGTACTTGAGTATCACTAGAAGGAAAAAAAGATTGACAAGAAATAAAATCATTTTCACAAACCTGCTAGCCATGAAATGCACGATGACACTGAGAAGATTTGTACGAAAGTTGAAATGATGAAGATTCGTCAATAATTTGCAGAGACACTGCACTGCTAATCGTCCGAGACCGAGTTTAGACGACGATACTGTTGTAGTTTTCTTCTGTCGTTTGGATGGAGAATTTTCAGTGAGATTCTTTTTGGCACATTGCTCGAGAAAATGTAGAAATTGTTGATAATGTTTGAGTAGAGTCTGTTCGAAATGTCGAATGACTTTGACATCTTTCGATAGAGTTTCTCGAGTTTTTTGTTTATGTTTTGGGATTTTCATTTCTTCGTTATCGTCTTTGATTGTTTCTTTTAATGAACGTATTCGATAACCAGGTACAATATCACGAAAAAGTTCCACTAAGGAGAGCATGGTTAATTTGCGAACAGTGACGGATATCAATGGATCGCCAAGATTCAACAGCAGACGTAGTTGTTTCAGACGAGATATTTCGTCGTATGGGTTCTTCATGATCGCATCGCAGAGAGTGACGATCGTCTGTTTGGTTTCAGCTAATTTCGATTCGCGTTCGGCCATGAGTTCGACGACTGAAGTGGGTTTCGGTGGTGAAGGCGATGATTGCTCTTCGGGAACTTTGACTTCTTCTTCTTCTTCATCCTCATCGTCATTGTCGGTTTCCTTCTCGGGTATTGGTGTCGATTGAGGAATGAGCTGGCCACGATCAGTTTTTATCGGCAATAATGGTCGATGTTCATCGCGTTTGTTAAAGCTCGATCGAGGCTGACGTTCGTATGATTCTACCTGTTGATGATCATCGTCTTCGTCATCGGTTGTCATCTCGCCACCATCGACCATTTGCTCATTACCATCGTCGTTTTCGTCATCGGAAATCATGTCCAGAGGTAAAATCATATCATCGTCATCATCGTCGTCGACAACTCGTGTTATTGTTGGTTCTTTTCGATCCTTCGATGCCTGATCCTTGTGTCGATGAACGAGCGGATTCTTTTTCAATGGAACATTGAATTTGACTTTGCGCTGAAATTTTTTTTCTTGTTTCGATACTTTTCCGTTAGCCAGTTTGTTCATCGAGGACTTTTTTACGCGAGTCATTTTCGAACGTGATTTGGGCTTCGATGATGATTTATTGAAGCCATTCGACATCGACGACTGACGACTCTTGCTTTTCTTCATAGGTTTACCCATAATGTAGCAAAGATTTCAAGCAAAGAAAATGAATTAACCGAAACACGCTCATCTTGTCGATTTCGAACATTCGACCGTTGGTCTGAGCCAAACGCCAATCAAGTTTTACAAGAAGTTGCTCGCTATCGTCGGTCAAGAGTGACATCTACAAGCAGGGGCTTGACTACGACAGAGAGTGAAAGTGGAAATAAGAAACCAAAGCTAGAATACCATCAACCGTTACGTGACTTGATAAAAGGCCGACTTACTGTACGAAGTTCATATGTAAAAGCTTTCATCCTTCATCACACATGACAGAAATGCTTCATTTCATTCGAATTCCAACGGTGATAATGCAACGATCACGTGCTAACAAAAAGTACCAGTGTCAAGTATAGGCGGATGCTTGTCTCGACAGATGTTTCAATTCGAACAAGCCAGTTGTTATTTTATTGAAAAAGTTCAATATACATACGCAAATTTACTTTGATACATCTCGATAATCAATTGACACATCTTCAACGTGATTAGAATTAGAAATCTCTCAGATAGATTATACTTCGAAAATACAATGTGGCACTCATACACGGTGAACGTAATGGAGGCATTATCATGCGAACGAATCAACAGTGCATCTTCCTGGATACTGGTACTGGCTCAAGACATGTAAACAATACTTGTAGTTTTTAGTCAAGTAATTTATTTACTGAAAACCTATCAGCGGTATCTGAGAATAAACACAATGTTTTTGATTGATCTCCACATGAAGAGAACGTATACGCTCTCAGCTCAAACCGGTACTTCACAATAAAAAATTGTAAAAATTCTAATTTTACTTTTTCTAAGGAAAAATGTTGTTCAGTACGATAGATCCCTTGTCTTAACATGCATAAAAGATGGTGTACCGACTGAATACTACCGTTCTATCCCATTATATTACGCTTCTTATTGGATTTGCTTGGTTTTGGAGTATTCAAACCGTGAAAACATTTAATTTTTCTGCTTATATGAGCATACAAACTATAAGATAAAATTTTTAGCGGTTGTAAAAAACGACAGATAGTAGATAATCAGGCGAAAGAACCGGCTCTGCTTTGCGGAACAGCTACACGTATTAAGCAAGCTCTGTAGTTGGTGAATTCGATTGGCCAATCCTAAAAGAGCAGAACGTCACTGTTGTTGTACTCTACGATCGTTTTCTGTTTAGTTTTAGATCTTTTGCGTCTCATAGAATTTCGTATTTCTGTATCAAAATGATCAAGAAAATCGATGTTGTTTCGTGTAGATACATTCGATAAAAACCGAACAGGTAAAGGAGCACGACGATCAGCTGTTCCACTCAGTCAAATCGAGTTAAAAGCTCCTTTTACGCCGCAGTTCTATTGATTTTTACAGTTAATTATAGTGTCATTACTATTGGTCGTTAATTCGAAATATTGCTCCGTCACGGACATGTTGATCTTTCGATTCCGTCATAGATATGTCGATATTCTTTTGACTTCCGGTCACAGACCGTGACACGTGACAAATATGTCGAAAAGATCCGTATATCCAATTACAGAACGCAATGCGTCATAAACCGCAAAAGATATTTACTAAAAAATCTTTTCATGCACTCTAGAAATAGCTCCATCGTATTTTACATTTTCGTCTCGCGGGAATTGTACGGAAAGCTTTTTTCTAGATTTGTATTTTTTTGGCAATGTCAAAATGTTAACTCGATTGATTTCTGCTGTTGCCTTCTATCAACGACCATTGACAACGACATCACTCCGCCTATTGAATACCAGTGCACCGCGATTGAGTGATGGTGATCATACACAATCGAAAGCGAGAGACAAGGCGTACGAAGATCTGAAACGTCGCGTAGAGGTGAGATGGTTGGATACTGTGGCTTCGGATAGCGGTAAGCAATGCACATGTGTTTGGAAAAGCGCAAAGTGATAAAGTCACCAACACGTCTACATTGTAGAGGCCATTGTCAAAGGCGAAAAACAACATGCAATAAAACAAGGCGATTTGAAAATAGATATGACCGACCTTCAACGAGACACCATTGCAGCTATCAGGGAGAAAGCAATGAAAGGTCATATGCATCAATATGATATTGGCCGACGAGATACTCGTGAAGACAGATGCAGTAGTGGCAGCTGTGACAGTCAAAAACCGAAACTATGATGATTCACTGTCGTTGATTTCACGTACATCTCATGCATGCACTACCCCGCAGTTTTGTGTGAAACGATCACGCTTAATGCATTGTTGTGTACTTGCTCTCACATACTAATCAAGCAACTTTCGTTTTTCCTTCGTTGATCTCTAAAGTAATCTCGCTTGCTCGAAAGTACCTGTCAAATTTGCCATTAGTTATACTGCTCTCTTGCATTCCAGTTTTCCTCAAAAGAAACTCAAACATTTTTTGATCAAGTGGTGTGACTCGTTGTTTCAGTATTAGGCCATCATGAACAATTCAAAGTCAACCTGGATTTCATTTTCCGTGAGCAGAACATTGTCAACTCTTGAACAGAGAAATTTCAGAGCTTAAGATTGAAGGCAATTTGAAACATAATAGAAATCAATGATTACTAGAAATTATTCCTTGGTTTTTGGGTACTTGACCATTTTCTAATGAAGTTCTCTATTGTTCTATCGCACGTTTGATTCTTTTGAAATGCACTTGTGTGATTGCACCAGATCAAAGCTTGTAATTTTGCACAATTCTGACATCGGAGAAAATACGATGAAAACAGAAATTTACAGTTGATCGATTTTTGCACCTGATGTTTAAATAATGTGTCTATTGTTTTCACTACCTTGCGTGAATCAACCTCGCTTTTGTGTTGCTTTAACCGTTTGTATTTAAGAGCAAACGCAATGAAAGTTCAGAGCAGACGCAGGTTCGTATTGCACAAAAGTGGTTGAATGGAAGTTTTTCATCCCTGTGATTTTCGGCAAAGGAGATTAGGCATGCACCAATTCCAATTCTTGGCTTGGAATTGACAAAAAACTGGAGTCGAACTAGAATTGAGCTATAAATTCTATACCCAACGGCTATTTTCAAGCCTCGGCATTATGGAACCATCGAAATTCAGCTTTGATAATTATATTATGCCGAGATTTTTGAGAAATGGCCGTTATGATTATGTTTTCTGTGAAAAAATCTTTTTAGGTCAATTCCAGTCAATTCCAAGAATTGGAATAGTCGGAATGAGAATTGGTGCATGTCTAACGGAGATCCATTGGAAGCCGGGTGATTTATTTGGAGCACTTCCTTAATAGTTTTCACCCGAAAAGCATACTTTCTTCTGTTTAAACAGATTAATATTTCTTTCATTTTTCTGTTTTTTTAGAGACCTACCATTTGGACATGTGATATTGTTATTCAGCATCTCTATTTACATTTTCGAAGATGTTGTTCACAGGATTTTATAATTTGTAGCTTGTTCGACAGCACGACACCTGTGCATTGAACAACGCGTCGATTTTGTATCAATCTTGTATTAATAACTTCCATCATGTCTGACGCATTATGCAGAAAAAATGCTCAGACAATAGGTAAAGTGTTTGGGAGAGATGCAATAGACTTGTCGACAATATACTTTTCTGACAAGTTTCCTATACGAAATCTTTTCTTTCCAGCACATTGGGATCCTAAGCTTAGAATTCCACGTGGACAAGTTGTCG